>Ga0302126_10001936_pt1 | contig 12116 bp, 9 predicted proteins | sample CB4_20m_MG_FD_203108 | JGI IMG/M metagenome (GOLD analysis project Ga0302126, IMG submission 203108) | Marine microbial communities from Western Arctic Ocean, Canada - CB4_20m | ecosystem: Environmental > Aquatic > Marine > Oceanic | place: Canada: Western Arctic Ocean | collected 2017-09-24 | reverse complement strand
CGAACGTTTTTCCAGTTCCGGGACCGCCAGTTAAAGCGCACGCTGGTGCAGCTAAGGCGACGTTAAGAAATTCGAATTGTTTCGCGGATAGACCGTCGTTTGGACCCCAGTTTTCTTTCTGCGCCGTAAGCGAAAGCCATTTGGCCACGCGCGCTTTGTCAACTGCAAATTTTGGTCTACTAAATCGTCTCGTCAAATCATCCGCGATTGTTTTTTCGCACTCATGCAACGATCCATGGAAAACGTGCGTCTCGTCATCCCATTGCGCTAATGAAGCAATAGGCGCTTTCGATGCAAACTCGTTTTGATTTTGAAAGATGAAGATGTCGCCACAGTTTCTGGCCGTTTTTGCGGCTTCGATTAAAGTTTCATCTTTGATCGTTTGCGCACTATTTCCTAAAAGTTTCCTCGTATGTTCTTTTAAAAGTGGCCATGTCATATACGAGTGACCGTTCATTTGCGCGACGCGTTTTAACGACGAACGCATTGCGGCGGCTAATCTCGAAGGGTCGTCTGGAGATTTCTTCAATCTCGCGGCTATTTCATCAATCGCGTGGAACGAACATCCTTTGATATCGCTCAACGCCTTGAACGGATCGGCTTTGACGCGAATTTCCGTTTGTGAACCGTGCTTCAACGACGCTCTTCGAGCGATTAAAGGCGATGCACCTAACTCTTCCAAAAACGACGTCGCTTGCCGTTTCTGCGAAGACTCGTCCCACACGTTTTTCAATTTTATGGCAGTTTTCGCTCCAATACCTGGGACTTGCGCTAATATTTTTCCACCGTCTGGATCGTTAAGCGCCTCTAAAGCTTCTTTGCCTCCAAAGTGGTTCACAATCTTCTCAGCCGTTGCCGGTCCACAGCCTGGCAAAATGCCGGACGATAAATATTGAATAACGCCTCGATCGTCTTGAGGGACTTCGATCTCAACCGGTTTCGTCGTAACGAACTCGATACCGAACTTTGGATTTGTTCTCCAATACCCGCATAACTTCAAATGTTGTCCCACGCCTACGTTTGGTATATCGCCAACGACCGTGATCGTCGCCGCTGGTTCTTTTTGACCTTGTTTCGGTCTTCTATTCGGTTTCGTTAAAGCTCCTTTCGGCAACGCCCTCAAGACGTCTTCGTTAGTGCATAAAACTCTCGCGATTGTATATCCAGTATCGGGCGCGTGAAACGTCACTCTGTGTATCTCGCCACTAATTTGTTGTTGCTGTTGTTGATGATTTTTTTGTTCTCTATTAATATTATTACTACTTGCATTCGTGTTTTTTGGCGTCATCATTTTTGTCGTCGTCATACTTTCCATTAGCGGTCTCTTCAACTTCGACAAAGTACCAGACGACGACGACGAAGAAGAAGAAGAAGAAGAAGAAGAAGAAGAAGACGTGGTACTATATTCAGAACTCATCCTTCTCGTCTCATCAGCGATCTCTCGCTCTGGGTTATTAATCGCCTTCGTCGTCGTCGTCGTCGTCGTCGTCGTCCTCGCCGTCGCAAACAAACCATCAACGCTCGAAGATCCAGATCGACTCCTCGCGACCGCGCTGCTGCTGCTCCTCCTCCTCCTCCTACTACTACCGAACGCCGCGCTCGTTCGCTCGCGGCAGCAGTACCGCGTCTCGATACCTTCTGCGCCTCGCAAACTCTCGAAGACGTTCATCACCGCGCGAGCTTCCATGCGCGCGCTTACCCTCCAAGCTCCTCGTTTCCTTGTCATCATTTTCCCCATAAACATCATCATCATCGACAAGCTCGTTCGCCGTATTCCGTCTGCGCTGTTCCTCTTCGAGTCTCGACCCAGTCCTGGCAACGTTCGAATCGGTCGAATTCTTCCTGCGGCACAAGAACTCATTCAAGAGATCGATCTTTCGATCTTCCTTGATACGGACTTAGGGCAATGCAAAGGACAGAAACAAACGAAGCGCAAACACGGGGACTGCTTCTCTGTCGCTCTGCTTCTGTTTCTTTCTCGACGTGCGTATTTCTTTTTTGATCTTTTAAACGAGGCGGATCGATTAAAACCGTAAAAGGTATTCCGTAAATGTGAAGAAATGTAAATTAAAGATATGGGGGATTTTCAGCTCAAAACAAATGAAACCCTAAATTCATTACACTCCCCCTTAGCAGTGCGTGTCTCCCGTCTCTCCCTTTATTCGTTTAATTAATTCAGGGATCAGTAGAGAACGGACCAATGAGCGGATTTTAACCCTGTTTTCTTATCACAGAGGCGTATTTTGATGTAAGTATGAACGGTGAAGGTACTGCGAATTCATAGACGGACATGCAAAACCCTAAACTCAGAGCGATTTCCCGCCAAAAAACCCTAAACCCTAAATTCGTAGGGATTTCCTTTTCCAAGAAAAGTCGAAACAGTGCAATGAAAACTATCAGTGATTCGACGCGCTAAATCAAAAAGATGTCAGTGATCGCGAGATGCTTTAATTTAACGAGCAGATCGATGCAGAGGTCTGCCAGGAAGGCCATCGTCAGTAGATCGAGGTGAGTTCTATTTTCGCTTTGATGCGTTTAAGTTCGTTTTCGTTCGTTTGTTTGTGCGTGCATTTTGGCCTACATTCGTTTTCTAATTTCGAGAGCGAATCGTTGGTTTTGTTTTGTTCGCGAGGCGTTTTAAAAGTGATCGCATGTACTGACTCGCGGTTCAAATTTGTAGACCGTATGCAGCGGTGGCCGCGCTTAATAAGAAGGAGTTCGTGAAAGAAGTCGCCGAAGCGGCTGGCGTGGAGAGGAAAGTCGCCGAATCGTGCGTAAATGCGATGATTGGAGTCATCACGGCCACGGTCGCTTCTGGCGAGAAGGTGACCTTGACCGGTTTCGGTACGTTCGAGAGAAGGGCGAGGGCGGCGAGAGAGGGGAGAAATCCGAAGACTGGCGAACCGTTGAAGATTGCGGCCACGCTCGCGCCGGCGTTTTCGCCAGGTAAATTGTTCAAAGATGCCGTTAAAAAGTAAACGACAACGAACGAATGAATGAATGAATGAATATAATGATAATATAACGAACGAAAGATAAATAAATACCTCCTAAAAATTGGACATTGGATATACTACACGTACATACACGTTATATATAGATATGTAGTTCATCATCGTCAGCGTGTGTGCATTAAACGCGGAGAGTTTTTAACCAAAGTTTTGATATCGATATCATCGCCGAAGATAACGATAACGAAGAATATACCCATTCATTACTTATCAAATCGCTTACGCGTTTGTCGCGAATCCATTCTAAATCCGCGGTGACTAATATCAAATCCATGACATCTTTGATTATCGATTTCGTCGCGTTTGATCTTTTAAAGCGCAGTTCATCAAACTCTTCTTCTTCTTCTTCTTCCTCTAATAACCAACCGTCGTCGTCATCTTTTTCGTTCTTTTTCTTCTTCCTCTCAATGATTTGCGTTTTCTTTTGTGGTGATAAGTTCGTCATCACGCCCGCTAAAAAAGATCTATAACTCGTTATCTCCTTCGATGGTATCGTTGCTGCGACGTAGGCTCGCTCTTGCTCGTCTATAATATCTCTCAACTCTAAAACTTTCAACGGTATAGACGATAAGTACATCAAGAACTCCACTTTCATCGCCATAACCTTCAACTCTCGCTGATCATTAGCCTTAAAAACGCCAACGTTCGATAACCATACGCCTTGCTCGATAAAATAATAAGCCGCCTCTGTGAAATACGCGAGGAACTCCAGACTAAACCTGAACATAACCGCATTCGCGTTCGCGTCATAATCATTAACAACACTTGAATCATCAGCATCGTCACGACGATCGATCCAAATCTTCCAAAACCTCTCGCGAGCTTCCAACGAGAACCTCAAGAACTTCCCTAGTCTCAAAGAACCCCTCGAAAGTCCAATACTTTTCGATAACTTCCTCATCTTCTTCGCAAACACGATTTCGGTCTGTCCCAAATCATCAGCTCTTTTCGTACTACTACTACTCTCACCGTTGAAACTCAAGGCTAACACGATCGCGAGATATTTCACTATTTTCAAAGTCTTATCGATCCCCTCTCTCGTCTCTAAGAGCTTCGCTACGTTCTCTAAGAACTCTGTTGATCCCATTTTCTTCTTCTTCTTCTTCTTCTTCTTCTTCGTTTCAACTGTTTCCACTTCTGTAGCAGTAGTAAGGGCGATGATTGAGTTCGTATCGGGGAAAAAGTTGCGTCCACGGAAAGATAACGATTTCGATATCATCTTCCCCGATCTCTTTTGTTCTTTCGCGTAGAAAACTAAGTATTACGCAATAGAGAGAGTTATAGAGAGAGTAAATATGATGTGAAGAGAGATGTTGCACGAATTCGTTCTGCTGGATGTTATAGAAAATGTGTCCACTCTTTCTCTCTTTGCGCGCGGTCTAATGCGAGACCTGCGAGATCGCGCTCTCAATGAAACGCACTGAAAATCGCACGACACACCGACGTCGTGTTCATGTCTCCTCTCCTTGATTTCTGAAGCGATCTAATTTGGCAGTGCGAAGATAACTCGCAAGTTCAAAACGACCACGTGAAATTTCTCTCTCTTTGTCTCTGTAAAACGTAGCACACGTAACAGAGTTCTTTGAAAAAACGCGCGCGTCTAATGCGAGACCTGCGAGATCGCGCTCTCAATGAAACGCACCGAAAATCGTACGACACACCAACGTCGTGTTCATGTCTCCTCTCCGTGATTTCTGAAGCGATCTAATCTGGCAGTAGGAAGATAACTCGCAAGTTCAAAACGACCACGTGAAATTTCTCTCTCGCTCTCACTGCTGCTCGAAAAAACACAGAGAAAGGCAGCGGTCCAATTTCCAAACCATGCGGCATTAAAAACATCTTCGTAATCAAATCGATAGCTCAAAAAAGGAACAAATCGTCTGCGTCGCATAGCTCATCCGCGCGATCTCTTTTCAAAATGTTCGAATCGTGCTGCGGCGGCGCTCGCGCAGAGGAACAAAAAGAACCGAGGAATAAATCCATCGCAACGAATTCGATGATCGATGAGACCACGGATGGGATCTCTTTAGGGAACGGATGGCAAAGATGGGTGGATTTCGAAGAGCGCAGGTATTACTATTCAAAGGGCGGGGTAACGACGTGGGAGGAACCGCAGAAGGAGGATTTGATCGAAGAGAAACAGGCGGAGAAGAAGTGATCGCGAGAGACACGGTAGAGAGAGAGAGAGAGAGAGTAAATGAGTACGCGAGAAGAATTGATGGAAGAAGGAATTCGTGATTTGGATGTGTAACGAAACGTTTTAGCATACGTACGCGTGTTTTTATTTTATTTGTATACATTATTATCATCATTATCATTATTATTATTATTATTGGTATTAAATATATCACGGTACTGCTAGAATACTAACGCTAATGGGAACAGAAAACATTATAATTCGCCGAGTTCCTTGTTCGCTAAGAACTCGATCACGAGCGGGATCGATTCTTGTAACCTCCTGCCGGCCATCGCTAAGTTCGCTAAGAACTCGTCTTGCGTGGCGTGCGGACCATCGACGATATCCGTGATCGCCTTCACGCAGAGGAATGGGACGTTGAACATCGCGCAGACGTGCGCGATCGCGCACGCTTCCATTTCTTTCACGCTCGCGTCGTTCTTCTCCATCATCTCTCTGTCCGTATCCGTGGCGTCTAAGGAGTTCCCGGTCGTGCATACGCCGCCTTTTAACTCTTTCATTCGATCGCGCAGGTTCGGCGTCTCTAAAGTTTTATAGCAACCGACGCCGTACTCTGCATATCCAGGAATTGGTATTCTCCTATCGTGATATTTCACTTCGTCGATTAAATAAACGTCCCCGATCTTCGACCCTTTCCTCGCGAACCCGCCAGCCGTTCCACAGTTCACTACGACGTCGGGTTCATGTGTCTTCAGGACTTCATAGCACGCTAAAGCGGCTCCGACGGTACCGACTGAATCGACTTTAAAAGTCTTATCGACGCCGCACGTACAGACCACGATCTCGATTTCATCATCGTCATCGTTGAAAGAAACGAAACCAGAGCGCACTTGAGAGGGCAACGGCGCGTGTTTATGAGATTTCGGACATTTTTCCAATCGAAGTTTCGTGATTAATGGTTCGGCTTCGGCTTCCATCGCGATTAAGATTGCGATCGTTTTGATTCGTTTCTGCGACGTCATCTTTGATATATTTTACTTAGTTATTGATAGTTTGTGTGTGTGTGTGTGTGTGTGTTTAGTATTTATTTATTATTTCAAGCGTCGCCGGCGCGTTAAACTATGTCGGAACGTGTTGTGGCCAATATGCGAAAGATTCTTGCGTTTAATATCATCAAGAAAACGAACCAATAAATAGTACTCTATGTTTTCCGACCTTCGCGCTATGCCTATATCGATCCTCGTCCCTCTTTCTCTCTCGCTCTCTCTCTCTCTCTCTCTCGCGCGAGCGCGCGTAAACACTGAAAGCTTTGTCAATCGCGACGCGTCGTTAGCGCGTTCACCCGTTCACGGCTAACATCTCTTCGATAGTAAACTTAAAGAACTGAAACGCGCCAACGAACCCAACGACGACCAAAACCGCAGTCTTCGGATCCTTCATTAACTTCGCTACCGGTCTCGCGAACATATAAACGAACCCGACCATGATCGATATCGAAAATCTCGCGTATTTCGCCATATTCGCCCAAAACGGTATATCCTCGCCAGCCATCGCGACGTCGAAGACTTGCAAAGGATCCATCGCGTGCTCACTACTCGCGCACGCGTGTGCTACATCTATGATTACTCCGTAATTACACACGATCGATACAGCGAGTGCGCTCGTTGCGATTTTCGTAATCTCGTTCATTCTTTTCTCTTTTTCCTCTTCCGTTCGTTCTTCGTTCCGATTCTTCTTCTTCTTCTTCTTCGTCCAATCAGTATCGAGAAAAAAGATATTTTTCGCAGTTTTCTTACTCGTACTAGTACTAAAACGCGCTACTCTTCTAGCGCTTGAATGGAAACGAACGCGCGATGGGAGGACGCGAGCGCACCTTTGCTGTTCCAAGTTCGCACGCGCGCTTGCGTTGCTTTGAATCGTGTTCATTTGTTTTCTTATCACTCGTTTTTAAGAGGAAGATTTTTGTGCCAAATGGCAATCGAATGACGACGCCCTTTGTACGAATTAGGAGATGGTTACTTATACGAGTTCTCCAAATGTTTACGAGAACGGCGCGAATTTAGGGCAGAATGCGATCTAACGCGATCGCGTTCGGAAGATGAAAAGCTCGTCCATGCGATCGACTCATTTTTAGCGCGTTTAAAGCGCTCGACGCGATGCCGTTCAATCGATTGAACGAAACGCGTTTCCTCATAACTTGCAAGGCGAAGAACGCGAGCGTACGAGTTCTCCAAATGTTTACGAGAACGGCGCGAATTTAGAGCAGAATGCGATCTACATCATCGTGTTCGGAAGGTGAAAGAATCGTCCATGCGATCGACTCATTTTTAGCGCGTTTAAATCGCTCGACGCGATGCCGTTCAATCGATTGACCGAAACGCGTTTCCTCATAACTTGCAAGGCGAAGAACGCGAGCGTACGAGTTCTCCAAATGTTTACGAGAACGGCGCAAATTTAGGGCAGAATGCGATCTAACGCGATCGCGTTCGGAAGTTGAAAGAATCGTCCATGCGATCGACTCATTTTTAGCGCGTTTAAATCGCTCGACGCGATGCCGTTCAATCGATTTCGATCGCGGTCAATACTCATCAAAGGCACCTTTTGCAAGCCACAAAAGAGTAGTACGAAAGAAGAAGAAGAAGAAGATGGCAAAGAAACTCAGAAAAGCAAACTCGGAGAAGCGCTTCATAAATGTTACGCGCGCAGATCTTCTCGCGCTACGAACTCACGCTGCAAAGAACCTGTTTTCAGCGACAGTTCTCGTCTTCGCCTTTATCCAAGTTTTCGTTGCATCATCGCACGAAATCGATCGATAGTAGTCCTTCGTTTCATCCAAAACAGATACAATCGAAATTCAGGAAAGTGATTAGGATGATGAGCGCTAAAGATCGAGGACGATATCACGCGACTGAATCGTTACATTACGCACAAAAACAGATCTCGTTCGTTTCAGATGAAAAGGAAGATCTGCAGCAAAAGCGAGCTTTCGATGAGCTCGAGGTATTGCCTTTGTTCGCAGAGAAAACTGGGAAGCAAAATTTCGATCGAATCAGTTATATCGGGAAACCGAAGGCTTTGCAAAAAAGGCTGGAGCGAGATCTAGAGCGAATGAGCGAACAGACGAGAGAGATCGTGAACGCGTTCGTTGCGAACGCGAAGAAGGATAAGGCACAATCGACCGTGATCGCGACCGGCGTGCGAGTGTGTGAGAAGACGAAGAAGACTATCGTGAGAGAGATTGCGATCGGCGTTTTACCGCAACAAGTTTCGAGGCATAACGATAAGAGCGGTAGTCATGGCTTACAGGATATTGCGAAAGCGTGTTGTGGGGATGGGAAGACGAGGAGGTTGGTTTTAGTTTCCGAGGAGGAGGAGGAGTATTTGAGTTTAGTTTGTGCCCTTACGAGAGCGTTTCCAGTGTTTTCGATGAAGAGTAAAGCGAGCGCGAAGGACGACAAAGAGGCGAAGGAATCGCCCGCGGAACCGATGGTTGTTTCTTTGAGCGGCGCGAGCGCTTCGACGATTAAGAAAGCGATTGCGATAAGTGAGGCAGTTGAGTTAGCGTGTCGCATGGTTGATACGCCACCGACGTCGATGGATCCGCAAGGTATGATTGATGAAGCCATGGCTTCCGCGAAAAGAGTCGAAGGAGTAAAGACGCAAGTATGGAGAGATAAGGAATTGAGAAGCAACGGTATGGGATGCATTGCAGCAGTTGGTCAGTCCGCGAGTACGGATGGTCGAGAACCAGCTCTAGTGAGGTTATCGTTCGTCCCAAAAGGTGTGAACGCTTCTGATAGACCGATCGCGTTTGTTGGCAAAGGTATTTCGTTCGATACTGGCGGGTTATCCTTGAAAGTTGGAGGATCAATGCCTGGTATGAAGGCAGACATGGGTGGCTCTGCAGCCATGTTAGGCGCATTTGAAGCGTTGGCAAAATGTTCCACCGAAGGTACGATTACGTTGAAGCAACCGCTTGAACTGCTTATGTGCATTGCCGAAAATGCGATTGGCTCTGGCGCCATTCGCAACGACGACGTCATCACTTCGTACGCAGGTAAAACGGTCGAACTTAATAACACGGATGCCGAAGGCCGTTTGGTGTTGGCCGATGGTGTCGCTTACGCATCCAAAACTTTAAATGCAACACATTTGATTGATATGGCTACTTTAACTGGTGCCCAAATGATCGCCACTGGCTCAAAATTCTCTGGCATCGTTTCCAACGACGACGATTTCGAAGCGTTGGCCGTGAAATGCGGTAAGAAATCTGGAGATTTAGCGCACCCGTTACCATTTGCGCCAGAATTCTTTTGCTCTGAATTTGAATCCAAAGTTGCCGATATGAAAAACTCCGTAAAGAACCGCGCAAACGCGCAATCGTCCTGCGCCGCGCAGTTCATCTATAACCACATCGACGACGATTGGAAAGAAAAAGGCGGCAAGTGGTTACACGTTGACATGGCCGGTCCTTCCACGCACGATGGCGGAAGAGGTACTGGCTATGGTGTCGGCCTGTTAGTCTCTCTCGTTGAAGAATTAAGCAAGTAAACAATTAATCATCAATCATCTACGAGAACCATAAAAAAAGTACCGTAGTACAAATTAAAATACAATAAATTACACTCATACTAATAGTATCGTTAAAAGCTCGGTGGTTTGGGCTGAAACACTCGAAAGCTTTGCGAACTTTTCTTAAACTTTTCGCCAATGGCATCCCACCTATCCATTGGCGCTTGTGCTACGTAACTATAAATATCACCCGTTTTTTTGTTCTGCGCGAAAACGGCGATGTTTCTTCTGAACCAATTCGCCGAACGAATCGTGTACTCGAATTCGTAATAAACGACCCCGTCGATCTCTCTCTCCTCGGCCGCGATCAACTTCCCCTCCTTACCACTCCCTTCTTTCGCTAACACGTTGTCCAATAACCAAGTCGCTTGCTCATCAGCACTCCCAAATCTCTCCAACGAAAACGACGAAGTCTTCCCTCTGCCGGCGTTTTGTACGATGACCGAAACGTTCTCCTCGCCGTCGCCTCCCATCGGTCCAAACGCACTCTCTGGTTCTCCAACTACCCTTCCGTTACTATTCAAACTGGGTAAATCTAAACTTCTCGCTTTCCTGATCGCGTTTCGTTTCGCGATCGTTTGATCCGCGAGATATTCGTTCGGATATACGAACTCATACCCTTTCGATGCGTTATATTCCCTACGAAATCCGTTCGTGCTATATAATAAATCGAGCCTCAACGCGCGACTGAGATCTTCGTTTCTAGAGAGCAACGCAGTAGTTACGCCGAGGAAATTCGCACCGATGGCGATCGATGCCGTCGATAGCGCGGATACAATTATCCTTCGAGCAGGCTTACCATAATCCCTGTTTCTTTCATCGCTAACTACTGAATGATTTTTTGTATCCATGTTTTCTTCTTCTTCGTCGTCGTCTGCATCGCAGGCGTTGGCATTCGCGCAGATGATCGATTTTAAGCGCGTCGTAGTCGTTCGCCTGTTCGTCAGTGCATGTTTCGATCGAGGAAGGAGTAGTTTTTGCGCAGTCGCTAGCGCCATTTTTGTATCGCTTTTTTTCTTCCCTTTTTGCTTTTTGACCTCTGCTTTGTAGGAACTCTCTGATGCCGATGAAGGTGCCCACAAATAAGCATTCGAGGAGTATTCGTTTCCATCGAAACCGGTTTTCGATCGCGTGCGAAAGTGAGAAGTACGAGAAATGCGACAAATTTGAACGATTTCTGATTCGCACGCGATTCAAAGGATTGAAGAAAAAGATCGACGCGCGAAGATGACGGTAGAGAGTGATTTGCGTCGCGCGTGCTCACAAATCGCTTTCGAAGGAACATTTGAAACGCCGTTTGCGTAGGCGTTCGCGAATACTTGTGTATTTGTCGACTTCTTCTTCGCGGCGAAAGACGTGAAACGCGCCGGCGAAGAAGGAGATGAAAGCAGAAGTATTCGTGAACGCGTACTCAATCGGTGGTTCAAATGTTCCTTTGAAAGCGATTGTTTCCGTGAAAATCCAAACGTCGCTAACGCCGGCGAAAGAAGAGTGATGTGTTTATCTTTGTGGTCTTGATTTTATGTACTAGTAGCATCAGTACTATGGTACTCGTACAAATTAAATTCTATACTAATTCTTCTCTCGCTGCCGGTGGCAAGACTGGCGCAGAACACATTTGAACGACTGTGATTGGTGGAACTTAAAAAAGGGTATTACGGTACACAACTTGGACAGTTCTCTCGGTGCCTCCGACAGAGTAAGAATTTTAGAGGCGCCGATATTTTTGCAGTCGCAGTCGCAGTCGACTGAGGTTGGATTCTGCACTTTTTCAAACGTCCTGGTCGCGGCGTGTAATCGTCTTTACAATGCGAAACTTTTCTCGCCCATGGATATGAATGGTGACAGTTTGCAGACCGCGCAAACTGTTGAAGTGCTAGCGCAGGAAATTGATGCGACTCGAATGGATTTGAGAAAACGAGAGATAGATTATCAATTGGTCGTCCATTTTCTGCGTAAATCTTGCGCGAGCCAAATCAGCCAAATCAGCGTTCGCAATCTATCGTCGAGACGGATGAGAATGCCCATAAGTATTACAACAAGCAAGCCGGAGAGTTCTGACCTTACAAATATTTAATCCGTGCCGAACGATTTTGGAGCGAAAGATCTTCCTCGTTCGCTGCTGCCCCGACGCCGTTGAACACTGGCGACCCTGGATACTTCTTTGAATACGCAATTTCACGTTTTTTTGCTAAAACTCTTCTACGTGCTTGTGTTTGAATAATGCTTTTCGTATTTAAATTCTGCGCATTTTTTGCGAGAAGACGCTTACGGGACGAAGGTATCTTTTCCCGTCGAGAGACGGAGACGCCAGGAGCAGAAAACCGTGCTGTCGAGGATGTCAAAGCAAGGTTATTGAAGAAATGAAAAGAAACAGAGATCGCTACAAAGGTTTC
>Ga0302126_10001935_pt1 | contig 12121 bp, 9 predicted proteins | sample CB4_20m_MG_FD_203108 | JGI IMG/M metagenome (GOLD analysis project Ga0302126, IMG submission 203108) | Marine microbial communities from Western Arctic Ocean, Canada - CB4_20m | ecosystem: Environmental > Aquatic > Marine > Oceanic | place: Canada: Western Arctic Ocean | collected 2017-09-24 | reverse complement strand
GAAACCATTTTTTGAAATACCGCAAGACACTCCTCGTTATTTATTAATTCCATTTTAACATCTCGTTGTAATGGGAAAACGGTGTAAAAAACATCTAAACTATATAAACTTTCTTCCCATAAATCTGTACCACACCCACTTGAACTAAACGTTATTTCCAAGCAATCACCATTTAATACAACGTCAATTATTCCATAATTTGAAGTGCTTATTGTATTAAAACCCTCTTCAAAAATAATTTCAGAAGTAAAATCACAATTATTTTCAATAGTAGAATTATCATCCTCTGAATTACAACTCAAAATATGCATTAGAGTTAAAATAAAAAGTAGTTTTTTCATACTCAAATATAAGAAATGTAAGTTTAACCTACTTAAGAGGTTTAGAATAGCTGAATTGAAGGAAGAGGATATGCCTATGGTTTCCTAAATAAAAAAGTCGAGAATTAAATTACCTATAGTCATTCCTACCGCGACAAAGATGAAAGACCAAAAACATTTTTCAGCCAATGTTGCATCGTCTTTCCATTGACCCCATTTGTTTTTCATTGGATTACGTAATTTCATTTAGTTTTTTTTGATTAAGATACATTATTACCCAATTTACAACATTTAGTTTTTACTTAAACCATCTGAAGAAAATATGCCTAGGATTTAGTCTTCCAAAATTAATGAAGCCACGGTCATAGAGATGAGAATGAAGGCTGTAAAAATAAGAAAGATTTTAGTTTTCTTTTTGTTTTTTTTACTACCAGCACCATCTAGGTTTAGATTCCTGCCTGCTCCCAAAAAATTCATTTACTATTAAATTGGTTTATATTTCAAATATAAGAAATATTAGTCTAACCTACTTGAGAGGTTTAGAAATAGCAGAATTGAAAGAAGAAGATATGCCAAACATAAAAACCCCTGCTAAAAGCAAGGGCTTGTAATGCCATTTTTTCAGCGAGTTGCTAAAAACTATGAAGGCGCAAAGACAATAGCTATTTATTTTATTTTAGCAATGTTGCGGATTGTATGGGCTCTATAAACAAAGGCTCGATCTATTTGTATGGATTAATAGGGTTAATTATTAAACACTACAGAGTCAGAAATTTCTTGACATTTTTTTGCAACACTTGAATCAATCAGAATATAGTATATTTTTTTATTATTATTATCTTTTCCGAAGTACTTCCTTGACAGTCCAATTGATGACTGATTACTCAAAGTTGAAAATATAACACATGCTGCTAGGTAGGTTCCATTAGCATTTTGATGCTTAAAGTCTTCAGACAGTAAGTTGTATTTTTGATGTTTTAAATTAAACTGGTCAAATGCTTTGCCAACAAGGGTTAAAATACTTGAATCACCAATTCCATACTTATTAAGGTTTTTTTCTACAATGTTTTGTTTATTTAAATCTCTATTTTTATTATCTATTTTTGGATACATCCACGTTGAATAAAAATATATACCTGTATTAGAAGGTATAAGCTTTATAAATTCATCATAATATTTTTTTGTAGTATCTATTGCAACTATTGGATATTTACTGTTCTCCTGAAAAATAACCTTTGAAAAGGAGTTGTTCAATATCAGCTGTTTTGTAGAAAGACTTTTTTCTTCATACCAGTGTTGTTTTAGTGTTGCTCCACTAGCTGTAGACTGAGTAACGTTCCAGTTTAACCCCCTTTCACCTGCCATCTTTTCAACTATACTTGGGAGATTCCAAAAATAAGTAAAGCTGTTCCCAACAAATAAAATTTCTTCTTTCTTATTATTTTTTTCTTGTGAACAAAGCAAAGTTGAAAACAGTAAAATAAAAAGAGTTGTTGCTTTTTTCATAACCTCAAATATAAAAAATATAAGTTTAACCTACTTATGTGGTTTAGAAATAGAAGAACTAAAAAAGGAGACCATAGGATTTAAGTTACACTATTTCAATGAAGATTTAGATTCTTTTACAACTTATTATCTTCAAGAATAAAAAGTTATTCTCAAGAATAATTTTGGAGGCAAAGGGAGTGAAGTCGAAGTATTTTGGGGAGGATTTAGCTATTTTGTAATTCTTTTTTTTACATTTATAAATGAATCTAAATATATAATAATATGGGTTTTTTAATGTTTGCCAACGGTACCATATATGATTTGTTGCGTGTTTTAAGTACTTAATTTAGTAAATACAAACCTAATAGAAAATCCCCGAGGGTTTTCGTAAGTAGGCTAGAACTAGCAATAAATTATAGCCATAGTTTTGGGCTTTCATTTATTATCTCTTTATTATTTTTTCAATTACTTTTTGGCCAGAGACTAGGTCTTTGATTTCAATTAGATAAGTTCCTTGAGGTAAGGTTTGAATATCAATAGCAGGCTGGTTTATTTCACTAATCATTATTCTTCCTTGTAAGTCAAAAATAGTTGCCTCGTATTTTAAACTGCCCGAAACATCTATTTTGATAATATCTATCACAGGATTTGGATAGATACTAATACTTGAATTTATTAATTCAGGAGTCGATAAAGCGGGATTCAAATCAAATTTATAAATCTCGGTTACATATTCTGAAAAACTAGTGCCATTTATGATATAAACCTCTCCATTGATGATGAAAGAAGCAGGTGCCCAACGAGATCCCTCAGGGTGAGGAGGCAATTCATCCCAAGTGTCTGTTACAGGGTCATATGCCCAAAACTCTCCTGTATTCATAGAACCGTGGTTATCTCCGTCACCACTTAGCGCATAGCCTAAGCCATCATAGGAAAATTGTGTCCCCGCTACTCGACCTTCTGCCGGTAATGTTGCTACTTGAGTCCAAGATCCCCCAGCAATGTCGTAACGAAACCAGTCATTAAAGATACCATTCCCATGTCCGAAGCCCGTGTAAACGTAATCACCAATACCAAATTGATACGGATGATGTCTCGACATTGATGGTAAATCATCTTTTTGAGACCAAGTGTTTAATGCAATATCATACTCCCACCAATCATTCATGTTTCCTGATGAACTACTTCCTAACCCTACAAATACTTTTCCATTACGAGCTATCATAGCTGGGTGCATTCTTTCTGAACACGGACAAGAGGCCAATTCTGTCCAACTCATATTTGAATGGTCAAACACCCATAAATCATTTAATCGTGATGTACCATCATTTCCAAAACCAAAGTATGCTTTTTCATCCCATGTATCACCAATCGCAAAACCACGAGCTTCACCGGGAAAAGGGGTAAGCTCTGTCCAAGTATCGGTTACAGGGCTGTACTGATAAAAATCATCTCGTACTCCGGAATCAGAATTACCAGCGACAATGTAGCCCATGTTGTCAAAACTAAAAGCAAAAGAGTGATGAGTTTCATTAAATACATTAGGTAAAGAATTCACTTGCACCCAGTCTTGCGCTTGTACCTGGAAACACATGCATAGAAAAAAAAGATAAACTAATTTCATGATAAATGGTTTATTAATGAATAATTATTTAGGAAGGTCCCCCGCAATGCGAGTTCCGATTTCTGGACTTTCGTAAGTTGGCAATAACTAGCAATTAATTATAAATATTATTAGCACCAGTATTATTATTTAAATCTTATAATTGCTATATAATTCAGTAGTGTTTTGATCTTTTCCGTTAGTATTTTATTTTAAAAGCCGAATATAAATAAATTTTATTTAATCACATTTATTTTTAACTAACTAAATACTTCCTAAGATTTATATTAAAAAATTAGACTACAAGGACTTAACTCAAAATAAAAAGGGACAAATCTCAAACAATATGAGTTTGTCCTGTTTAGTTGGAGCCAAAGGGAGCGAAGTCGAACTATTTTGGGAATAATTTAAAAAGCCTTTGCGGTTGTATTTAGATAACACGTCCAATCAAATTATGCTCCAAAATAGATTGAGATTGAGAATGAAATTCGCAAAGGCTTATAATAAATGACTAATTCAGGAATTTATTAATTATGTCTCTAATTTCTTTATTGCTAGACCTATACACATTAGGGGTTATTGAAGCAAAAAAAAGTAAGGTAGGATTTTTTGAGAAGGAAAAATTAAAAGCCAAATCTATGGGAGTTCTTAAGCCATATAATGTAAAATTTATGGATTTAGGAGATCTGCTGAGCGAAATTGAAAAACAAAGCTATCACAATAACCAAGGTCTAGTTGATAAATATGGAGAAGTAGACCTCGATAGCAAAGCATCGAGTGCGGGTTTAAAATATGTTTTACCGATATTAGTTGGTGTGGTGGTATTCTTTTACATTTTTAATACTTCAAGTAGTGATACAAGTTCAAGCACAAGTACTTCATCTAACAACGATGCAAGCTTAGAAGAATCGAAAAGAGTATATAGACAAGGATATTCAGACGGACAAACGGGATATGGATTACCTGCATCGAGTAGAGCTAGTGCTTACGAATTTCATATGTCGCGTGGATATAATTTCTCAAGTGCAGATTATAATGTCTATGTAATGGGATATAATGATGGTGTCTATGGAAAAAGAAAGCGGTATTAAATTTTTATTAAGATAATCCATAAACTAAATTTTATTTAAACAAAAACCTTATACCATAGACATATCTTCCTACTTCTGTTCAGCTATTTATAAGACCCTTTTTAAACCATTTTTAAGTGGGCTGTAAAATCTCTTAACTTATCTAAATCTTGTAAGAATAAGTTCGATAATTGGAGTACGTTGAGTACAACCCTTGAAAACCAGAGGTTATTAAAAACCTTAATTTCAAGCTCTATATCAAATTAGAACTGCTTTGTGCAGTTCTTTTTTTTGCTCTCTATTTAAAATTGTTGCGTAGTGGAAGACATTGATTTGCCTATTTTATTACTGTTCAGTTGGCTAAAGACAAGGTTCCTGCCCAAGTTTTAGCACTCAAAATCTCGTATATAAGTTGCTCTTGATTATAAACAACATTATCTTGGTGGAACATTACCTCAATAGTATCCTCTGTAAATATTAAGGTTCCGTATTCAAATATTGTTAAATCATTACCATTCCCGCGATTTCTTGTATATATACCGTCATTTAAATAAAATCCAGCAAGTTCATTAAAAAAAGATCCTTCAGATATAAAGATATTTATAATGTCGTCTGTAAGATAATCTCCTTGGCTTGTATGCAGATTAAATCTCATACTGTGGTTGTAAACAGTTGACTCATAGTTTTCGTTTAAACTAACTTGAATATCTCCTGTGAATAGGCCTAAATCTTCGATATCTGTGTTTATTATGTTTCCAAAACCTCCCCCTCCAATCCAGCCCCCTTCCCAATCACTTGGAGGTGAACAAGCGAAGATTAATAAAGCGGAGAGTAAGAGTAGTTTTTTCATAATAAATTGGTTTCCTTAAATATAGGTTTTATTTTGAAAGTAATGGGCTATAGAACCCTTTAGTTATATAGGCTCAATAACCAAACTACAGAAAGCTATGGGGAAAAACAACCGAAGGGGGTTAATCCCGCCTTGAGCACTAATTATCCCCAAGAATAATTATTTATTATTGGGGATAATTTTTTTTACTCGACCGCTTAGGGGTACTATTTAAATTACGCATCCATTCTTATTTTCTTAATAGTTGTTGGTGAAACCGCTTCGCTAACTGTTTTACCACTTTTTTACCACTTTCACTATTACAAGGCATTATGTTATTTTGAGCTATTTATTATATTTTTTCTACTTTTATGTTCTAACCTTTAAAACTAATATTATGAAAATTTTTAATGACTTTAAAAGCTTATTTGCTATTGTAGGAGTCGTATCAATTATCTTTTGGACTTGTGCAGCAGATAGCGATAGTGTAGACAATATTGATAACCCTCCACAAATAACCAGTTCAGTTGGGAAATATCAAGTTGCTTCTCCATCAAGTAGTGCGTTGGTAATTTTAAATACCGAAACTGGAGTTTTAAAAACATATTATAATAATCCTAATAGTACTGTTAATCCTACTTATGAATGGACAGAAGGGATGTACAATGGTACTGGCTCTGGAAACCTTACAGTCACACACTAACGAAAGTTCACATGGTTAATTAAATTAATGAATTAATAAACCTGACTACTGGAAAGCAGGTAACTAAAAAGCCCGAACAGCACGTACTACATTATTATTACCACCCCTAAGTGCCTCTGCATTATTGCCATTAGACATGTCTACTTCCCAAACCCTGTTATTATCTGCAGTACCGACCGAAGAACTCCAATACCAGTCAACTTCTGATAGAGATGTTCCGCCATTTGAAGTACAAGTAGAATTCACAATAGTTTTATTAGCTAGAATTTCATTTAACTCTTGTAAGCTTGTAAAATAGGTTAGTGTTTTTAAAAATGCATTAGCATTCTACCTTGCTTGGAATATCGATTTACTCATTTTATTCTCTTAAATGAATTAAATGCCTTTTTTTATGGTTTAAGAAAATACATGAGCTAATAATTACAATAAAATACGATAATGAGGCCATGAGGGGTAAAAACAAAAAAGCCAAGACAGTTATCTTGGCTTTTTTGTTTTTTTTGTGAATTCGTTGACCCTATTTTGACAGCACTAAAAGTGATGATAAATCAATAGGACTTACCCGCCTAGTTGATCTATAAGTGCACTAAGGTTTACCGTAGTTCCATAATCCACAGTAACTGTGAAGTTATCATCCCCAAGAACATCAACATCAAGAGTACCAAACTTAAGATAATTATCATCATCTACACCAATAGCTAGAATGGTTGCATTTAGTCCAACAGGGATGCTTCCGTCATAGGTCTTCACCCCTAATCCATCATCTGTTGGGGATGAAATACTGATGACTGAAGGAAAATCGTTGATAAACATCCAAATCATATAATTTGATGGGGTTGTATTGTTTTCAACATACACTGAAAATTGAGTCCCATCTTCTCCCGCCATTTCATATAAAACATCACAATTTGACAACCCAAGATCTATACCATAAAAATTCATAAACCCTTCATTTAACCAAAATTCGTTGTTATTTCCTTGAGTCCAATTTATTTGTTCTATTCCGTTAATTGTGTTCGTTTCTCCAACAAACAAACTCATTCCACTTTCAAATCCAGTTATATCTGTGAGAATTGGCAGTTGTGAGTTAATAGACCCCGGATTTATAGTTAATGGATTATTGTTATTGTCTGTAGCGGCTAAATTAAAACTTCCTCCAGTAACAAGGAGTTGACCATTTGAGAGTGTTTGAATGTTGTTCTTCATCATTTCTGCTAAACTTAAATACTCGTCTAAGAGGATAACAATCCCTGAAGTCACAGCATTTCCGTCTGAATCTGTGAATGAATTTGCAGCAAAATCAATAATTGTTCCCCCTTGACCTATTATCGTAGATGGTATTGTTTGATCGCTTATATCAAACGTTTGTGATTCTGATTTCAAGTCTTGAATAAGACTTGAAACATCGCTAAAAACAGAAGCATTGGGGGCTGAGGCTTCCCCGATGACACCTCCGATAGTTTCGTTATCACAAGATAGAAACATCAACACAGCTAAAAAGAAAAAATTGGATTTCATAATATTCGTTTTTGTCATTTAGTTATGCCGCAATATAGTTATTAAAAAACCATTGCAAACTTAAAACAAAAAGGGATAAATCACTGTTACATGATTTATCCCTTTTTGATTTATTAATTCACCCTATAAAACTTGGTTTTCACACAAGTCAGAGTTAACTATTACTACTGTGTATTAGTTTTTAATTAATTTCATGCTTTGAGTTCCTTCTGTTGTAGTAACTCTAGCGATGTAAATTCCTGTTGCTAATCCTTGAGCAGAAACCGCAATAGAAGAACTGTTGTTCTTCTGAGAAACGACTCTTTTACCAACAATATTGTATACATCAACAGATGTAATTACTGTGTTAGCAGTTTTAAAGTTCCAATTTGAACTAGATGGATTAGGGTATATACTAACATTTGTAATGTTGTTATAATTTACACTAAGTGTAGCTCCTATTGCAATATCATCAAATAAATAAGTGTCTGAGAGACCTCCACCGACATCACCGAAATCTGTGAATAGAACCATTTTTCCATAGCTACCAAGTCCAGCGCCAAAGTCTAAAGATACGTCAGTCCACTCTGTTCCTGTGATAGAAAATTGAACTTCTGTGTCTCCTGTGGTACCTTGTTCAAATTTTACAGCATGGTTACCACTACCTGTTCCGTTTACAGCTTTAATTCTGAATGTAATAGTGTTGTTGTCGTCATCTGACAAATCAAGGCTTTCAGCAAAGCTGATTTGTGCATTGTCCCATTGTCCACCATTTCCAACAACTTGTAGGACATCATTTCCATTGTCTTGAACAATAGAAACAACGGCTCCGTCAGCACCTGTCATTAGTTGATTATCACTGCTAAAATCGAAAGGCAAGCTTGGCAAATCTGGTGTGCCAGTTAAATGAGTTGCTCCAGAAATATCATCAAATAAATAAGTATCTGAAAGACCTCCACCGACATCACCGAAATCTGTGAATAGAACCATTCGTCCATAGTTACCAAGTCCAGCACCAAAGTCTAAAGATACGTCAGTCCATTCAGTTCCTGTGATAGAAAATTGAACTTCTGTGTCTCCAGTAGTCCCTTGTTCAAATTTTAAAGCATGGTTACCACTACCTGTTCCGTTTACAGCTTTAATTCTGAATGTAATAGTGTTGTTGTCGTCGTCAGATAAATCTAAATTATCTTGAAAATTTATTTGTGCGTTATCCCATTGTCCACCATTACCAACTACCTGTAGGACATCATTTCCGTTGTCTTGTACAATAGTAACAACTGCTCCGTCAGCACCTGTCATTAACTGGTCGTCACTACTAAAGTCAAATGGTAAATTTGGTAACACAGGAGTGCTGTGAAACGCACCATCAATATCATCAAATAAATAAGTGTCTGAAAGACCTCCACCGACATCACCGAAATCTGTGAATAGAACCATTCGTCCATAGCTACCAAGTCCAGCGCCAAAGTCTAAAGATACATCAGTCCACTCTGTTCCTGTGATAGAAAATTGAACTTCTGTGTCTCCTGTGGTACCTTGTTCAAATTTTAAAGCATGGTTACCACTACCGGTTCCGTTTACAGCTTTAATTCTGAATGTGATAGTATTGTTGTCGTCATCTGACAAATCAATATTTTCCGAAAAGTTGATTTGTGCATTGTCCCATTGTCCACCATTACCTACAACTTGTAGGACATCATTTCCGTTGTCTTGAACAATAGATACAACTGCTCCGTCAGCACCTGTCATTAGCTGACCAGAGTCGCTAAAATCAAAAGGCAATGTTTGTGCATATCCAAAACTTAATGTTAGAATAGCAATTAAAAAAGTAATTTTTTTCTTCATAATGTTTGTTTTTAGTTAATGATTAGATGTACAATAAATAACATGAGTCGTAATAATCAAAAATCAAATATTATACTTAGGCAAAGTACTAAGTGATTTTTGATTTGTATAAAATTTATCCCATACAAAAAACATACAAAAAACACAAAGCATAAACAAAGGCTGTATTTTAAATAATACGAAGAGATTGTCGTGAAAATCAAGTTTCTTAGAAGATGTTTTTTTTTACTTATCGGCCCTTAAATTGCTGATATCGTATTTTTGTATGGCATATGTTGTGGTAACTTAACTATTTTAATGCAATAATTATGAGATTAAAAATTCATCAATAAAATAATTACGTCAATTATCAGCAATTACTTAGCACTGATAATGTTGTTTTTAAACAATGCTATAGAATCATTGTTATTGGTCACCATGTAAATTTTTTCATTTTTAGCTGTCCTAAATGGCGTTATAAAACGACTGTCTGATGGGCTGAAAATTCCGCTAGAGTTTGGAGGCAAGAACTTGAAATTGTTTGCACCATCACCAAGAAATATAGCACCATACCCTGCATCATAACGCACCGTTTCTACTTCAACTCCGTAATGATTTCCAATAACAAAAAGATCCTTGAATCCATCATTATTAAAATCCTCTACTACAGTACACTTAATAGGACTAATTTGTGCTTCTATAGGAAGTGGCCTAGAATTTAGCACTCCATTGTCATTGATTAAAATAACACTCTTAAAACTACTTATTTCATACACTACGGCGTTTTCCACAGTCTCCTTAGGTAAGATATCGATCAGTTTGGAGGAAGCAAAACTGTGAAAATCTTTAAATTTCTCTCCAACATAAGGCATTTGTTGCGTTGTACACTCTTTTCCTCTCATTGGAACATAATCGTCTTTATAAAATTTAGCCAACACAACATCATTGGTCCCATTTCCATCAAAATCATTAGTGTATACTTTAAAAGGATGCTCTTTTGTCGCCTTAAACTTATTATTCTTTCCTAGGTTTCCAAGTATGTAATCGTCGTCTCCGTCATTGTCAATATCACTAACAGTGATAGACCACCAGAAACCCCTAGTCGTGTCACTGAGACCAAATCCTTTTGAGTTTTTAATAAAAGACCCATTGCTGTTTTCAAGAACAGTGATTTCCATCCATTCTCCAACGACTAATAAATCCTCATCACCGTCTTGATCTATATCAGAAAAAACAGCGTCAGTCACCATTCCAATCTGTTTTAAATCTGGAGCTAAGGTGTTTTGTACTTCCTTAAATATCCCGTTTTCATTTAACAACAAATAGCTTGAGGCAGGGAACGTGTATTTTCCAGCGATTAGTCGGGTTCCAACGAATAAATCTAAATCTCCATCTTTATCAATATCGGAGGCTTTCACTGCTTGAGAGCTTTCAAAAATATTGGGGAGCGCTTTCGTGTTTTTGATAAAATTACCATAACCATCATTTATATAAATTCGATCTTTTAATAAACGGTCACCACTTTTAAATTCACTTCCTCCACTTGCAACATATAAGTCTGTATCTCCATCCATATCAACATCAAAAAAAAGGGCTCCTAAATCTTCGGATAGCCTATCTATCTCCCAAGGGGTTGAATTGCTTTTTTGGAACACCCCTTCTTTTGTTTGAAGATATAAGACCCCGGCTTGATTCGCTGCACCCCCAATGAAGACATCATCTAAGCCATCATTATTCACATCTGAAGTAGCGGAAAATGGACCATTATTTGATAGTTTATGAGGCAGTAACACCTCTTCAGAAAAGTCATCAAACTCGTTTTCTACATGTGTAAAATTAAGTCCAATGTCTTGAGCGTTTATGTTAGTGAATAATGTTTTGGAATTTGGATCTTTAGCCTTTGGAGATTTTGCTTTTGCATGTTTAGCCGTTAGTGTTTTATTGACCTTTAGGTTGCGATATACTTGCACTTTACGATCTGGCCATATTACTTTTAAACTATCTACTGTTTTTTCTTTTCCTAAACCAAAAAATAAATTTGGTTCTTTTGAAGAAAAATAGCCTCTTGTAACCGAGTTTTCGGCTAACTGAATTTTATCTTTATTATAAACAATCACTTTGGCTCCGTAGCCAAATGTGTTTTTAGCTGAACCTTCAAATTCAACTTTTAAATAGTTTCCATTGGAGTTGTTTTTATAAATTGAAGCTTCAGAGCCCATATTATTTGTAACAATGTCTAAATCACCATCATTATCCAAATCTGCATAAGATAATCCGTGGGAGAAACTTGGAAGGTCAAATCCCCATTCTTTAGTCACATTTTCAAATTCATATCCATTTTTATTTTTATAAATATAATTTGATAATGGATTTGATGGAGCCATTTTTGACATTTTATAAAAATCCTTTGAATCGGTTTTTAACTCTTCATATAATCCTGTTAAAAAATCATTATTTCTAACATCTTTTTTAACTCCATTACTTATTATGATATCTTTATAACCATCATTATCTAAATCCGCAAGCAAACCTGCCCAACTCCAATCGGTCTTTGCAATACCAGCTATATTTGCAATATCTGAAAATGAACCAGAACCATTATTTAACTGTAAAGTATTAAACATATATTGGTGATGATCTCCTTTGTCTATCATTTCTTTAAACTCTTGGGCGTTCATAGACCTCATGTTGGTTTTAGATCGATAGTGATCTTCTGATGCCATGTCTAAAGTCAGTAAGTCAATAGAACCATCATTATTAATATCTCCAGTATCAGTACCCATA
>Ga0302126_10001930_pt1 | contig 12144 bp, 7 predicted proteins | sample CB4_20m_MG_FD_203108 | JGI IMG/M metagenome (GOLD analysis project Ga0302126, IMG submission 203108) | Marine microbial communities from Western Arctic Ocean, Canada - CB4_20m | ecosystem: Environmental > Aquatic > Marine > Oceanic | place: Canada: Western Arctic Ocean | collected 2017-09-24 | reverse complement strand
TTTTCTGGATCGTAAACCAACGTCACCGCGCCAACCAAGGGCAGCTGTGACAAGTTTGGGATCGACATCTATCACACTCCTTAGAATAAATAAAAACGAACGAACTTCTTTATCTGTTAAGTGCCGAAGCCTTCAACCACCCAACCGATACTGTACACGGTGGTAGTTGCCACCGCCGATTGTGCCCCTTATTTGAGACGCAGTCGTCGTTCACTTGCTTGTATTTATCACCAGTGATGAAACCCACCAAAGCGATCGCCCTTCTCGGATCGTCAGTTTGCGGGAAACGAGCCAATGGGTCATAATCCGAGCAGTCACAATCCGAGCAGTCACAATCCGAGCACACTACGATACAGCAGTATTGTTCAATACCATGTTCCAGACTCCCTCCGACGCCGACTCCACCACTGCCACCGCTCTTTCGACGCCCGTCCGAGGCAAGGCGACGACATCAAGCGGCGCAAAGCGTACCTGTCTTGCAATGGACGACGGCTCGTCTCTTGACGCGCTCGATCACTTTGACCTGGCAAGCGCGCGCGCAAAAAGCTATGCGCGCATCTTGGAGGTTGAGCTTCAGACGGCCCGCGACCAGCTTGCAGACGCGATGCAGCGCCTGGAAGAGAAGCACGGCGTCAAGAGCATCGAACAGGAGGCCAAAGAGCGCAAGGAGCGCGACCGCAAGCGTCCTCCGCCTGCTAATGTCTGCCTGGACATGTCTAACCTATCTGAGTTGCTGGAAGAGTATGCCGATTATGTCCAAGCTGGCACCGACGGCAAAGGAGCCCTGATCATCACCATCCCACCACCTACGGACGACCCCGCACTGGCCGTCAGGCTGCTCGACACGTTACGCTCGTCCGTGCGCCTTGCCGCGTCCGATCAAGCCGGCATTGTGCTTTACGGTCCCCATCGTGGGGCAACCGTCAAAGTTGTGGGCCGCGAGGCTGACGGCAAACTGCTGGCCCGTAGCATCGGCTCGCACACCGCCTCGACCCTCGTCGAAGGCCAACCCATCGACAAGTGGTCCAATAACCAGACCCTTCTTCTCGATGCCAACAGCATTGGCTGCATGGTGTGATGTGACAGCAGCTGTTGTGGGATGTAGTGTGTGAAGACACACTCAGTTATCGCCATTGAAATCTAAACCATGGGGGAAGCTCGCCAATTGGAACGGCGACGAGAGCTGTCTCATTTTGCATGCACACGCAAAATCCAGTAGTTTCAATTTGTAGCAACTGGGCACTTACATGTAAGTAAATTGTGACAATTTGTACAGTAATTTACTGTATACCGGTCCTGTACGAGTTAAATGCAGAGTCGGCCGCTGGGGATCATAACGGCGCGCGCGAGTGGTTGGTCTATGTGACCGAGCCGGTCGATAGCGGATGCCTCGTACGCACACAGCTGTTGCATGGAGCAATTCGTCTGGTCCAATTCTACAATGGCTCGCTCTATATCTTCTTGTTTGACCGTGGGCGTATTGAGTCGATCAAGCAGGCGCGAGACGCGCGCATGCGTGGCGTCAAGTTCGTCGGTGAGCACGTGGCGCACGACGACTAGATTGGTTTCGTGCGCCAGGCGCAACTGATTCCATTCGTGGATCGCTTCGTCCGCCGCGGTTGCGGCATTGTTGAGCAAATATTTCGGCGTGTCCTCCTCGTCGACAAAGTCGTCTTCGTCGGTGGCAAGTTGCGATTGTGTGGCCAGTATCTGCCGTTTGAGCCGTTCGATGGTGCCAAACGAGCGTTGTGACGGCTGTATGGGCTCGCGTCCTACCCCGTCTTCCGCACTGTCGGCAACGCCGCCTTGTGGTTCCGTTGCAGGTCGGAAAGACAGCGTTTGGGCTGATTGCACACCTGCATGTTTTGATTGGGATATATCGACGTCATCGACAAACTCATCTTCGGAACCATACAAGATGGACGTTAAAGGGTCATAATGCGTCTGAAAATTTACAGCTTTATCCATCTTTGTCTGTCTCCGACCTTGGCGACCACGTCCCTTGCCACGACCGCCTGAGCGCCCCGAAGCGCGCCCCGAAGCGCGACCAGCACGCCCTCCACGCCCACCGCGACTACCTCGATTGAGAGAGTCCGCTTTCTGGGTCATTGGTTGACTGAGTGTTTGGGCCGAACCTGTCTTTTGCTTTTTAGAAACGGGCGCGTCGTTGTCTATAAACTCGTCGACCTCATCGTCTACAAACTCGTCGTCGTCTATGAACTCGTCGACCACATCGTCTACAAACTCATCGTCGTCTGAAAGCCTACCATTTGCGTCAATCATGTATGAAGGCTGCATATCGTGTAAGTCGCTCAGGCAATATGTTTTGTTTAGCGTTCATACATCTTGTATTTAATTTAAAAAGAACTGCTACGTGACAGTGGCATCCGCAATACAGGCGACCTTTTGTGTGAACCACACACCTGTTGTACATGCAACTTTAGGTGTATTATTTCTCGTTCTAAGACTTGAACGCGTTTGCTCAAGTGTAACACCAAATCTTCGTCAACGCGGTTGACAGGCCGAAAGCCGTGAGCAGGATTGCGAGATTCGTTTCCTGGAATGTCAATCGGCGGCGAGTGGGAATGACGCGATCCTAAAAGATTTGGTCTTGAAAAGTCGCTGTAGGTATGAGTTATGCACAGACGCAAGGGATCTGCGAGGGTGCTGTCGAGCAAACTCAACGGGTGTTGATCGACGTCTTTATCTCCATTTTGCATTTTTGAACGACAGACGGGCGCAACGAGTGGTTTGAAATTAGCGTCAACTATTTACTGTTCAGCCCACAACGATGTAAAAAAAGCGTTACAATCTCCGGCAATCTGGTTTATTAGACGCAGCAATAGGTCGTCATCTTCCATGCTCTCGTTGACAATGGTTTTACATTCGTCGAGACGGCGTGCATCCGAGGCCAAGACATTTCCCAACACGGTACTACAGTATTCTGAAGTCTCGCCGATGTGTAACGAGAGCAACACCGCATTCTTGAAAGTGCGTGAACGCCAATGCATTCGGCCTTCGTCGGTTTTCAACCAAAGGCGCAGCGAATTCTTGAGCATCTCTTCTTCTTCCGTCAAAAGACCAGCCATATCGCACACCTCTGGTCTGCCTTCGTCATTGGCTTCAAACGATGACTTTACCGAATTACATCGCATCGTGGAGATGATCAGAGTTCGATATTCTTCAGAATCTAAACATAAACTCGCAAACGAGGAGGGTAAAGTTGCCAACCATCTAACAAGTGTTCGTGCTTTATTACGACCGAACGTCGCCGAAAGAGCGTCAATGCGCGTGTCTGAATCTGGAATCACCGTCAAGATCAGCATCAAGCGCAGTGCATCGAAACTGTTCATCATAAGGGGTGAGTCGCCCAGTATGCGTTGCATACTGGAAAGGGTTGGTTTCAATAGAACATTAATCTGCATGACAGTTTGTGGTTTGGTTGTTGTTTGGTCGACCCCGCCATGTAAAGCATCTTCTACATATACTTAGCGATACAGCAACACAGCGACACAGCCGCACGACGGATTTAACGATTACACAGTGCTGCGGACCAGCTACAAAGCGAGCAGAGTGCGTGGCACTTCCAAGGTTGAAAACCCCTTTGAACGATACGACCAGCGAATTTTGTTTTTGTGCATCAAAGCTTGTAATATCGTTTGCACGTCAGGTGGAAGACGCTCAATGTCGTCGACTGTCAACCCAAGCTGGAACGCGCGCTCCTTTGACGACTCGGTGTTGTTTGGTTTCAGGTTGATCATCCAGTTGCGTGCCTTGGGCAACACAGCCAATCCACAGTGCAGCGTTTGCAGCGTCATTGGGTCGAGACCACACAATGGCATCGGTTCCATCGAACGACGCTGATGAGTGCGCATGCGCAAACTGCACACCGAGGGTAGCAGATACGACAACAAATCGAAGACAAGCCGTGGGTAGTAGATCTCGCTCGAAAAGCCAACGTCGAGACGTGCGTATTGGTCGTCACAGACGGCCTCGGGAACAATCATGCCACATTCGGCCATCAGACGCGAGGGCAGCTTGTCGTTGCGCATCGGGCGCGTTCCAAGCACCGATCCCAGGCGCCCCATCAAATCTTCCGAAACTTGGAGCAAGCTTTCGGGGCTTTGCCTGCGCAAGAACTGATTGATCTCGTCAAACGAGAAGCTGCGCAGCGCGTAAGACGCCGCCGAGATGGCCTCTGTGAACTCGCCGTCGCTGCGCAGCATCTCTTGGCGCATATCCCCTACGAACTTGGTCAAAACGGTTCCGGTTGTGATGATCTCGCGCGCGATGGTGTCGATGACAAGCACGGCTTCGTGGCGTGCGACTTCGAAGGCGGAATGTGCGAGTGGGGCTGTCACAGTGAGCGCGGGCAGCTCTTCGTACGTCCCAATCAGCTCCCAAACGACGTCGATCATACAATTCGAGAGGATTTGTTTCGGCGTCAAGCCGAGGCGCTCCGACGCAAGTAGAAGTTGCGGACCGGTCAGCGTGTACGTCTGTTTCAAGCGTACGTGGCGCGGCGCTGGTAGATCCACCAAGCCAGTGGTCGTTGTATGAGTATTGTGATGAGTAGTATGACTAGTGTGCCCTTTGCGTGGTTTGACCATTTGCATAAAAGGCGCTTGCGTGACCGATCCACTCTTAGACTTACCCGACTGGCGATTGACGCCGATCAGCGCCTGCCGTGCAGCAAAGCCAACCAATTTGGCGTACGTCACATGCCAGGCGGCGGTTTGCAGCAGGCGTAACGAACTTGTCTGGCGTAGTGCGAGAGCCAGCGACGCGAGGGCATCGTCGGCGGCGCTCATCGGTCCTTCGCGGCTCAGCTCGTTGCGCAGCTCGGAAGGCGTGTCCGTCTGGCGTGTGATGCGACGCAGCGCGTCTAAACCGTTGCGCGTGTTCAAGTATTCGACGCCGCCCAGCTCGCCCACCTCCGCAAGACACTGCCTGAACTCGATTGAGTGCGGCGTGCACTCACAAAGCTGGATTAACCACTGCAACGACTCCTGGGTCTGCGCCAACGCGGAAGAAGCCAGCTCCGGACTGACCTTGGCGTACGTTTCAACCAAGGTACGAAACGCCGCGTCCGACAGCTGATTCTGCTCGCTGTCGTCGGAAGCGCAGGCGCCCACCGCACGACGCGCCAGGCGAACGGTCAGCTCTTGAACCATTTGCTTGTCCAGCTCAATTGGCGTTTCATCTTCGTTGCGGCCGCGCTCCTGCTCGATGCAGAATTTGAGCGCAGAACCCAATTTTAAAAGCCACGCGCGAATCTCGTCCATGCACATGCGTTCGACACGCAAACGAACGCCCCCGGCGCGGTATTCGGTAACGTCAATCATCGGATGCGGCGTGCCTTCGTACATGGATTCGCTCTGACTGCGACGTCCGACGTAGCGCGTGTACATGGGAGTCGCGGCCACTTCCCTCAGATCAAAGTTGCTTTGGCGCGTCATTTGCTTGGCCAAACGGCGCGCTTCGGTGCAAATCGCCGCCGCTCGCGTCGCCCAGATGTGGTCGTGTGTGCACTTGACTTCGATGGCCTGGCGCTCTTTCGGATCTGGATTGTTGCGTGATTCGACGACAAGCAGTTGCAACAAAGGCGGGCAGATATTCGATGGCTGCAAACACAGCTCGCCGGTACGATTCGGCCACCAACGACGACGCGTGGTCGCCAACAGGGCCATCGCACACGCCAGGTCGTTCATCATTGCGGCTTCTTGCACAGAATGATTATTTTTAATCGAATCGGACACAATTCGACCCATTTGATCCGACGACACTTTGCAGACGGCGCCTCTGCACCTCTCTCGCTCCAATAAATTCCTAGCGCAACCGGCTTGGTGCACCAAGGCCTCAGCAACCGCGAACTGATCGCTCAATAAACGAATATAGCTACTCGAAAGTGATTAAGTGACCTACGGAAGCCGCGTACGCGCGCCACTCGACAATATAGGAGGTTTGGTGACGGGAAGCCATTCATCCTGACGTGTGGGTCCGTTCGGCTCAGGAGTTGACCGCAACTAGATCCAGAGTCGTACTGTTGACCATTGTACACTATCTGTGTGGGCGAATACCTACATATACTTTATCTATGACTTTGAGAAGCGTGGCAGAAAATTCGCTTCGGTACCAAAGCGAATTGCCACGCGGATAAGGAGATAGGACAAGATTATTCTGCTGTCAGAATTCGTCCGTTCTTGTCTGCTGGTGCTGCTGGTGCTCGTTTTTTGGACTGAGTGGCGGCGACGGCAAATCATCAACTCTACAGTGCAGCCACAGAGACCGCACTTTTACGGCGCAACAAAAGCACAACGGCGCGCTTATTGGTAGGATCATCAGAGCAAGCTCCGGTATGCCAAAAATGAGCGCCGTCCAATCGGACCAGTGCGTGCTGTTTGACATCGTTTGACAATTTTGGTTGCACAGGTCATTAATTGAATTATTAGCTACGTGACCGGCAGAAGCCGCGTATGCGGCCTTTATCACTTAAGAGATAGCGTTGCTGGTCATTTACATGAGTCGTAAAACTCGAGTTCATACATGTAAATTGTCATCTTTACATGTAGCACCGTTAAAAAAGGCGACTTACATGTATACTTTCCCCGCCATGCGAAAACAAAAAGAGCCCGATAAGCATTTAATGGGTTGCGTTTAGTTGCACATAGCAGTTGTAAACGCAACCCACGATATCAACGCTCGCTTGATCGCGAGGAATACAGTGGTTTGACTGTGAACAACAGTGTGAACAGTGCCTGTGAACAGTAACTGTGAACATCGGTGGGAACATACATCCCCAAACTTAAAAACTTAGTTTGGACCAGACTCACTATTTACACGGTACGGATATTAGGGGTTGCGTGTATGTCTACGGGTGACACTTACACGCAAAGGTGACCTGAGCGCTGTACCCCCCGGCCCCAGGAGAGGTCCCCAGTTCGCAGATCATGTTCGGTGAAAACGTACTCGCGTGCAGAAAAATTCGAGTTCGCATGCCAAAGTCCAACATCTATTTCTTGAGCACTTCAATAGTCGAGCATTGAAAAGTCGAGCATTGTGGATATTAGACTTTGGCATGCGAACTCGAATTTTTCTGCACGCGAGTACGTTTTCACCGAACATGATCTGCGAGCTGGGGACCTCTCCAGGGGCCGGGGGGGTACAGCGCTCAGGTCACCTTTGCGTGTAAGTGTCACCCGTAGACATACACGCAACCCCTAATATCCGTACCGTGTAAATAAGGAATACAGTGGTTTGACTGTGAACAACAGTGTATTAGACTTTGGCATGCGAACTCGAATGTTTCTGCACGCGAGTACGTTTTCACCGAACATGATCTGCGAGCTGGACTTCCCTCTACGCATACGCATGCTTACGCTATGTTGTGTGGATTAACCATCATTTTTCGAAACTTATGCTGAGGAGTGATACGTGATGGGCTCCATGCTGATGCTACGTACATGTGCATTCATGATAATGCTTACGCATGGAGGTGCGTTCGTGTTGTACAACCCTTTCACAGGGAATCAAGAAGACGGTTATTACGGGGTCGACGGAAGCGGTCCATGGCCAACCAATGAAAAACAGCACAAGTTGTCTTCCATGGTCTTACGCTGGCACGACGGCAGTCATGACGCGGATCCCACTCGCGGCTTAGGAGGGGGTATCACATGGGCGATTCACCCTGATTTTTGTGAAGAGTTGTTGCCACGATTCCGTGCCGAACGGCTGTTTTTTGGACGATTGGCCATGTTCTCGTGCGAGGAAATCCGAGCGGCCATTTCGGTGTCCTTGACCACTTGGTCGTCCAACCATCCGCTCTTGTCGTTCCACGATGTGACTGAGGCCTGCCACGCGCACCGACCAAACGATACGAGTCAAACGACACATGATCGCTGTCCTCTCGCCGAGTTGAACATCATTCCAACGACGTTGGCCGAATCTAGCCTACAACTGGAAAATGCCGTCGCGTTTGTATACCACCGTCTTGAAGTTGGCAACTTTGAATCTAGAGTGCGTCTGACCAATGGTCTGCGACTCGACGACGGGCTGGGCCTCTTGAACGGAGAAATGTACGTGAGCCCTAACTATTGTTGGTACATGGACGCCACATTTTGCTCGTTCTTGCACGAAGTCGTGGACGAGAACAACATCCGCAATATTGTCGGGAATCTATTTTACGCCGCCATGGGCGTCGCCGCACTCTTGTTGTTGTTTGTCTTCTTTCAATCGAATATGAAGGCCAACAATATCAATTCGTGTATCTTGTGTATGCCCAAGCCGCGACGCGCTTCGGTGGTCGACGAGATCACACAAGTACGCACCAAAGAACGCTGTAAACGCAATTTGTGGCAGGTTTTGCGAGAGATTGGACTTACGACGTTACACTTACCGCTGACGCCGACATTGTTCTTGACGTTTCTGGTTTCGTTTTTGCCTGTCTTCTACATCGAGGTGTTCATGCCATGTTACGAATGCCACGACTTTGAGGCCACAATCGCTCACGAAGCTGGCCATTTACTAGGTTTCCATCATCCAGATTCGTATCCACTGCGCGTGCTGCGGCGCGCTTCGTCCGATTGGGCAAGCATCAGCGGCACCATTGGCGCGGAGTCCGGCTCGGGTTGGTCGGAGCAAGCCGCGTCTGCAGCAGTCGGGAGTGCACTTACTGACAATGAAACCTGTTTAGATCCATTGGATGTAGACGTGGAGCTGGTCTACACATCTTCGGATGTGAATCAAAACGGCGCTTTGCTGGAGGGACACGAAGATACGCTGATGATGTCAGAAGCAGCCTACCGTCCGCGCGCTTGCTTGACGCAAGACGACTACAACGGCTTGCACGCTTTGTATCCAATGTGCCAATCGCTGACCAACATACACCCCACATGCATCAAAGTGCGACAGTACTCGGGCTACATTCGATTGGCCATCTCCGTTGGATTGCCGTTTGTAATCGCTACCCTCATGTTGTTGGCCACGCAATGCATCGCTCGACGCGTGCAACGACGACGCGTCGAGCAGCTGGAACAGCACGTGCAACGACAAAGCGTGCAGCAGAACTTCTTACGCGCCTCGCTGAAGGCGGCCACAAAAGCCAAAACCAGAGCGGAAGCCGCGCTCGCCGAGAGATTCTCGCGATTATCCGGCGATCGGTACTCGCGTCCATCTAGTGCGGACGATGCACGTCCCCGCCCCTCTAGCATCTTTGAAAACGCGTCGCGTCTCACCGGTCGCATCACCGGTCGACTGCCAGGACGTTTTTCTACGTCTCCAAAAGGTCCTGGCAGAACGCAGCCGAGGATTCCTGAGCGCCCCACTCGAGCTCCCATTCGACGTTCATCGGATAAAAGCGGTCCATCGAACGACCAGCCAACAACTCAATCAACCATCTCGAAAGGATTGCCACCCCAACGAGTCTCACAGCGTAATACGTGCTACGAGAGTTTTTCTGACGAACGCAACGCGCGAGATGTTCCAGGTCGACGCTGCAACCGTAATATGAACGATGATGTGACCAATCCAATGCATGTGTGACCTCCGCAAGTGTGGTAGAACGTGAAAGTTGTATTCTACGGCTTAAAAATACATGACATGTACTCACCCGCACATTTAGCAACCCCAACAATCATAACAGCGCAGCGGTAACTCGACCCCGCTGATACGAACGCATCGTAATATACAGATGGACAGGTCCTTATTGTCGTCGTATGGACACGGCAAGTAGGCGGTGTTCGCACAACCGGGCGATGCGCACAAGAAAGCTATACGGTCGATCTTGATCATTTTGTGCGTCTCGTCCTGGAGAATGTCTGATACAGTTTTGAACTGTTGAATTATACACGTCAAGAAGTGCTTCACGTGCTCATCTTGTAATACCGAAAGGTCCGCGTGGTGACACAAGGCGGAATTCACACTCTTGATTTGCTGATACAGGATTGATTTGTGGCGACACGAACGTTTGAGCTCTTCAATAGCCTCCAATTTTTCAACCTTCATCGTCAACCACCTAGGTTTTGTCGGTGAAACAAAGGGTGTGCACGGCTTAAGGTTGCTCGTATCCGCGACAACGCGACGTTTGATCGGATAAGCGACTATCAATTCGGATGGTGGGTCGAGTGTCGACAAGTCCTCGTTGTTAAAGAAGCAAGACTCGTCGATTTGTGCAGGTGGTGGAGGTGGTGGCGGAGGCGCTGTATTCCCAAAGACATCTGGCGAAACGAGTCCTTGAAAAGGAATCGATGTCAGCTCGTTGAGCTGTTGTAGCTGTTGCAACTGTCGCAAGTGTTGTAAATACGTGAGGTGCTGCAATTTTAGCGGCGACGGAGCTTGCATCTTTACGACAGAACCGTGGACATGGACGGACGTTAGTTTATTCATCTAGCTGGTCGGTGTCTGTCCCGCTTTTAGCGTGGTCCAAGCACGGCGCAGAAGCAGAGTGATACTCCCACTCCGCTCATGATGTTCAAAGTTAGTGTTATGCCTTGATTTGGGGTGACTTTTAAGCCTAAAAGTGATGTAGGAATGAGATACAGTCCGACAGATCCGACCGAGCGTCCGACAGCCAGCCAGTTCCTAAGAGTCGATCTCTTACTGTACTTAACGCGACCACAGAGCCGGGCGCGCCGACTGCTTTGAGCGTTGCAGCAGGCCGGTAAGCGTGGCTGGCGCTTCGGTTTCCAAGCGCTGGTTAGAAACTGTATATAAGAGCTGAATGCTATGTTCAAAAGTGCGTAGTTGTTGATGACGTCGTTTGGTTCAGTGTAGATCGTACTTGATTGTACTTGACCGTACCTGCCATGACGCACATTATACTTCAAAAAAGACAACGACAAAGCAAAAAGTATCTGTCAAATTCAACCCAATCAAATTTACAACAAGGAACCTCCTATTTTAGCAATGCAGCAAGTCAGCTCAACATTCGCAGCAGCATTAGCACTATTTCTAACATAGGGGTTCCGCAAGCGAACTGGTACATGTCGCTCGGAAATTTTGTAGAGGACGACATCCAGACGCCAAACACGCAGCGTTTGTTGCGTCCAGTGGCCCAACCCAATCGTTTGCAACCACCACCACCACCTTCTGTCTTTCAACAAGGCTTCCTTGGAGCATTTTACGGCGCTCCGATCAAGCCATCCATTTTTGAAAATCCGGCTACGAATCCGAGTGCAAAGCCAACCATCAAAGACGATACCCTCGAAGAACCTTTCTCGAGTTCTGCTACACAAGAGTCTGAGTTAGCAAGCAGCGAAAAGATGCCTGTGCTATCCCAATCAAAGAACGCGTTACGGGGCCTTTTTTTTTCAGACATGTTCCTAGGTGCGATCACCGCCACTTTGATAGCAACCGCGCTGATTGGGTTGGCTGGTATGGTCTTTGGCACGTATGCATGGGCAACGGGTCCCGTCTTGATTCGCACGCGGCCGTCGCTCGATCAGGTCGCGTCGTCAACAGCGTCGGCGGTCAATGCAAACACAGACTCCGCACCGTCTCCTGCACCACCACCCTCTGCACCTTATCCTCCGCCACTTCCACGGCCGCCACCATCCCCGCCACCACCGCCGCCACCGCCACCACCGCCGCCACCTTCTCCGCTGTCGGCTCCTACATCGCAACCGCCTTATATGCTTGAACTCTGCTACTCGAAGAATCTTCAGATGTATTCAAACGATGAATGCACATGGCGGTCGTACCACAATTGTCAACTTGGCCATTGTATTTGGTTGGCATACAAGCCTCCCTCTCCAAAACTGCCGCCACCTTCTCTACCGCCACCGACGCCGTTTTCGCCGCCTCCGAGTCCACTACCAGCAACTCCACCATCGACTCCGCCGCTGTTGTCTTCCGCTACTCCTGAAATCACAAACACAACCGATGCGATTGACACGGGCGAAAATACCAGTCCAAATTTAATGGCCAACTCACCACCCACCCCACACAACCCACCCACCCCACTCACATCACCCCTACTACCCCCACCACTCACACCACTCACACCACCTTCCACACCGCCGTTTTGGCCTCCACCCGCGCGAACACCGACGTTTCCTCCAGACATCCCACCCTTGTCTCTACCATTGCATCCACTCCCACGCAATCCGCCTACGTTGCCTCCTCCGAGGTCTCCGAGGTCTCCGCCAG
>Ga0302126_10001919_pt1 | contig 12164 bp, 9 predicted proteins | sample CB4_20m_MG_FD_203108 | JGI IMG/M metagenome (GOLD analysis project Ga0302126, IMG submission 203108) | Marine microbial communities from Western Arctic Ocean, Canada - CB4_20m | ecosystem: Environmental > Aquatic > Marine > Oceanic | place: Canada: Western Arctic Ocean | collected 2017-09-24 | reverse complement strand
CGCAAAGGAGAATCTTTACTCAAAATCGCTCGAAAATACAACGTAAGCGTCGTCGACGTCTGCAGAGTTAACGAATTAGCGCCTACGGAAGAAAACCCACACTTCGTGGCTATAAAGATCGGTCAAATTTTGAAAGTTCCAAATCCAAAACGAATGGAAGAAACTCCGGCTTACGAGACTTCAAAAATTGACGAACATTATCAAGGTTCCGTGAACACGTATTACGAGCAAAGAACAAAACCATCGAAAAAGCCACAAAATGAAACACAATCTTCAACATCGAAAGCGAGCAACACGAACGATCTAGACTCGCAAACATCAGCAACAACAACGACGCAAACAAACGCACAACAACAACTCCTCCTCCGCAAAGCGCTCTCCGACGCGTCTACTGCTCCAACGACGAAAGAAAACGACGTCAAAGTATACGGTTCCGTTGCTTTACTCCTTTCCGCTGCCGCTCTATCGTACCTTCGAGCTGGCTTAGACGACGACGATAGCGATAACGACACCGCGCGGCGCTAGTTTGTAACTAAGCAGTACTCTCTCGCTGTTTAGCAAATCAGCAAAAAGAGGGTCAAATCTTAAATAAATTGCCAATACATTCCTTACGCGTAACAAAATCAACTCGCTCCAATCGAGCTTAAACACGACATCACGGAGCCAATGATTAAATCACTGCAAGCTCACTGCTCCTCATCGTTCTTCTCCTTCACGAACAAACAATCTGCATCGTTAAAGCTTGTCGCGAAGAAGTATCATCATCTTCTTCCCTGTCAACCTCATCATCTTCATCGCAATCACATTTTTTCCAAACGAGCCGTTTTGGTCGTTTTAACCGCGACATCTTTATTAATCACGCTTTCGTTACAGATATTGAACAAAACGAGCAAAACTAAGGAGTTATACGATAGAAACGATAGTAATAATAATAACGATGATGATCTTGTTAGGTTTTGCGAACACGAAGGACCTTTTTTAAGAACAACTTGGTCAAGAAAAAGAGCTCTGGAGATATTGGAGACCGTTGAACGAGAGATTAAGGAAAACGTGGACAGTTTGCGAGCGAAAAGAAGCGATAGGAAAGAACGATTTACGATACTCTTGAACACGTTCGAGAGAAGAGATTTATTGAAGCGGTCTATAAAGCATTATAAGGAGTGTGTGTCAGTGGAAGAGATTAGGGTTGTTTGGTCCGAGCGAGCGAAGAAGCCCGAAGAAGGCGAAGCCGGGTCGGAGGAGTATTTTGCGAAGAAGAAGAAGAGGATTAAGAACGTTGGGAAGAGGAGTTTTGTCGATAGTGATGAGAAAGAAGATGGAGATGAAGAGGAGGAACTTGTGAGATATGATTCGCATGAGACGACTTCGATTCAGAATAGGTTTGCTATGTTGGAGGATTTGAAAACCGAAGCCGTGTTTCACGTGGACGACGACGTGAGGATTCCGTGTAGGAAGTTAGCGAGCGGGTTCGAGGTTTGGAAAAGGAATAGGGACGCTTTAGTTGGGTACTTTCCGAGAGCGCACGCGAAGAAAAATGCTGATAAGCATTCGTGCGAGTTGAGATATGTTTGGAACGATTTTGAGCTGTTTTTCATGGATAGTAAGAGGTATTCAATCGCTTTAACGAAAGCTGCGTTTTCGCACGCAAAGTATTTAGGGGTTTATGAAAAGTATCTACCGGAAGGCGTGAGAGAGTACATTGATAAGAGGAAAAATTGCGAAGACATTGCGATGCAAATGCTCGTATCTTCAATCGTGAACGAGAAGAACGCGCTTGAAAATAGAAAAAATAAGTTAATAAAATCAGCCGTGGCGGTTTCTTCTGGCTGGTTGCATTACGTCGCAGGGAAAATAGATTCGATGTTTGTCGATGGCATTTCGAGCGGACAAGGGCATCACGACGAACGGTCTCGTTGCGTGACGGATTTTTCGCGCATGTTTGGTGGAGTAAGATCACCGCTATCGTCATCGTATTAGATTAGAATAGATTAGTATAGTATATTAGTAGTATAATCGATCACAAGATTGGAAGTGAATAGTAATATGTATTAAATTTCCTTTGGCAACGAAAGCGTCTTCAACGTGAAATCGTCCGCCGCTATTAATTTAAAGCATCTCTTGTGCAACTTCAATACGTTCCCAACAAACATATCATCTATGCCGTACGGTTTGCCATTTTCGTCTTTAATTTTCTTGCGCTCGAGGAATTTTCCGCCGTTACCACCGTTCTTGGCGGGCGGTTCAAACACGGACGCGGTATCGTCTTCGAGGAAAAACGAAAGAATGAAATTCCGCTGGTATTCATTTTCTGCATTAAATTCGTCACCGTTCGGTATAATGATTGAATTTTGTTTCGTCTTTGTTGCTGTAGTAGTAGTATCAATGCCAATATGTCCATTTTTTCCGACTATCCTTGCCTCGAAGCGCAGGACGCACCCAGTCTTTTCAAACGCCTTTCGATAATCTTTCTTTGGAGGTTTTGGATTTAACGCGAGGCAATTTTGTAACGTATCCTCTTCGCTACCGATGGCCAAGCCTTGATGTTTGGGTACTTTTTTTGAAGGTTTTGGTGCTTTTGGTTGTGAAATGTCTATATTCGCGATTGCTTCGCTACCGTGTACTTCGGCGTACCATTTTTCAGTCGAGAGATCGCAACCGTAAACGAACATTTCTCGACCGTATACATCCACGGTTTGACCGATAATTATTTCGCTCGCATCAACGTATGGTATTTTTTCTCCATTACCGATAGATGACATCGAATAATCGAGTGGTTTAATCGCTTTATCCGAGTCAATGCTGCCGCCGCTTGCTTTCGGAAGTTTACCTCTTCGCAAAAGAGCGCGACCAGCTTTTTCTACGACTTCGATCGAATCATCCGCGAGAAAGTAGTGCACATAAAACACCCTTCTTTTGCCATCTTTATCTAAACCGTTGTTTTCTGCCGACATTGCATCGTTCCACGTGGCGTAGAATCTCAAAACTTCGCCATCGTGCTCGAGAAACTTTTTGCGCGTGTCGGGACCGAGCGCCGAGCTCGGCCTTCCAAGTTTTGCCTCAGTAAATCGAGCCATATCGTCCATTCTCGCACTAGGTGGTCCTTTCGCGCGCGTATACGTGAGCTCGTTCACATTGTTTATAATTTTTTTTGTCTTGTTCGAAGGAGTAGCATTTTCATCGTTTTCTGGCATTGATATTTCCTCGTCTTTATAAAACTCTCTCGTGAATCCATCGCAAGCGTAAATTGTAAACTTTCGCCCGCATAGCGTGATCTCGTTCCCAACTCGAAGTAACTCTAAAACATTTTTTTTCACCGATTCATCATCGTCGTCGTCGTCGTTGCCAACATCATCTTCGTCATCATTCTCACCATTTCTTTTATTATAATTGTTATTAAATAGATCTCTGCACTTGCTTCGCTTTAAATACAACCCTTGCTGCAACCCGGAATTTTCCTCGCGCGGCTCTGTCGCGTCGAACGTAAAGTCCTCGACGTATAAGCGAAACACAATCTTCCTTTCTCGAGTCGATTCCATCGCGCTCTCGTGTAAATTTTCAGTGAATTTCGCATAAAATCGAAGGACGGTTCTATCCAAAGCGACGTATGCTGGCACAAACTTATCGCTAGTCGCAGTGGAAGAAACACTATTTGACTCTTTCGTCTGCTGCTCTGCTGTATCGTGGTTTGACTTTTTCTCGAGTTTCTTCGAAGTCGCGTCGTCGGTTAATATCGCGTATCCGTTCACGAACCGAAGCGTTTGCTGCCGATGCGCGGCTACGTCCTATTAACGATGAAGAATATGGAAACGAGGAAGTATTAGAGCGAGAGAATGACGCGCTCGATAAACATTTTAAAAATACGCGAGATCAGTCAAACTTTTATTTAAATCATAATCTCATTTTCACGCCCCGCGCGCTCGTGGTTGCTATATATTTCTCGCACGCTTACCCTTTTTCGATACTCTCCAGTCATCATCCCGGGCATGTTCGGGAGACTCATTCCGTTTGTCTCTGCGGCGATCGTTGCCGTCATTTGCGCGTGTTGCGTGCGCGTAAATTTAAAGTATTTCAGTACACTTAAAAATAGATTTTTTTCCCCACCGTGATAGACATTTGTAGAGCGAGAATTTTCAAAACAATAAAGCGCACTTTTTACTTTCGCGTTATAGTCACGCTCACGCATCGCAGCGAACTCGATCGAAAAATAAAACAGCACTCGCAACGAATCGCTCGTAGTAACGGTAGTACTATTTTCCTCTCTTTAGAAAGAAGACTTCTATTTCCTGTGACCTTCGATCGCTTCAGTCTGAATTAACTCGATATCTTTTCCCCCGAAAACGGTCAAAATAAAAGTAACCTCTTCTTCTTCGTTTTCGTTGTTCGAGTCACGGTGTTCGTCAGTGCGTGAGTTTGACCGAAAGTCCTGCGCGCATAAAAACGCGCTCTGCTGTTCAAGTTGCGCGATAGTATTCGTTCCCTTTTCGTCTCAGTCGCGTTCGTGCTACGATTTAAAACCGAACGTGTCCGTGTTCTTTGCAGCCTCTTAAAATCTCTTCTCTCTTCACATGCTCTGTTGACATCATAAAAACATTCGCGAGTAATAAACGAACGAGCAAAACTTCGACGGCCTCGAGATCTCGCAATGAAAGGAACTTTAGCGAACGCGAACTCGTACTCGAACGAAGAAAAGCTAAAATTCTCCAGCGAAAACTTCCTAGGGACGACTGCGTTCGAGGTCTTCTTCGTTACCTTATTCGTGCTCGAATGTGTCTCGCGCAGATGCGTTTTAACGAACAAGAACGGGAACAATAGTAGTAGTAGTAGTAGTAGTAGTACTACGTTATCGTTATCGTTAGTACAGAGAGAACAATCGTTATATGAGAGAACGAAAGATGCGCAGTACGTTCTGCTGCCAATGGTTATGTGTTTGTTTAATCCGCGAGTGAGCGCGTTTTTAGGGATATGTTCATTCGTTCAAAGGATGGTCGCTTTGATGACGACGAGCGTTCGTACGACTGCTAAAGAAGATGCCGATGGTGATGATGATTTCAATGAACGAAAAGAAAGGAAAATCGAAGTCGAAGAAGAGTATGATAATTCGACGAGACATTTTAATTTGTATAGGAGCACGATGTTATTAGCCGCGTGCTCGGCGATTTTAGCGATAGATTTTCGGCAAATGCCGAGACGTTTAGGGAAGACGAAGGAGTACGGCGTCTCGGTCATGGACGTCGGAGTCGGCTCGTTCGTGTTTAGTGCGAGCGTCGTGAAGTGGAAGTATTTACAGTCTTCGAAGAATGGAAGTGATTGGTTTAAACGAATTAAGAGGAGGGCGAGGAGGACGTTCGTTTCGTCGTTCTTAGGCTTTGCGAGGTATGTTTCAGTGAAACGGAGCGGATATCAGCTCATCGAGGACGAATACGGACCGATGTGGAATTTCTTTTTTAGCATGGCCGTTATAGACGTATTGACGAGCGTTATTTCGTTTTTCATTGCGTTAGTATCAAAAGACAATAAAAAAAAACGAATGTTTTTTACGCTTTTCATAGCATTCTTCATAGCTACAATCGTCGAAGTCGTTTTGAAGAGTAGAATACTGTTCAACGAAGGCGCTAACGGAGAAGGTAGTTCTCGAAAAAATATAACAAAAACCGTGGAATCTTGGTTACTTTTACCGACAAAAGATAGGGTGTTTCCTGAATCGTATGCCTCTGTTTTAGAGTTCCTAGCGTTAAATCGAGAAGGGGCGTTTTCATGCGTTGGAATGACGTCGCTGCATTTTTACGGACGCTTCTTTGGCGAATTTATACACAACGCGAGACAGAAAGGAAAGTTACGATCGGTGCTCGTCGTAACGATCCTTCTGTGGATAGCAACTTATACGTCGATCGAAATCTTTCACTTTAAACCGTCGAGAAGGATATGTAACGCGATGTACATCTTGTGGATGGTTACGTACAACGTGTCGGCGATGACAGTTTTCGCGTTTGTGAATGAAAACTCAAACGCGATGATTCCCACGATTCTCGAGCGAGCGAATTATCAGCCAATGCTCGTTTTTCTGTTTGCAAACATCACGACGGGTATTTTCAATTTTGCGCTCGGAGATGAAATCATGAACGTGAACGCGTTCTTGGCGTATGCTCTGATGTTATGGCATCTTTCTTTGATTGCAATATTTATAAACTTTAACTACGTCGCGGCGAGTCGCTCGAAACTTAAACAGAAACAAAAATGATTGCAATGAAAGAAAAAGAAGAAGAATACACTCACGTAAGTATATATTGTAGAGAGAATTAATACCGTGGCTCGAAAGAAATTAAGAAATATACTTACCGTGAAACTGATAAAAAAAAACAATAAACGACAAAAAACTAACAAAATTAAATTTCACTAATCATGGATATATATACCGTATGTAACATTGAAAGAGAAATTAAATGGAGAGAAACGCATATTTTGTTCAACAAAGCACATTTTTAGTTTTTTTTTAATAAGCTATAGTCCCTCTAAAGGGTCGTCGTTTATACCGCTACCATCTAAATCCGAACGCTGTTCGCTATTATTACCGCTAGAACTTTTTCTTTTCTTTTCTTTCTCTCTTTTGTTGTTACTGCCGCCATATCCACGATTCCGCATGGATTGCTCGGCGTGCGACATAGCACTGGCGCCGCCCGATCTCTTATTATTTTGCTCACGTTTCGTTTGCGCGTTTTGAATTCTACCTAAGTTCTGAGGAGCTCTGATTTCTCGAATTGGCGCGCCCTTAAAAAACTCTAAACGCTGCATAGTTTCTTTATCTACGTGCATTCTTTGATGCCGAATTTGATTCGTTGCATCTAACAACTGCATCACGTCTGATTCTAAAGTGAAAGAATGATGCGGAACTGCGCCGAATTCTCGAGAACTTTGAAAATGTTGCGTCTCAAAATAGTGCCAAGCCGCTCCAGTATATGCAATGTCATCACCTACTCCATAGACGTCCAACGTATTACAGATTTGCCGCAACAAATGGAATCCAAGAAATCCAGACGAAGGCGATGCTTTCCCTTTATATGCTTTACCGCGAACGATTTCCAAATTTTGTTTCAACGCTCGCAACACGTCGCCTGCACCATCTACCGCTCCTCTAGAGAGTAGGCGCAAAGTTGGCATGCCTTGTTGAATGCGCTCTGAAAGAGTGACATCTTCTTCAGAGATTGTAATCGGGATAATTTCACCGAATTCGTTGAGGACAGTAGCAGTAGTGCTGTCATCTTCTGATGTATCTTCGGTGGATGAAAAGTCCTCCCCAGCAGCAGAAGCAGCAGCAGCAGCTGAAGAATCCACGTAATAATCTTTCGGAAAATAATTTGGTTTCAGAGCCGAGATAATTTTCGCCGCGCGTAAATAAGTAAGCCAATCCGTTCGCGTTATTACAAAAGTCACGTTTGGTTCAGTTTGTAAGAATGGATTCGATTTGTACGCCTGCGTCCATTTCGCATTCAGTAAACGATGCGTAGTTTTGTGACCGACGTATCTCTCAAATCGCCTCGACGGTGCTTGATTCAAACGCATAACAACATCGTGGTCGTCTATTTGCGTCCCCAACTGATCATTTGCCAATAACGCTCTCGAGTTCCCGACTAACGCGCATGAAGGTTTTCTTTTGCCCGAATAAGGCGATCCGTTTTCTGGCAAGAAGCGTTTTTCAAATTCACCCAACTCTACGCCTTTCGGTACTTGTATATCTTTCTCTTCAATGCGTTCACCAGAATTGTGGTTCTTATGAAAACTATCGTAAGTCGCGTACATGTTTTTATATTCCTCGGAGCCTTCGTCGTGAATCCAGTTTATGTCCTTCAAAAGCGCTTGCGCTAATTTTCGTACTTTTGGGATGAAAGCTTCGTTAAAACTGCGCTCGTCGTCGAGATATTGCTTATTATTTCTACCATTCGGTCGATTACCTCTCGATGTCGAAAGCTCGGGATCACTTTTTCCATTACTTTTAATCTCGTCGTCGTCTGAATCGCTCAAACCAGAATCTCGCTTGATTCTTTCCAACGCCTTTGTTGAGCTTTCTTGCGCCGAGGCTATTAATTTCCTCTCAACTTCCTCTAATTTCGATCGTATTTTCGCTTCTTCGTCGTGAATTTCTTTTAAACGTTCAATAGCAAACGTGACCATGATCAACTCCGTACTTGGGGTGATTGTCTGACCGTCAGCTTCGTATTTTGCTGTGATATCTTCGATTAAGTTCGCCCACGGCACGGTTTTATACTTAATACCGTTTCGTAAAAAACGAGAATATCGTTCACAAAGCAACACAAAAGGTTCCGCCCATGGCAGCTCTCTCTTGTTAAACTCTTTTGTATTGATTTCCCACGCAATTCTATCTATTTCATTCGTCCTTGTTGTATGTTGAGAACTTTTTCCTCCTTCAACCTCGCTATTCTCCTCGTCGTCTGCGTTGTTACTATTATTACTTTCACTACTCGCTTTCTGATGCACGAACTTCGCAGTCCTCTTCGCCACAGTCGTATGTTGCTTAATACTCCTCGTAATCTCCCTTCGCATCTTCTGTTCGTTCTTAACATGTCTCAACCCTTCGTTCAACTTCACTCTCGCGTCCGATAACGTCTGCGGCTGTTGCGCTCGCATATGTTGCTTCTTCGACAAGGTCTTTGGCATGGACAAAAACGCTATTTTCCTCGGGCTCAACTTATTCCCGTTCTCATCCATAGCAATCACAACCGCTTCTTCTTCTCTCTCTTCTCCTTCTCGTTCACCAGTCGTTGCTCTAATCTTATTTCCTTTTTCTTCATCGTCGTCGCTCAAACCATCGTCATCACCGTTCTTAGTGAACGTGCCATCCCTTTCAAAACGACGCCCCGCTCGATTCTCTACATCTCCAACTCTCTCATCATCAACGCGCTCGTTATTAGCATCACGACCAGAATTCGCATCGTCGTACTCATTAACGACACCGAGCTTTTTACTCGTCGTCGTTCGTTCCCTAAAACTCGCAAATTTCTCGTTTTTAACGAAAACTTCCTCGAATGCGTACAAACAAACGAACATGGCGCAGAATAATCGAAAGACTCGAGAAGAAGAAGTGCTCTTTCTGTTATGGCGCATGTTCGTTTTTGTCATCACCTGTCGCGTCGTTTTTTTATGTTCATCGCGTTCACGTTTTCACAACGCGCGTTGAATGAGAAGAAAAAGTGGGTACCTGTTCCTGATGTGGACACTTTACAGTTTTTTTAAAGTTTAGTAAACACCACAACGTTTTGGATATTTGGATATTTGGAACAAACATTTTTCGGAAGACGAAGATAGAGAGCGAGAGCGAGAGCGAGAGCGAGAGTACCGGTCGACGTAAAAATGAATCCCTCGATGAGTTCTGACAGAGCGAATCCAGTTCGATCGCGTCGAACGTTTTTTCGTGCGAGACCTTGCGAAGTAAATAAACTTCTTCGGAATGCGAAAATGGCAGTTTCCAGAGCTTCCTCGAAGTCTGCGCGGTCCACGTCCGCTTCTCGTGCTTCTCATGCGCTCGAGGTTGATAGTGCGAAATTGAAGATGGAGAGAGAGGGATATTTGTTCGTCGATCTGAGGAGTAGGAAAGAGTTCGATGATGAGCATATCGTGAAACCACCGAAACAAACTTTTAATGTTCCAATCGATGACGACGGTGCTGACAACGATATCATTGAAAAGATTTTAGTAGAGAGATTTAAGACGAAAACGGGAAAATTATTACTCGTATCAAAAGACGGAACGAAAGGGTTAGTATTAGCGGAGAAGATGCGCGAAGATTATGGATATACAGATTGCTTTGGGGTTATCGGGGGTTACGATGGGTGGATGGTGAAGTGGACGCCGTCGGGGAGGAAGCGTCCGCCCGCTGGAAGGTTCGTCGCGACTGGTAGAGAGTCGTTGAAGTCCGGCTTAGACTTAGACCCGGCGGTTGCAAAGACGTACGAAGAAAATTGGGGAGAACCAGAGAAGTCGTTGCCAGAGAATTATCTCGGGAGTAAGGGTGAGAAAAAAATGTAAATTGCGCCGAGCTCGATCAGACATTGAAGACATACCATTAGCGCTGTATTATTATTTTATGTTTTATATTAGTCCCCATTTCAACAAGCTAAATAAAATGAAATCCGAAACTAAACTTGACCTCCTCATACGACGCCCTCTACTATTTTTTATATTATATCTCTCTCTCTCTCCACTTCCTCATTCTCTCTCTCTCTCTCTCTCTCTTGTCGCAAATCTAAGTAATTATTATTATATTTTCTGATGTTCAATTTTGTTGTATAAAAATCTCACACACACACAAACACGCACATATACATCCTCAACTCACGCACCATCTTTGACCAATTAATTCTTCTTTTGTTATATATATATTCTCTTTTTTTAAGTTATATCTAAAATAATTAAATTTAGAGAATAGCAAAGTTCGGTCGTTGGTACTTGAACGTAGTCTTTTGCGACTTTGAGTCGTGTCTGAGCGTCTTTCGGACAACTGGGAACGACACATCGTCTTCCAAGAATTGTCTCGTACTTTCTCTTCTCACATCCTCGTTCGCAACCTCGGCGATTTTAATAATTTGCAAAGCGTGAGAGCGGACTCTGTGTCTCGAGGCCATCTCAGTGTAAAGCGCATCCACAGCCGCATTCATAGTCGTTTCTCTGTACTCCTTGTACGCGTTGTGGAACCCAACTCTAGATTGGTAACGAATCCAAACGCCATAGTTCTTCACCTTCGTGTCATCCTTCTCAAAGATCTCGTTACAGGCGATGACTTGACCGTTCGTTTTCTTCACCTTTCTCAATCTAGAGAGAAAGTACCAAAACTTCGATCTCGCTTTTGATGCGTCGAGCGCCCAGAGTTTCATGCGATACACTTGCGGCGCTGGATCGGCTTCGGTTGGGACGCGTCGACCCACGATTTGATACTGATGGTACTGTTGTTGTTTAAGATAGAAAAGAGAGAGAGAGAGGGAGAGAATTTGTGTGGTCAGTAAACTGTCGCGTTCATTATTTAGGGCGAAAATGTCCCATTTTGCACAGTATTTGGAAAGTCCTAAAAAACACGCGAGAGACGAGAAGAAGAGACCTTGCATCATCACGACGAGAGCGAAACGTATACATACGACAACGCGCAACTTTCTACGTCTCTCACGAATAGAAACAAACAAATCGATGTTAAAAAACACTCGTTTGATTCATTTTCATTTCTATTCGTTCATGAAAAACTTCGCGTTGCGCGTTTGCCCTGTTACATATCGCGCTCTCCCATCGCTCTCGTTAAACAAAAGAGGAAACGAACACAAAACCCGAATGAATGAAAAACGTTTCAATATCAATCATATGCGAGTGATTGAATGCACGTACTCCCAAATAGAGCGTACAAATCAATCACTACTAATCATTACTGAACGTTTCCATCATCTTCGCATACAATTTCATCTTCGCAATCGGTACTTATTCCTCTCTCGCAATCATCATCATCATCGTCGCAAAATCGACTGTGGTTTTCGCGCAATCGTTCATTTCGACGTGGTTACTGATACGCGCGAAGCACATAAAACGCGATGATAACTGATTATTCGCGCGAATACACGAGTGCTATTAACTTATACTTACTCTGAAAGAAGCCATTTTCTTTTTGTCTCTATTTTATATATCTCTCGAGCGCTTCGAAACTGAAGAACTTTCCGATGGGAATGGAATTATTGTTCTGTTTTCCATTTTCCTCCTTTTCCAGTTTTCTGTGCTTTGCCCCTGTTTTGGACAAAATGGTCTAAAAAGTTTTAGACAAAATGGTCTAAAAAAGCAGTTTTGTCTTTTGTGCGCTTTGTGCACATCTACACAGAGAAGGTAGTTTTCCTCCTCGCAAATCGCTTATGGTATCGATGATGGTGACGCAGATCGCTCAATCGAGCATGAGGACGAGTTTACCACCGTTTCATCGCAAATTAATGAATTAAATTTTTGAACAAAATGGTCTAAAAAAGCAGTTTTTTCTTTTGTGCATTCTATTGCTGGTAACAACACAGAGAAGTTTTCCTGCTCGCAAATCGCTTATTAAATAGTCTCGTTTTACGCGCTCGAGCGATGATGGTGACGCAGATCGCTCAATCGAGCATGAGGACGAGTTTTACCACCGTTTCATC
>Ga0302126_10001905_pt1 | contig 12224 bp, 10 predicted proteins | sample CB4_20m_MG_FD_203108 | JGI IMG/M metagenome (GOLD analysis project Ga0302126, IMG submission 203108) | Marine microbial communities from Western Arctic Ocean, Canada - CB4_20m | ecosystem: Environmental > Aquatic > Marine > Oceanic | place: Canada: Western Arctic Ocean | collected 2017-09-24 | reverse complement strand
TTTACCAATAAACTTAAAGCATCTTTGCCAAATCCTTTTTGGCGGTGCTTATCAATTAAAACAATACTAACGCCTGCTCGCTTATTATATACATCATAATCAAAAAGATCAATGAATCCAAGCGGGTCATTTGTTTTCGAAGTAATCATCAACCTTAATTGCTTTATTTCTTTAATGTCTTTTTGAGCAGTTTCTAAATAACTCTGAAGCACTTCTTTTGAAAATGGTTTCTCAGTTTGACTTAACTCCCACAAAGATTTATTATTCTCTAATGAATATAAAAATGCTAAATCTTCGAGCTCAAGAACTCGCAGATTAATAAGGTTTCCTTGCAATTCTACCATTCTAAAGTTCCTTTAAAAACCTGTACTGCAGCTCCACAGAGCCATACATTGGAATAAGAAGAAGATAGCGGCTCAAATCTAACCACTAAATCACCCCCTAGTGTTTTTAGATTCATAACTTTTGAAGTTGATTGACCAGAGTGAAACATGGCAATAGCTACAGCAGTGGATCCTGTACCACAAGACAAAGTTTCCGCTTCCACTCCACGTTCATAAGTCCGAACAGCAAAAGTATCTGCATTTATTTTTTTAGCAAAATTCACATTAACACCACTAGACTTAAAAGGCTCGCTGTACCTAACCAAAGCCCCTTCAGATGCCATATCTAACGAGTCTAAATTTGTTTTTAGAGAAACATAGTGAGGAGACCCCGTATCAAGAACAAAGTAGTCTTCTTTAGAAAAAACACTTAAAACATCTTGCATTTTAAGCTCGATATATCCATTATCATAAACTGCTGAATGTGATCCATCAATCGCTAAAAAATGAGCTTCATCTTGAATAATTCCTAAGAAATGAGCGAAAGCAACAATACACCGACCGCCATTACCACACATACTGCTTTGTTGACCGTCTGCATTGAAATACACCATTTTAAAATCATAGTTCGGATCAGACTCCAACAAGATGAGCCCGTCTGCTCCAACACCAATACGACGATTACATAAATGAGCTATTAATAATGAATTATTTGTGTCAAATACAGATAGACGGTTATCGATCATAACAAAATCATTTCCTGTACCTTGATATTTATAAAATGTATGAGTGCTCATAGAAAAACAAATATAAGAATATTTAACGTTAAAGTAAGCTGTTAAAAGCTCGTTAAAGTTGTTTTCTGAATTCAATAAAAAAGTACTTTTAAAGTTATTGTTTATAATCTTAAAAAATATCTGATGAAAAAATTCATGTCAATTCTATTCGTTTCAGCTTTAGGTGGTGGCCTAACTCTCAGTGCATATAAGCTATTTTTTGAAACAAGTAAGCCATATGAAATCGTTGAAAGTCGCGCGCTAACTACAACAACTGTTTCTGGATCAAACTCTTTAAACTCAATAGAAGAAACTGTAAGTTTTACATTCGCTGCAGAAAAAACACTACCAACAGTCGTGCATGTTAAAAACACCACGATAAGCAAAGGGTATACAAGTTATGAAGACCTATTCTTTGGACGGTCACAGCAACGCGCACAAATAGGTACAGGCTCAGGAGTTATCATTTCATCTGATGGCTATATCATAACCAATAACCACGTTATTGAAGGAGCACAATCAATTGAGATTTCTACAAATGACAATAAAACCTATTCAGCTGAATTAATCGGAACCGATTCTAACACAGATATTGCATTGTTAAAAATTGAACCGCTAGAACCTTTAAGCTACTTAACATTTGGAGACAGTAATGTGGCTAAAGTCGGTGAATGGGTGTTGGCTGTTGGCAATCCATTCAACCTAACCTCTACAGTAACTGCTGGGATAATTAGTGCGAAATCCAGAGACTTATCGGGAAGAAACACTCAATCATTTATTCAAACAGACGCGGCAGTGAACCCTGGTAATTCTGGAGGTGCTTTAGTGAACACTAAGGGATATCTTATTGGAATAAATACCGCAATTTCGTCTCAAACGGGCTCCTTTATTGGCTATTCGTTTGCAGTCCCCAGCAACATTGCGCGAAAAGTTATTGAAGACTTGATGGAGTTTGGAAATGTACAAAATGGCATCCTTGGCGTTATAGGAGGTGAATTAAACAGCAAAAACTCGCAAGAATTTGGTGTAAATGAAACCGAAGGATTTTACGTGAGTGATATTCAAAAAGGAACTGGAGCAGAAAAATCTGGCATTCAAAAAGGGGATATTATTCAACGTATTGATGGGGTAACTATTTCTAAGTTTTCTGATTTGAAAGGCTTTTTAAATACTAAAAACCCAAATGACACGATTGAAGTTGTGATTTTAAGAGATGATAAACAGATGAACTTAATAGTCACTTTAGAAAAACGAACTACCATTGATATTCCAATCATTGGGACACTTCAGGAACCTGAAAAAAGAGCCCTAAAAGCCGTTAGTTTAGACTATGGATTAGAAGTGATTTCGCTTTCTAAAAATCAACGAAAAGACTGGGAATCTGATGGTATCTATGAAGGAAGTTTTGTGACAGAAATAAATGATATTAGCATTAATTCCATTAACGACGCCCAGAGAGCACTCGAAAAATACTCCAATAAAGTACTCAGGCTATCTGTAGTCAAAAATAATGGAGAAAAAGTGGTCTACAGGTTTAGGTAACCAACTCAATAACTGATTTTTAAGTTGATTTATTGAGGTTTTTAGGCATTGATTTTTTTTATAAAAAAAAGTTACGAAAACGTTTGAGAAGACTTACTTTTGTGTGATTCATTTAAAACTCAAACTCAATGCCATTAAAACCTACCTATGATTCTGAAATTGCATTCCAATCTGACCGCAGAAAAGCCGCAGTTGAATTTATAAAAATTGTAAGTGACCTGTGGTATGATTACTCCATTGAATTGGTGTTGTTCAGAAACCAATTAATAGATCAAAATGTGAGTGAAATTCTAAAGCTCCATGCCTATGCAGGTGAATTTGTAAACAAACCCATCTCTATTTTTGATTCTGTAGATATGGCAAAAGCAATCAAACAATTAAACTTACCAGCCTCTAAATTGGATATTGGCAAGCTAACTTTTGAATATCACAAAGAAGACCTTTCTAACAGCAGTTCATTTGCCTTTTTGTCTAAAAAATTAAAAGAAGCGAAACAGCAATCTAAAATAGAGCCAAAAGATGTCGTGCTATACGGGTTTGGCCGCATCGGCAGGTTGGTTGCACGTGAGTTGATGGGCAAGTCAGGAAGTGGTAGTCAGTTGCGACTTAGAGCTATCGTAACCCGTGATAAAATAAATGCAGAGACTTTAGAAAAACGAGCCGCACTATTACGAAGTGATTCCGTTCATGGCGATTTCCCAGGGACAGTAAGCGTCGATCAAAACCTTCAAGCCCTAATCATAAATGGCATGACTGTTTATATCATATCAGCTTCTAAGCCTGAAAACATAGATTACACAGCCTATGGAATAAATGAAGCTTTAGTCATAGACAATACTGGTGCGTTTAGAGATCAAGACGCGTTAAAAAGACATCTAACCTCAAAAGGAGCTGAAAAAGTATTGCTAACTGCTCCAGGAAAAGAAATTCCAAACATCGTACATGGAGTTAATCATTTAGAATATTCTCCCGATACTACCGACATCTTTTCTGCAGCTTCTTGTACTACAAATGCAATCACCCCTATTTTAAAAGTTATTGAAGATACTTTTGGAGTTGTACATGGGCACCTTGAAACAATTCATGCATACACAAATGATCAGAATTTAGTGGATAACATGCATTCTAAATACCGAAGAGGCCGGGCAGCGGCACTCAACATGGTCATTACAGAAACTGGAGCAGGCAAAGCTGTCAGCAAAGCACTTCCCTCTTTAGAAAACAAATTAACATCCAACGCAATTAGGGTTCCTGTTCCCAATGGAAGTTTGGCGATTCTAAACTTAGAAATCAAAAAAAGTACAACTCTAAAAAACATAAATAGCCTAATCAAAACTGCGGCACTATCCGGCAATTTAGTTGAGCAGATAAAATATGAGTTAAATGACGAACTCGTCTCTAGTGACATCGTTGGATGTACTGCGCCAGCTATTTACGATAGCAAAGCCACTATTGTAAGGCCTGATGGAAAAAATATAATCCTATATATATGGTATGACAATGAATTTGGATATAGCCATCAAGTCATACGCTTGGCAAAATACATTGCCAAAGTAAGGCGCTTCACCTATTATTAAAGTTTACAATTTGTTATATTTGTACATTAAACATATCAGATGCGCATAGATATTATTACTGTACTACCAGAATTAATCAAAAGTCCTTTTGAGGCCTCTATACTAAAGCGTGCAATAGAAGCTGGTCTTGTAAGTGTTCACTTTCACAATTTACGAGATTACACTTTTGACAATTACAAATCTATTGACGACACCCAGTTTGGTGGTGGCGCAGGAATGGTTATGATGATTGAACCCATAGATAAATGCATTTCTCAATTAAAAAAAGACCGAGACTATGACGAAGTTATTTATATGACTCCAGATGGAGAAACACTTAATCAAGGCCTTGCTAACCAACTGTCAATGACGGGTAATATAATTATACTCTGCGGACACTATAAAGGAGTGGACCAACGGGTACGTGATCAGTTTATTACCAAAGAAATTTCAATTGGTGACTATGTCCTTTCGGGTGGAGAATTAGGAGCTGCAGTACTTTGTGATGCTGTCATTCGTCTGATTCCAGGCGTTTTAGGAAACGAAACATCCGCATTGACAGACTCATTTCAAGATGGGTTGCTAGCCCCCCCTATATACACACGTCCAAGAGACTATAAGGGATGGAAGGTTCCTGAAGTTTTATTAAGTGGTCACTTTCCAAAGATTGAAAAGTGGCGGGAGGAAAAAGCGTATGAACACACAAAAAACCAGAGACCTGACTTATTGAACGACTAATATTTAAGAGTAAACAAAAGTTTTAGTACAATAAAGTTTCTTCTTTTTACTTTTTACTTATATTTGCACCCAAATTCGGGTTAACCTCTGGCGATAATCGTGGATGTTGTTTCGAGAAAACACATAAATAAAATAAAATGGAATCCTTAATTAAATTTGTTCAAGAAGAATTTGTAGCAAAAAAAGACTTTCCAGAATTTGCAGCTGGTGACACCATCACTGTTTATTACGAAATTAGAGAAGGCGAAAAAGTACGTACACAGTTCTACCGAGGCGTGGTTCTTCAAAGAAGAGGCACAGGAAGTTCTGAAACATTTACCATCAGAAAAATGTCTGGCACAATAGGTGTTGAACGTATTTTCCCGGTAAACCTACCAGCCTTACAGAAAATTGAAGTCAACAAACGTGGTAAAGTAAGAAGAGCTCGTATCTTTTACTTTAGAGAACTTACTGGTAAAAAAGCCAGAATTAAAGAAAGAAGACGTTAGTCAGATTTTAAATTCAAAAACTAAAAAAAGCCCTATTCATTTAGGGCTTTTTTTTTAGTTAAATTCTACGTAGCTTAATTGAATACGTTTTTGACATCATACCATTGACATTATTGATCATTTTAAGAATTAAATTACCTCATAAAATCATTCCAATTTCTTATATTTACACGCCTTAATTTACTTAGACTAAAATCTAAATTAACTGAAGAAAAACTAAACTTTATATAGCCCATCATGGCAAACATAATTTACACCATTACCGACGAAGCACCTGCACTTGCAACCCGTTCATTTTTACCTATAGTTAAATCATTTCTAAAAAGCTCTAAGGTGCATATTGACACCAAGGATATTTCTTTAGCATCCCGAATCCTTTCAAGTTTTTCGGAGTTCTTATCTGAAGATCAAAAAGTAGAAGATGCTTTAACTGAGTTAGGTATGCTAGTAACAAAACCAGAAGCTAATATTATTAAGCTTCCAAACATTAGTGCTTCAATGCCGCAATTAAAAGCTGCTATCAATGAACTACAATCTCTAGGGTTTGAGATCCCTAACTACCCAGATAACGCTAAAAGTGAAGAGCAAAAATCTATTAAAACTCGTTACGACAAAATTAAAGGGAGTGCTGTTAACCCTGTACTTAGAGAGGGTAACTCGGACCGTCGTGCTCCAAAGGCAGTGAAAAATTATGCCAAGAAAAACCCTCACAGCATGGGGGCTTGGTCTAAAGACTCAAAAACACACGTGGCCACAATGGCTGAAGGTGATTTTGCGCACAATGAGAAATCTGTAACCGTTTCAAATGCCACTGATGTTCGTATTGTTCATACAGATTCTAATAATATATCAACCGTATTAAAATCAAATATCACTATACTAGAGGGTGAAATCATTGATGCAACAGTGATGAACCTTAAAGCGCTAAAATCTTTCTTAGCGACCGAAATAAAAGACGCTAAAGATAAAGGAATTTTACTCTCACTTCATATGAAAGCGACCATGATGAAGGTAAGTGACCCTATTATTTTTGGTCACGCAGTAAAATTATTTTTTTCTGACGTATTTAAAAAGCATCAAGTTCTGTTTGATGAAATTGGAGTAAATGCTAACAACGGTTACGGAAATGTTTTAGAAAAAGTAGCTGGACTAGAAATTAAAAAACGCCAAGAAATTGAAGCTGACTTTGAAGTTGCTATTTCTAATGGGCCCGATTTAGCAATGGTCAATTCGGATAAAGGCATTACAAACTTACACGTACCTAGTCATGTGATTATCGATGCGTCTATGCCAGCAATGATTCGAACTTCAGGGCAAATGTGGAATTCAAAAGGAGAGGCGCAAGACACAAAGGCGATCATTCCTGACAGTAGTTATGCAGGAATATATACGGCAACTATTGATTTCTGTAAAGAAAATGGAGCCTTTGATCCGACAACAATGGGAACGGTTCCTAATGTTGGGTTAATGGCACAAAAAGCAGAGGAATACGGATCACACGACAAGACTTTTGAAATTGAATCAAACGGACGCGTTGATGTGATAGATAAAAAAGGGGTTGTTTTGACTTCACATATTGTAGAAGCAGGAGATATCTGGCGAATGTGTCAGGTAAAAGACGCACCAATTCAAGATTGGGTAAAGCTAGCGGTATCAAGAGCAAAAGCTTCAAATTTACCTACTGTTTTCTGGTTAGATTCTAAAAGAGCACATGATGCCGAACTTATTAAAAAAGTAAAGACCTACCTTAAAGACCATGATACGACTGGACTAGAACTTCAAATACTAGCCCCAATTGAGGCGACGCATTTTACACTTTCTAGGCTTAAAAATGGAGAAGATACCATCTCTGTTTCTGGTAATGTTTTAAGAGATTACCTAACTGATTTATTTCCAATTCTTGAAGTTGGAACAAGTGCGAAAATGCTATCAATTGTCCCTTTAATGAATGGCGGAGGATTGTTTGAAACTGGAGCTGGTGGTTCTGCTCCAAAACATGTCGAGCAATTTATTAACGAAAACCACTTGCGTTGGGATTCTTTAGGAGAATTTTTAGCCCTAGCTGTATCCTTGGAACATTTTAGCCAAGTAAACGACAATGCAAAAGCAGCTATTCTTGGTGAAGCTTTAGATTTAGCAACTGAAAGATTGCTGGATGAGAAAAAATCTCCTTCAAGGCGTGTCAATGAACTTGACAATCGAGGAAGTCATTTTTACCTTGCACTTTACTGGGCAGAAGCGATTTCATCACAAGAAAAGGACACTGATTTGAAGGTGGAATTCGCCGCTATTGCTACTGCTCTTTTAGAAAATGAAGCAACAATTCTAGAGGAATTAAATAGCGTACAAGGGAAATCTGTAAATACAGGAGGGTATTACCTTCCTAATGTTAACAAGACGAATATGGCAATGCGACCAAGCATCACACTTAATAGCATTCTAGGCCACTAGACTACTCACTAATTTTTTGTTAAAAGCACCCTTAAAAGGTGCTTTTTTATTTATTTTTGACGCTAATTTAATCAAATGAACCGTTTAATATTCTCCCTATTATTATGCTTTAGCTCACTTGGTAACTCACAGCAGCGCGTCACACTTAGTGGAACTGTTTTTGAAGAACAAGGAAAAGAAACCCTAATTGGAGCTACTATTATAATCGCAGATTTAAAGACTGGAACCATATCCAATGAATACGGTTTCTATTCGATCACTTTAGCTAAGGGAACGTATGAAATATCGGTAAGTAATATTGGGTATTCAACTTTAAAACAAACCATTACACTTGATCAAAATATCTTAACAGACTTCACCCTAAAGGAAGCAATTGAAAGTTTGGACGAAGTTATCATTGAAAGTAACGTTGAGGCTTTGAATATCAAAACCCCTCAAATGAGTGTCAACTCATTGACTGCTTCAAGTATTAAACAAATTCCGGTCGTATTTGGCGAAGTGGATGTTATTAAAGCAATCACTCTTTTGCCCGGAGTTTCAAGTGGCGGGGAAGGCGCTGCAGGGTTCAACGTTCGTGGCGGGGCTGCTGACCAAAACTTAATTTTATTAGACGAAGCGACCATCTTTAACTCGTCGCATTTATTTGGATTGTTTTCTGTATTTAATCCAGATGCAATTAAAAGTTTAAAACTATATAAGGGCGGTGTCCCTGCAAAATATGGAGGGCGCGTCGCCTCTGTTTTAGATATTTACCAAAAGGAAGGGAATAAAAACGAATTTAAAGCCAATGGTGGGATTGGATTGGTGGCCAGTCGCTTGCTCCTTGAAGGCCCTTTAAAAAAAGGAGTTGGTTCTTTTTTGTTGGGGGGACGCGCAACGTATGCTCATTTATTCCTCCCACTTTTTGACGTAAACAACATTGCTTACTTTTATGATTTAAACACCAAATTAAGCTACAAATTAAATCAAAAAAACAGCATTTACTTATCAGGTTATTTTGGGAGAGATGTGTTTAATGTTTCTAACAGTTTTGAAAACACCTATGGAAACACCGTTGTTAATTTTCGATGGAATCGCCTGTTCAACGATCAGCTTTTCTCAAACTTATCTCTAATATACTCAGACTATTATTACGGATTGAATTTAAATTTTGTTGGTTTTGAATGGAACTCCGGTATTCAAAACATGAATATCAAATATGACTTCAAACAGTATATCAATGACCGCTACAAACTTGAATATGGTCTGCACAGTACCTACTACCGATTCAATCCAGGAGTCATTAGCCCAAACAGACCTGATTCGGGAATAAACAGAGAGGCGCTTACTAATAAATTTGCTTTTGAAAATGCCATCTACTTTGACATTAACCAACAACTATCCGAACGCCTGTCTATTAGCTATGGAACGCGGTTAAGTTCTTTTTTACGCCTCGGGCAAAAAGAACTCAACGTGTATGAAAATAATCAGGCAGTAGGATATAATGCAGACTTACAACTCTACGAAGAAATAAACCCCATTGGCTCCGAAAGCAGTAGCCATAGCAAAGTCATTAAATCCTTTTTGAATTTGGAACCTAGGGTAGCACTTTCTTACAAGTTAGATGATAATACCTCGTTAAAAACCAGCTACAACCGTATGGCCCAGTATCTACACTTACTGTCCAACACAAGCTCCCCTACTCCTTTAGATGTATGGACCCCAAGTGGTAAATACATTCAACCTCAAATTTTGGACCAAGTTGCTATTGGATATTTTAAAAGGTACAATACATACGATTTAGAAATTGAAAGCTTTTATAAGATCACTAAAAATCGAATTGACTATATAGATGGGGCTAATTTAATCGCTAATAAGGCCATTGAACAAGTGCTACTTAATGGACAGTCTAGAGCATATGGTTTTGAATTATTATTTAGAAAAAACAAAGGACGCTTCAAGGGGTGGTTTGCTTATACACTCTCAAAATCCGAACAACAAACTAAAGGACTAAACACTTCAGATCCAGGAATTAATAACGGGAATTGGTATAATACTCCTTACGACAAAACACATGACATCTCAATCACTTCTAGCTATGACCTTTCCGATAAATGGAAATTAAATGCTAATTTCATTTACCAAACAGGGCAACCGACAACCTATCCAAATGGACAATATGAATATAACAATCTGATTGTCTCTACATTTGAAGCTCGTAACTCGAGTCGGCTAGAGGCCTATCATCGGTTTGATATTTCTGGAACCTATACCCCTAAAAAAAATAATGAGAAACGATGGAAAGGCGAATGGGTGTTTAGCATCTATAATCTTTACAATCGCAAAAACACTCAGTCCTTAAACTTTAGAGAAAACCAAGATACAGGACAAAATGAAGCGCTCAAATTATCATTGTTTGGAGCCATAGGAGCCGTTTCATATAACTTTAAATTCTAGAGTCATGAAAAATATTTTTATTTTAATATGTATTGGATTCCTGTTTACTGGGTGTGAAGAGGTTATCCAGCTTAATTTACCAACCGAAAGTCCGAGACTGGTTGTTGAAGCATCATTAAGCATGACGCCAAATGAATCTATAACTCAAGAAATTAAGCTCAGTTTGTCCGGTCCCTTTTACCAAGAGCAAAACCCAATAATCACTGAAGCAACACTAGAACTAATAGACCTCTCAAATAATATTACCCATGAATTTGAATATAATTCTACAGAACTAGTTTACACTTTAGAATACACCCCTAGTTTTGATACGGACTATAAAATTCGTATTAACTATGAAGGTGACGTCTATGAATCAACTGTAGAACAACTCATGCATTCAGCGCCCATAGACACTATACTCCAAGGAAATAACACTTTATTTGGGGGAGATGAAAAGGAAGTTGTAATTTCTTTTACTGATGATGAAGCGCGAGATGATTATTATTTATTTGATTTAGGATTTAATTTGTTTATAGCGACTAAAGATGAGTTTTATCAAGGAAATGTATTCACCTTTTCCTATTTCTATGACGACCTAATCGCTGGGGATGAAATTAATATAGAAATAATGGGGGTTGACGAAAGGCATTTTAACTTTATGACAATTCTAATCGATCAAACAGAAGAAGGGGGAAGACCTTTTAACACGACGCCTTCGACCATACGAGGGAATATGTCTAATTTAACAAACCCTGACCACTACCCGATGGGATATTTTAGACTTTCTGAAACTTACAGAGCGAGTTTAGTCCTAGAATAACACAAAAGTGTTTCAAAAGTTATATTTTTGAATATGAATTTCTTAAAAACAACTGAACAGGACTCTCATTACGACCATCTAGAAACAATGTCTGTTGATGAGGTATTAAAGACAATTAACCAAGAAGACCATGGCGTGGCTGAAGCTGTAAAAATAGCAGTACCACAGATACAAGTATTGGTAAATCAAATCGTGTGTAAAATCAAGGCGGGAGGTCGTTTATTCTATATAGGAGCAGGCACTAGTGGACGGTTAGGAATCTTAGATGCATCTGAATGCCCACCAACTTTCGGAGTGCCGCACGATATGGTCATAGGATTGATTGCTGGAGGGGATGTGGCAATCCGTAAAGCAGTTGAATTTGCAGAGGATGATAAGAACCAGGGATGGGAAGATTTAAAAGCATATAAAGTAAGCAACAAAGATATTGTGATTGGAATTGCAGCATCAGGAACAACACCCTATGTCATAGCAGCACTTACGGCTTGTGCAAAAGAATCTATTCTAACAGGCTGTATTACTTGTAATGTTGGAAGTCCACTTGCGAAAGCTTCTGACTTCCCAATTGAAGTGGTGGTCGGTCCAGAAGTAATAACAGGAAGCTCTAGAATGAAAGCTGGTACAGCTCAAAAACTAGTTTTGAATATGATCACAACAACCGTTATGATTCAGCTCGGACGAGTAAAAGGTAATAAAATGGTAGACATGCAGCTTAGTAATGATAAGCTGGTCGCTAGGGGTGTTGAGATGATTAAGAAACAGTTGAATGTTTCAGAATCGAAAGCGCGAAATCTTTTAAAGACCTATAAAAACGTAAGAAATGTGCTAAACAATTACTCAAATGGAAACACAGAAAACAGATAAGAATTTATTAGCTGAGGGCTTAAAAACAATGGGGATTACTTTATTCCTAATGTTTTTGGGACCCTTAATATTACATACCGGGTTTTCAAATTCTGAAAAACCCCTTTATATACCACTAGTTACTTCAGGTTTTTTAATATGTAGTACCGCTATTTACTTTGGATTTAAAGGAATTAGGCTCATAATGAAAAGCTTGTTTGGAGATTAGTAAATTTTTAGTACATTTGATTAAGTTTTAGATCCCAAAT
>Ga0302126_10001901_pt1 | contig 12248 bp, 7 predicted proteins | sample CB4_20m_MG_FD_203108 | JGI IMG/M metagenome (GOLD analysis project Ga0302126, IMG submission 203108) | Marine microbial communities from Western Arctic Ocean, Canada - CB4_20m | ecosystem: Environmental > Aquatic > Marine > Oceanic | place: Canada: Western Arctic Ocean | collected 2017-09-24 | reverse complement strand
CAGCCCTTGGTGAGCGATGAAAGAGAATCGTCCGTTTGTTACTCCATTTCCCCGCCCCCCGCGTTATTATTACGCCAGCCTCTCTTAGAGACCCGTCGGTGTACTCTTTGAGAACATCTTCCGTGGCAGACTGTACCTCCAGGGCCATCTTCTTCCTGAGCTGCTCGTTTTCAGGCCCAGAAAGCGATTCGACGAGGGCTAAATCATTAATGACCGGTATGCCTTCATAGAAGAAGGTCCCGCAACTGCTCACATTTGAACCAACACCGTCTTCGCCTTTCGTCGCGCAGAACGACGTCAGGTAGGCATTCGTTTCGTTATATTCATCGGGCACATGTGAAGAGTGTTTATACATGGTGTTGTCCATGTGGATGCCCAAACCCGTTCCCTCGATTACACTGTTGATTGGATAGCACTTCACCTCAATGTCCAACGCGTGTTGTGAGTTGCCATTAAGCCACATCGCTTTGCACGCGTTTTTTGCGAGTGTGTTCCAAAGCTCGTCGTTATCGTCTAAGAAAGCACTCCTAACACCATCGACTGACGTCTTTCCGTCTTTCATTGTTTCACATGCTTTGAACCACGCATTGGCGATGCGGGTGTCAATGTGGTCGACGGTAGTTTCTTCGTTGCCGCGCTCGAAGCCTTCGACGGACAGTGTGATCTCCTTTCCACCTTCTTTCTGTCGAACAAGACATTCAGATTCTAAATGCTCCGTTATGGCTTTGATGAGAGCAATATAGTCTTTATCGGGGTGGTAGATACTATATCTTCGTTTCACTTCTTTGGTTATTTTAAGGACGAGTGTCTGATAGCCTTCATCAACGCGCTGCCTTTTATACGGACCTCCATCCTCGTTTCCACCGCAGCCAACTGAAAGTGTCAGCGCAGAAAGGTCTGGAAGTCGCATGTGTCTCAGCCGCGCGCGCTCCATCTCTGTACAATCTTTTTCGGAACCTTTATGAGACTCTTATGAACTGACACCCTCAAAGATACACGCACAGGGCGACGTCGGAGCGTCTGGCAGCGTGGCTTCCATGTTGTCGCCCGCGGGTGCCGCACCGCGCAGAGCGCGGCGCGGTGCGCGGTAGTCCTGCAGTAACAGCATCGCAATGCGCGGCGGAACCGCGTTGCCGATCAGCCGCCGTGCCAACGTGAGGCCGGATGGAAAGACAGTCGACCTCGGGAATGTCTGTAGGCGGGCGAGCGCATCGACCGACAGTAGCGCATCTACATCGCCGGCTTCCGATATCCAGTAGAGCGGCGAGATTGTCGTGACGCTATAACACGGCTTTGACACGTGCGTCTTTCGAATTTCCGAGGGTGCGAGCTTCCTCGGCGTCGGTTTGAGAGTCGTGCGACTGGTCCTGTACTTTGGCCAGCAAATGTGCGACGCCAGGCACCTTTCCGATCCTATCCAGCATTGGGGCGCCGAGAAATACGAGGGGAAGCTACGAAAGCGTCTAAGGAGGCGGCGCACGAGCCAGGGCGTGCCGCCAATGATGCGGCGACGCAGTTGCGGAATGCCGTAATCGTTGAGGTGTAGCACGGCGTAAGCGAAGTCGCGGTGGTTTGCGCGCTGGAACGCTTCGCACGCATCGCACACGCGTGCGACGGCGACCTGTTCAAACGAGAACGATGTTGGCGCGCATTTGTGCACAGCCAAGTTAAGGAACCACGTCGTGAGGTCTAAGGCGTTTTGCTTGTCGGATTCGGACGCGCGGTCTGTCTTTGCGTTGGAGAGGTCTGTGCATGGCGGCGAGCCGTGAAGATGCCACTGCCTTTGCGCGTCTTGCCCCGGGAGCGCACGCAGGATTGCATCCTCATCGACGGGAAATTCGAGCGCCGCGTGTCCCGCCTCGGGGTGGTTTGCCGCATGCGCGCACAGGGCGTCGATGTTGAGGTCGCATCCAAACGCAACGCGGTGGCCCGCGTCGCGCGCTCCGGTCGAAAACCCGCCTATCCCACAGAAGAGATCGTAGATGTCAAGTCTGTTCACCGCAATGTCGTCTTCGTCCCGTTGTAAGTACCGTTCCATTACCTTACCGTGCCGAACCCTAGCACTACACACAGCAAACAAATGCACATTGCTAGCGGTCGCGATCGGGCGCCGCGGCGTCGTCTGCTCTTCTGCCGTTTCTGACGGACAAACGCGCGCCCTGCCGCCGCCGTCGCAAGCGCTCACCCAGATAATAAAAGGGGTGATCCGCACTGTATTCGGTGCGCACCTTCCGACCGGCCTCGTAGAAGTCCTTGCAGCCGTGGCGCGGGTGGCCTGTTGCATACTCGCGCCACAACCACCTTTTGTTGTAGCCAAAGAAATCTATGCAACCGTGGCGGTCGTATTCATCACCCTCTCGGTACCAGCGACAGTGAAGAATGTCTTCAGTGCTTGCTGTGCCGAAGAAACGACGCGCGTCTCCAAAATGGTCAATGCAGCCATGCAAGGCATGCTTCTCGTCATATTCGACCGTAACAAGCTCGCCTCGGTAATAATGTCTGGTCTGTCCATTGAGACCGTGTCCCGGTTCGTACGTGGTGCGGACGTGTGCTCCGAATTGAAAGCAGTGTACAGCTCCATCCTTCCTGACCTCGTGATGGATTCCGAGTCGGGCCATCAGAAATCGAAACATCTCAAAGACCTGCACCATCAGAATCAAAAAGATTCTTTGGATGCAAAGCCAAATAGTCTGCGCGACCTCTGTCGCTCGCAGCTTCGCCCCCGCACCCCTCTTGACGACGCCGCGCTCGGCAGCCCATTCGCACAGCCTTGGGTCGGAATTGCCTCCGCGGTAGAGAGACTCGAGAGCGTTTGACACGTGAAGAAGCGGAGTCAGGCGCTTATCGCCGATTCGCTTCCCTGTCATGGCGCTCCTGTCGCTCACGCGATAATGCTCCTCAACCGCCGCTCTTTCGCACAAGAATCCGTCGCTTGTAAGTACGGGTTCTATCGGCAGTGCATGTGTTATGAAGCAAAGCAGCTGGTCCACCGTGTCCGAATCGCGCCGCGCGTTATTCACTCGCATGCTGACGCAACTGCAGGCGGCCTGCCGGTGCGTGCTCCACCTGCCGGTGTTCAACAGTTGCGCGCACCGGCAGGAAGTGCTACCTGCCCACGCCCAGGCGCCACACACGCGCGACCAGTGGAGCGCGCTGTGCTTAGGCTATCGTGCGTCGTCATGAGCAAGCGCCCTCGCTCGCCGCTCACGCCCGGTGCTTCTCCACCTTCGGATTTGCAAGCGGATAAACCTATCCTAATTTCCGGCGGGCCGCCGTTGCCAGACTACATGGCCGAGATGTTTAAGATTAGCTTTCTTTGCGATACGCGTGTGCATCTCGCGGTTCTTGGTTCATATTCCCAACCTCCCATCGCTTGTCATTCCCTGGTTTTGGCTGCAAACTCTGTGCGTCTGCGCGGTACGATGACAGACGCGGGCCGCGGGGGATTTGATCTGGGTTGGCGCGGCGAGCTGCCGAACGTGGAGAGGGAGACGTTCCTCAAAGTTCTTGACTTTCTCTACTCCGGACAGTGCGAGATCCACACGAGCCTGTTTTCCAATATGTTGTACACCGCTGATTTTCTTAGCATCGCATCTCTGAAGACGGCCATCGAGGTCGCATGCGACGAGATGCTCGGGGTTGAAACTGTTGTAAAACTGTGGGACGACGCTTTGAAGTACGGCTTTCGAAAGCTGGCTGCGGCGGCGCAGACCATGGCAACCTCTTGCCTCTTCGAGCTTGGTGCAAGGCTTTTGGACATGCCTTTGGAGTGTTTGGAGGCGCTCGTCTCGGATGAGCGCCTCTGCGCGGAGAGCGAGGAGGCGGTCTTTACGACTGTCGTGCAGTGGGTGGCGGCCAACAGAATATCGCTCCAGGAAGGCAATGGGCTCGTCGAAGATATCCGCTTTGCGTGCATGTCACACGCATTCTTGAACGATACGGTTCGTCCATGGTTGCGACGACACACTGACAAAGGCGCCGACATTTTGGTGGATGCGCTTACCATGAAGCAGACGCCGCGGCCACCCATCGGAGCGGGTGGCATCTACATATTGGGAGGCACGGACAGTCCGACGCGACACTTCGCAGTGTACAACACCCGCTGCAGCGAGCTCCATACAGGCTCACGCCTCGTCACGCCAGTGTACTTCAGGCACGCCGGAGCTGCCGTATTGGACCAGCGTCTCTACGTGGTTGGTGGTGTCGTGCGCAGCACTGGCTGCATGGCTGGTGGTTGTCCTGTCCATTCCCTCGAGCTGGCGACGGGAGAATGGACGTCCGCGGTTGCGCCTGGGCCGGACCGGATTGCCATCTCCAGTGTTGCATGTGCTGGCGCGCTCTACGTGATTGGCGGCTACGCCAGATGGGAAAGAGAGCTGTGCAGTCACGTTGCTTGTCTTGCCGACAACACATGGACCACCGTGGCCCCAATGCAGCCACCGCGATGCGGCGTGGGAGCCGCGTCTATTGGCAAGCACATCTACGTGTGTGGCGGTTTTGATGGCGCGAATGAGCTTAGTACCTTCCAGGCGTTTTGTACAAGCAAGAAGCGCTGGGTAGAACTACCACCAATGAGCCATGCGCGCAATCGTCTCGGTGTGGCGTCTCTTGGAGGAAAGATTTACGCGGCGGGTGGCCACGAGGGCGATGAAATCTTTAGCACAGTGCAAGAGTATGACCTGAAGACAAAGACTTGGAGACTCATCGCTTGTATGAATGTGGCACGCGTGGACCTTTGCTTGGTAGCTGCGAGGGGCAAATTGTATGCATTTGGAGGCAGCCGCTCGCGCGGCGTGGGCTTCAACGACTTCGGCGGGCTGGAGTTCGCCGAGACCACGCAGACGGCGGAGATGTACGACCCGCAGTCCGATGAATGGACGATGATTGCAGATATGGACACGGCGCGAGCTGCCATGGCGGTGGCGGTGGCGTGAACCCGCACGGTGCGAAATGACCCTATTTTTAAGTGCGCGTGCGCGTTGCACGGTGTAAGGTCGACGGAAGAGACATTTGTGGTAAACTGCACTCACTATCGCAAAGGAAGCAGGGAGCCTCAACCCAAACGCCCGAAGGTCGAGAAGTAAGTGTCTAGCGAGCCCGCGCCGGTAGCCTTGCGACTTGCGCACCAACATCAATCCAAACCAACGATAAGATACACCCCAGCCACCGCCTCAACACGCGACGATGTGCCTAACAAGAAAGGTGAGCGAAGAAGACGTGGTGCTTCTGCTCCTTAAATTCAAGAAGGTGCGGATCGCAAAGCTCATTGCCGCCTTCAGACACTTACTGCACAATGAGAAGGACAACATGAATCTGGTTAAAATTGTGAACAGGCTGTGCAAGTTTAAAAGATCGCGGCTTAAAAGCGACGAAGAAGCTCATCATTATTCCGTGGTCCTCACCGAACAGGCACTTGCCAATCACCAGCTAAAAGTAGCAGCGCGCGCGAACGCCACCGCACTCGAGATGGCGCTATCTTCTCCCCGCCCGCGGTTAGCCCGCGCCGCGCCCGCGCCCGCGCCCGCGCCCGCCGCGTCGAACAGCCACAATGACGAGGTTGAGTTTACAATGGCACGTTCGTGGGCGGAACGCGACGCCGCGCTGCGCAAGAAGGCCATCTTGCTTCCGGACGACGACGGCGAGGAGGAGCAAGAGCACTTCCCGACGATCCCACGCTGCGTTGCCATCGCGCCCGCCGCGTCGAACAGCCACAATGACGAGGTTGAGTTTACAATGGCACGTTCGTGGGCGGAACGCGACGCCGCGCTGCGCAAGAAGGCCGTCTTGCTTCCGGACGACGACGGCGAGGAGGAGCAAGAGCACTTCCCGACGATCCCACGCTGCGTTGCCATGTTATAATGTCATCATCTCGACACGTGTTATATCATTCTACCTTATACCACACTACACGCTCCTTAGCGTGCCGCGCGGCGCATTGCATTCTGTGCCACTTGCTCGCATTCGTGCGGAGGGGGCGCGCTGCCGTCGACGACCTTGTGCAGCTCGGTGTACGCAAAGGACGCATCTCCAAACTCGCCGCGCACGCGCCGAGCGGCTGGAAGCGGCGGGTCAACGGGAGAAAATGCAGGCGCAAGGAGCAGCGCGTTGGCGTCCCACGCCTTGCGCTGCGCATCGCACCCAAGCAACTTTGAACCGAGCGAGCCAAACGCCGGTCCATCGCTTTCGGTTTGTGTGGCCGACTGGCTTTTGACGGAACGCCACGACCCGTCTTGCTCGAGAATGTCGGCTGCGGATGATGTGCGGAGCAGCAGATTGCCTTCGTTGCGCACAACCTGCGGTACAACGTCCGGAAGATGCGAGGCCAGCAACAGGGCGCAAAGCTGTCTCCACTGAAACGACTTAATTCCAACAAGGGCTCCACGCGCTGCACTTGACAGGTCATCAGAATGCATGAATATGGGATCAAGCGTCGGCCGGCGTACGTCCTGTGGCGAGGCGCAGTGCGCAGCTGGACACGGCTTTGGCGGCGGCGAGACGCCATCTGCAGAGTGCACAAGCCACGCAGCACGAACGGCCTGCTCTAGACGTGCGCGCACCGTTGCGACGGTTTCCAGCGACACGTCGTGACTCCCGCGATGCGCTGCCAACGCCTCAAGAAGTGGACCAATGCCGTCGTGCCACGCGCACCTGCCAGTGCACGGCGCGGTGCCATACGCATCCGGCGGCACGGCGCGTCTGAAAGCGGCCCACCGACGTTGGCAGTCCGCCAGGTCGGCTGGTAAAATACCGAGTTGGTCGAGCGTTGTACAGCCACGATCTTCGTGCACGCGCCGCGCTTGCGCAGCCGCGGCCATGGCGTAGCCTCGTGGTACGACAGCCTCGTTGATACCCCAGCTGCATGGGTATATGGCACCAAAAAGGATGACGCACGCATCGGATGCCCAGGCGAGCCCATCATTCGACCCATGAATGTCGCCTGCCGATGAACGACGGCCGCCAATGTCAACCTCAAAACCGTGATACGTGTCGATGCATGCCCAGAGGTCGCGCACGGCATTGTGTGCAGTTGTGCCGAGCGTCTCCGCGTCTTCCTTGTAGACGCGGAGCTCGAGGGCCATGATGGCCAGTGCGTTTGCCGCATTAAAAAAACCGTCCATGTGATCGTAGCTTGTCGCCCAGGGGTTGTCGCTGGCCGCCGCAATGCACGGACGACGGAAAAGCGGCTCGCGCAGAAGCGCCTCCTCTTCAGACGTGGCGTCGGCGAGGTAGGAACGGCCTGTTGCCGTGGACACCTGCTCGGGCGCGCGGAACGCGTGCCTCGTCGTAGAGTCGGCTGTCGCTTCAATGTCAGGCCGCAGTGCTTGTGTCCAGGGCGTCAAGGGAAGACAGAATAAACCTTCCGTGGTGGCGCAGTCTTCTCGATTATTGACGGCGCGCACCGCCTCCAAAGCATCGCCAAGGGGCGCAAGCGCCGAATGGACACCGACTATGAAACCATGTGGGATGCCGCGCGTCGCTGCTGGTGCTTGCACGTAATGTTTGTCGCCGACGTGGACCCAGTGCGTGTCGCTCAAGCGGAGCGCAATGCTGTTTGCCGCCGCCTCAGAAAGGGTCATGCTTCCATGCTGACGTCGATCGGAGCGGTAAAAGTGTCCCATGAGGCCAGGGCCTGTTATCCCGGTGTCCACGCGCGAAGTGTACGTGCCCGAGTAAGGCGTGCCTTGAAAATCGCGTTCCTGGTTGCCAAGCCCGCCAACGTAAACATCCCAGGCTGACGTGCCAAGCCAAGTGTTGACATCCGGGCAGCATATCTTCTTCGACGAATTTATGGCTTCGTTTGCGCGCCCGGCGCTGATCGCACCGCCGACGTCGGCAATGTAGGACGCGTGCGACGACGCGGCGTAAAGAAGTGCTCGTTTGTGAGACAGCTTGGGCACAGCGAACAGCGCCTCTGGCAGGCGCACAGCGCCCTCGAGACAAACAAAGAGCTTCAGATTGAAAGGCTCCATCAGCGGCGCCGCGTGCAAGTCCCTGCCGCCGCCAGAAAGATGCGCCATTGTCATGTCTGTTATTGTCAGCAGCGGAAGTGGCTCAGAGTCCATAATCGCGGGCGTCTCCTTCGGCACCTCCTGGGGCTCAGGACCAACGCGCACCTTCACATGCTCATTCTTGCGACTGCGCCCTTGCATCCACCGACGAAGAAGCTCGCACACGCGAATGGCGACGCCTATCTTTGGACATGGCGTGCACAGCGGTTCTAAGCGGTCGTCTGCCTGTTGAGACACGCCAAGCAGCGTGCTGCAATCGTAGGCGGACTTGAAGTCGCGCGCCTGCACGCGGTGCAAAAGGTCGTGCCCCTCTTTGACCAGCTGCGTGGCGCAGCGGTGCGAGTGCGGATGCACCATAATTTGCGTGCGCAGCACGAGCAGACTGCGCGTGAGGCCGCTAATGTCCGACGGTAACGCCCGATGTGCGTTGATTGACACAAAACGCTCCGCAGACGCCGTTGCGCGCGGCTGTGGCTGGCACTGCGTGCGTAGCTGCTGCCACGAACCATATGTTTCCAGTACTAATGGCATGACGCTGCGCGCCTTGTCTGATCCAGCCAGTTCCTGCGCCGCTGCGGAATGGAGCACGCCTATTGCGCTTCCGCACGGCCACAGTACGCTCGGAGGGTAGGAAAGTGCGTGGAGCGAGGACGCCACGCCGTCGTGCACGTGCCGCGAAATGCCAATGCCAAAGCCTCCGCCTCGTGCAAGCGGCCGTTTCCACGCCACAATTGCTGGCGTGTCGACAACGCGCCGCGACACGAACGGGACCATGGCCTTGACGCTGCGCACAGCATTCTGCGCCGAGAGGTCCTGGATCACCTGATTGAACGCCACACACGAGCCTTTCGCCTGCTGCTCGAGCGTCGCTTGCGCTGCCTTGCGCGCGCTTTCCTTTGTGTTGCTTATCAGCGTTTGCACCACCGGCGCATCCTCGCAGCGCAAGCCCTCAAACCACCACGAGAGTACGCCATAGGGATCAGAACTGCTGACCGCTGCTGCGCTTCGTCCTTGTCTCTTACGCTTTCCATCTGGGGTCGAAACGTACCTTTTCGATGCGGTCGTCTCCTTTTCCCTTCGCGCGTTTTGGCGCCGTGTTATTTCTGCGCGGCCATACAGTTCGAGCGTGCAAGCAATCTGCACATCCAAATCGGTGAGGCCGCATTCGTTGAGCAAGGGGCGCCCACGCGGATCGCTTGCTAGGTAAACGACGAGCACAACCGCCGCCCAGACAGCGTCGATCTCGTACCCACCGGATACGGAACGGCACAGCGAAAGGAGCATGTGGTCGCGCCGGCCAACAGCCACCGAAACGTATTCGATCGCCAGCTCGCGGGCTGCGATGGTCTGCGCGGCGCTGCGTATTGACACGGCGCTGAGCTTTGGTGGGCAAGAGTTGTGGACCAACTGCGTGCCGCTGACCGCCGATTCGCACGTACGCGCATCGTGTCTGCATTGGACCTCGTCTGCGGTGAGACGGCAAACATCCTCAAACGTGGACGCATTTGTTGCGAGCGGGTTGGCCACGTGCACTCCGGCCACGTGTGCTTTAGCCCCTGCGTACTCTCGCTGCATGTCTGATTCTGCCAGCGCAAGCACGACAGACACGTTTGCAATTTGTGCTGCGGCAGAGACGCCAATGGCTTTTGCATTGACCCTTGTCGTCTGGTAAGCTGCGCCCTGCGTCGGACTGCGCTGCGTGATGGACGAGCTCACCGAATTGTGACGCAGTACCACTTCGGCGAGACGATCATAACACTGGGTCGCAGCGTATCCACACAGTTGCCAGGAAGCTTCTTGGTTGCTATCCACGCACATGGCTTTTAGTCCGGCAATGTGGTTAGTGCGCGCTTGTTCGCTTTCTGTCGTGGCCTGCACGCCCGGCCCTTTTAAACCACAGAAAGCGGCCCGCGGGCGAGCGGTGTGTCCGGTCGTCAACCGCGTGCGGCCAAAGAGGCGTAGCTCGCACTCTTTCTTCCTTGCGGTTTCGTCAACGATCTTCTGAACGTCGTCGCTCATTTCTGTTGGCCGGGCCATTCGTGAGGCGCGCCTGGTCGTCGCCCGAAATAGTCGCACCTGTTTCCCGCCAACCGTCGCAAATTGCGCGCCGTCCAGTGGGCATACTCCCATGTTAATGCCCTTGTCGGCTCGTTGTCTATGCTGGTACGATCCATGCGTCTCCGGCCCTTCTAAGTGACGACGTTCCAATATTGGAGCATCGATGGGAAGCGATTGCACAACCAAGTGTGGCGGAAAGCCCCTTTGAGGTGGCTGGCATGGTTCTCTCGCGGGGTGGGACTCGTCGTCTTCTTCCGGAAGATGTGGCACAGAAAGCACACAAGGTGAAATGTGCGAAAGCGACGGAGAGAGCGATGGAGAATCGGATCGCGAAGATGGCAACAGCGATGAACACGGCGAGGATGGACGCGACGCCGTGTCATGCAACAGCGACGGGGACATCGGCTCCATGTCTTGATCTTGCATGCGTCGCACCCGTCTCCCAGATACCGGCGCTCAGCTGGCAGATTGCTGTCTCACTAGCGCGGCTCGCTAGCTGGCCACGCTCGAGGATTACTACGAGTACGAGCGGGCGAGGGTTGGCGCAGAACGCGACGGCGCACAGTCCATTTATGGACGCACTGTGCCGCACGGCCATCGAAGAGACCGTGGCGGCAATTTCACGCGGCGATCTCGCGAACGATGCGCAGCCTGGCCGTTCCGCGCGCGATGCGTGGGCTTGGACCCTGCACGTTGCAGCGCTGATTAGCAGTGAAACGCATGCCATCACTGCGCAAGAGCCCCTGTATCCGTACCTCGTGTACTACGAACGGACGAGGCTTCGCCTTCTCAAGAGCTCTTACTTTCTAGACGGGTTGCCGATGCACATTGTCGTATTTGGCCACGCGACGCAGGTCACGATGCCTTCGATCGGCCTCGAGACGCACACCGTTCGCGACATTGTGTGCGATCGTTTTGAAACCTTGAGGAAGCTCGAGTCCACGAAGAATACCGCAGAACGACGCGCGCAGCTGTCCAATGCGTATTCCAGCTCGGTGGCGCAAATGCCGGAGGGCAGCCCACTGTCGCTTTGCATCTTCATCACTCGCATCCGGGCCATCAACAACAGTCTCGTCGATGTGAAACCCAGGAGCGAATTCCGGCAGTGTGGCAACCACGCGTGCGGTCGCGTTTTCATGGCCGTGCCGGTTGATTATGCAAAGACTACGGACCCTTACATACTCGCACTCGGACAGACGTGCGTGTTTGACCAGCTCGAGCGGCGCTTTTGCTGTCGCGCATGTGCCCACGATTGGCGCAGCCAGCGACGGCGCGCGGCGCCAATCGTTGACATCCCCGCGCTGAGTCGTGCTGTCCTCGACGATCCCATCTCAGAGCGATCCAGGCCGTTTGTAGAGCTTCGAGCGGCCTCGAAGCGCAATCGGCATTTTGCGACCGTGTTCAAGTCGTTGGCGAAGCGGGGGTCAAAATTCGATGCAATCGACAGGAGCGGAAGACGGGAGATACGGCAGAGATGCATTCGCACGTTGAACCTAGACACTGCAATGCTATATCTTGGCACCCTGCTCGCAGAGTCGGCGACGACGTTCCACCGATCGCTGCCAGGCGTCGCGAGCGACTGGCGCAAGGCTGGGACGAGCGTGCGTCTTGCGCGGTTTGTTGCGCGTTTGCACCCCGCTCAAGAGGAGGCGCTCATAGTGAGCACCCTTGATGCGAGTCGCCTGCTCGACCGCGTCAAGCGCTACGCCTTGCGAGCCCGCGCCGTCATGCTCGCGGTCGAGTGAAGGGCCGAGTGAAGGGCCGAGTGAAGGGCCGAGTGAAGAGTTTTGTTCTTTAGCAGCCTGTCAGGTTAGCAAGAACGACACGCAAGCAAACACACACACGCGCACGCAGCTCTCACGCACCCACACTACAACTCTCTCGTCGTGCTCGGTGTGAAATTGCCCTCAGACCATGCGGGTTTATTTCAATGCAAACGGCAAAATGAAGATCAACACCATCACGACAATGACCATCGTGGAGATGAGTGTCCACAAGACTTTCCAACGCGATATTCCGCCGGCTCGCTTTGAAAACACCATATTGCACACCAAAGCCAAGAAGACAAGAAAGGCGATAGAAAGAAACACCACGGAGGATATAAGACCGGGGTTTCCATCTCCGTGCGGAATTCCTGTCAGAATGACAGCCATGACAAGGGAAATAAGTCCTATCCCCGCT
>Ga0302126_10001898_pt1 | contig 12262 bp, 10 predicted proteins | sample CB4_20m_MG_FD_203108 | JGI IMG/M metagenome (GOLD analysis project Ga0302126, IMG submission 203108) | Marine microbial communities from Western Arctic Ocean, Canada - CB4_20m | ecosystem: Environmental > Aquatic > Marine > Oceanic | place: Canada: Western Arctic Ocean | collected 2017-09-24 | reverse complement strand
ATATGGGCCAGGCCAAATTTGGCAGCCTAACTGGAACGCATACGAGATTCCTAAAACAACGTGGGCGCCAAGTTTGCGACAGCTAGACAGCTGGCGCGCTGGGCATCGAAGCTTCCCCTTCGCGAGACGCCGACTTTATCTAAAGTTTTCCTCGTTCCGACGTGCGTGAAGACCCCGCCACCGAGCCATCGACGCTCATCTCGCACCAGCGCACCCGCTTGTTGAGATGCAGGCTGTCCACATGCGCGCATCGGCGCCCTGTAACGCGTCCGGCGCCGCGACGGCCAAGCTTGGTGAGTTTCCCGGTCTCAAATGCCATCGGGATTTATCTTGCGTTGCGGAGATTGCGATGGATGCCGTAACGAGCAAACGATACGGCCGCGTCCATCCAGGCAGATGGCGACCTTCGATTCACGACGATGATCGACCACAACACACGCAAACACTAACCGTTTCATGCTCCACCTCCACCACGCAGGCTCCCGTCAATCCATCCGCGGCAAGGCGTTCGCTACCCCTCGCAACGGCGCCAAAACGAAGGTGCGTCTCTCTCCACAACTTGCGCGTTGATATTTCACGCGTTGAAACCACACGCGTGCGCCAGGCGTGCCAGCCTGGTTTCGCGACGAATCCATCGAGGTGACCTTACCTAACCCACGCCTTGCAAACGCGTTTCCCCATTCCCGTGTCGCAGGTCATCCGCACCACCCGCGCGGTCGCGGTCAAGGCGGAGGTGGTTGCCTCCTCCACCGCGGATAAGACCGAAGTGTCTGATTCCACCGATAACGTGTTGGCCATCATCCTGGGCGGCGGCGCCGGTACCCGGCTGTACCCGCTCACGAAGACCCGCGCGAAACCCGCAGTTCCCCTCGGCGCGAACTACCGCCTCATCGACATCCCCGTCTCCAACTGCATCAACTCCGACATCAACAAAATCTACTGCCTCACGCAGTTCAACTCGGCGTCCCTGAACCGGCACCTTTCCCAGGCGTACAACAGCAACGTCGGGACGTACAACCGACAAGGTTTCGTGGAGGTTCTCGCGGCGCAGCAGTCCCCGGTGAACAAGGACTGGTTCCAAGGCACCGCGGATGCCGTGCGCCAGTACCTGTGGCTGTTCTCCGAGTCCAAGTGCGACGAGTACCTAATCCTGTCGGGGGACCACTTGTACCGCATGGACTACCGGCCGTTCTTGAAGAAGCACCGCGAAGTCGGCGCCGACATCACCGTCTCCGCCGTCCCGATGGACGAAGAACGCGCGGCAGCGTTCGGGTTGATGAAGATTGACAAATCAGGCCGCATCATCGACTTCGCGGAAAAACCCGAAGGCGACGCCCTGAAAGCGATGGCCGTGGACACCACCATTCTCGGCCTCGACGCGGAGCGCGCGAAGGAGATGCCCTTCATTGCGTCCATGGGAATCTACGTCTTCAGCGCCAAGGCGATGGAGTCGCTTCTTGACACGCACTTCCCCGAATCGCACGATTTCGGCGGCGAGATCATTCCGAGCGCCAGGGACATGGGCATGCACGTCCACGCGTTCCTGTACGACGGGTACTGGGAGGATATCGGCACGATCAAGGCGTTTTACGACGCAAACTTGAACTGCAACGACCCGGACAAAGCAAAGTTTTCCTTCTACGACCGCGGTTCCCCGATCTACACGCAGTCCCGCTTTCTGCCCCCCAGCAAGCTCCTGGACGCGGACGTTACGCGCTCCACCATCGGCGACGGGTGCTTCATCCACAAGTCCACCATCTCCAACTCCATGATCGGATTGCGGTCCACGATCCAGCACGACTGCGTCATCGAGGACACGATGATCATGGGCGCGGATTACTACGAAGAGACGCACGAGTGCGAGTCCCTTCCCGGGTGCACCCCCATCGGCATCGGGGCGGGCACCACGATCCGCAAGGCGATCATCGACAAGAACGCGCGCATCGGTATGGACTGCAAGATCATCAACAAGGATAACGTGAAGGAGGCTAACCACGAGGATGAGGGGTACATCATCAAGGACTATATCATCGTCGTGTGCAAAGACGCCATCATCAGAAACGGGACCATCATCTAAGCACGTCAGCTCACATTCATATTCGCGCCTTGTTGTAGTCATAACCAAAACGTTAGAAGAAGTCGTATTTCTCGTATAAATCACTAAACGCGCGCGCCGTCGCTCCCTCCTATCTAAAACGTCCCTTCCCCCCCCGTGCGGTATTCGCGAAGCTCGACGATGAGCACGCTGATATCGTCGCGGCTGCCCTGAGCGCGCGCGAAATCGACGAGCTCACGACTCGCAGCATCGGTCCCTTTCCGTCCGTTGTCGCCTCCCGAAGCAGCGGCCATCGCCCGTGCGACGATGTCTGTCGCCTCCTTGTTGCCCACCACGTCCCACAGCCCATCCGTACCCAAGATGAGAAACTCACACGACTCAGAGACCAGCCCGGAAAACACCTCGGGTTCCGCCGTGATGTACTCCTTCAAATCACGATCACCAAGCGCTCGGCTGACCCCTAAAACGCCTTGCACGCGGGATGTGCCTTTGACTTTAAGTATTTCTCCCCCCCGACGCTCCACCGCGTCTCGCTCTTCTGCCTTATCTGGCCTGTGGTCGTGCGTAAGCGCCTTCGCCTCGCCACCCTCGCGCATCACCGCGCGGCAGTCACCCACGTTCGCGACCCATATGCGCCCCCCTCGAAGATACGCCGTCGTGGCCGTCGCGCCACCGCGCAGATGTCCCTCCGCCAAAAATTGTCTATCGGTCGCTAGAAAGCCGCGAATCATCGCCGCTTTGATGTTCTCCACGAACCCAGTTTCCGTTTCCGGCCGCGCGCTTTCCACGACGCGGCGCACTTCTCGCAAAATCTCTTCGTGCAAATGCGCCGCGCCGTAATCCGCCGCTTCTCGCCCTCCGTGTCCGTCGAACACCGAAAATATGCCCTGCGTCGGATCTCCATCCAGCCCAGGTGCCGCAGTGTACGCGTCTTCGCACGACTGTTTTCGTTTGCCACGCTTACTACTCAGCGCGAACGTATCGCCTTCCAGCACAACCGTCTCTTCCGCCGCGCTGTGCGTCGCCATGTCCTTTTCCGTCGCGAGTCGCATGGAAACCCCCGCGCCGTGCGTGAGCATGTCGTTCGAAATAATCAGTGCTGGTGGACGTTTGCGTTTGCTAAACGCGTCAGTAGCCTTGGATGCTGGCGAGTTCACCGCGACGGTACCGCGGCCGCTAGCGGCGCACGGAACTCGCAGCGGCGACGCGCACATCCTAATAGCACCAGATTTGGGATGTGGTGTGCGCGCCGGGCCGGGTGAAAAAAAAAGAAAATAATTGCCCGTCGCGTGAGGGTCTCGCGTAGAACTTGGTGGAGTCAATGCATCCTCGTCAACGCACTCTGACATCGTGCTCGTCATGGGAGAGCCCGTCGCACCTCCCCTCCTCGCGTGAAGTTTAGGACCTTCCTTCCAGTTTAGGACCAATGTGAGTCCCGAAACTGGCGTTTAAGAAATTCTCGGGCACAGGCGCACGCTCCTGTCGGGCACCACCCCAAGAAGGTGACTGGAGTCGAAAGCGCGGTGTCCCGCGCGGGAAGGACGTACCTCCTTCCCTACGCACGCGCGCTTCGAAGTGGCGAACAGGAGGCTGTGTGGTGAAGAGTTCATCTGAAAAAGAGGCCGCGCGTTGACTCGGCTGCACGAGTTCGCGCGAAAATCGGAGTGCCTCGAGAAAAGGAAAGCGCCAGCGCGCTGCTGACGTCACTATGGCGCTCACGGTCAACATGGCGGCAGTAAACCCTGCCGCGTGCGGAGCTGGCTATCGTTCCTCTTCCCTGGTATCGCGTTCGGGCGCTGGCACGTATCTGCACCGGAGCGCAGCTCTGCGCGTCTCTTCGATGTGCCCCGCCCTCGCGCCATTCCGCGTGGGGCGCAAAAAAACGCACTTCATTTCGCAAACGAGGGCGCCGTGCACCACCGTCACCCCGCTGCGTGTGGTGTGCGCAAACCCGAGGCGGGTCCAGAAAGTACAGCAGCAGATGCGCAGAGAGATTTCCAACATGCTCCAGACGGACAAGGTACGTGCGGTGCGGTGTTACACGCGCGACACGCGTCACACCAAAACCCTAGGTTTTCTCGTGTGCTCACCTTTTCGCTTTCCCAAACAACCTTCTTCCCATCCGCGCGCAGAACATTCGGAGCATGATATCCCCGGAAGAGCGCATGGGTGTGGACAACGTGATTTCCGTGATGGTCACCGTGTCCGACGTGGAGGTGTCTAACGACCTGCAGGTGGTGAAAGTGTTCGTGTCGATTCTGGGGGACGAGCGCGGGAAGCAAAACGCAATCAACGGGTTGAAGAAAATGGAAGGGTATTGCCGGCGGAACATCGGAAAGAAAGTGTCCCTGCGTTTGACTCCTGAAATCAGGTTCGTGTACGACGACTCGTTCGAACGGGGACAGAAGGTGAGCAACTTGCTGGTGAGTTTAAGAGAGGAAAGGGAAGGCAGGGACGCGCGCGGGGGCGGGTACACGCGCGAAGAACTGCTCGCGGTGGAAGAGACGATATCCAACCCGTACGACGACGAAGAGGACGACTGGGAGGGGGGGCGCGAAATCATCGAGGACGACGAGGACGATGAAGGTGAAGAGGATATCGATATCGAAAGCGTGTGGGATGAGATGAACAAAGAAGCGGGAGGCAAAGTAGGGGGAGACGGAGACGACATGATTGATGTGAAATAACACAAAGTGCGCTTTTCTTTCTGACGCGGATAGCGCATTTAATCGAGCAACTACTTCATCGTTCTCCGTAAGTGCTTCGTCGCCACAACACCGAGGCTCCCGCCGAAGCTCTCGATCAGTCGTGTCCGAATCATCATGTCTACGGCTTTGCTTCAAGGAGGTTCCACTCTCCCTTCGCTCCGCTGCCACCGCGCCGCGAAGGGTGCCCAGCATGCGCGTGGATTTCGCCCCGCGCGTGCCGGCTGCCGTCTCAACGTCTCCTGCGCCGCGGCTGGCGCCGAGGCGGTCAAGGACAAGCGCGTCCCAGTCACGGTGCTTACCGGCTTCCTCGGGTATGTTCTCCGAATGTCTCACGCGCGCGTCCGTCCTCACCCCGTTACTGTCGAGACCACCGCGACGGTTGGGACGGCCCGAGTGCGAAAAAACCCTAAGGTGTTTCCACTTTCCATTCCGTTCCTAACCCTTCCACCCCCGTTTCTCCACGCGAAGGTCCGGAAAGACCACGTTACTGAACCACATCTTGAAAGGTGACCACGGCAAGCGAATCGTGGTCATCGAGAACGAGTTCGGCGAGATTGACATCGACAGCGAACTCGTGGTGTTCCAAGACGACGCGGAGGAGAACCTCCTGCTGCTGAACAACGGATGCATGTGCTGCACCGTTCGCGGCGACTTGGTGGACATGCTCGGCAAGCTCGTGACGGACAAGAAAGGCCAATTCGATCACATCCTCATCGAAACCACTGGTTTAGCAAACCCCGCGCCCATCATCCAGACCTTTTACCTCGAGCCTGACCTTCTGGACACCCTTCGCCTGGACGGCGTGGTGACGTTGGTAGATTCCAAGTACACGATGATGCACCTCGACGAAGTGAAGCCGGAAGGGGTGGTCAACGAAGCCCTGGAGCAAGTCGCGTTCGCTGACCGTATCGTGATGAACAAAACTGATCTTGTGACTGAAGCGGAACTTCGCTCCGTGGAGGCGCGCGTGCGCACCATCAACAACCTCGCGACGATTCAGCGCGCCGAACACGCCGTGGTGGATCTCGATTTCGTGCTCGGCATCGGCGGTTTCGACCTCGACCGCGTGCAGGACGTCATCGAGCCCCCGAAGGCTGAGCACTCGCACGGGCACGGGGAGGAAAAGTGTGAAGAGCCTGAGTGTGATGACCCGAGCCACTCGCACTCGCACGGTGAGGAAAAGTGTGAAGACGCTAAGTGTGATGACCCGAGCCACTCGCACTCGCACGGTGACGCCGCGGCGGCGGAAGCGGAGTGCGACGTGTGCGGCGACCACGGCCACAGCCACAGCCATCACGTGCACGACGACGCGGTGACGAGCGTGAGTTTGGTGATGGACGGCGAAGTGGACCTGGACAAGGTGAACGATTGGCTCGGCATGCTGCTGAACGACAGGTGGCAAGACTTGTTCCGCATGAAGGGCGTGCTCGCGATCGAGGGATGCGACGACAGATACGTGTTCCAAGGCGTGCACGCGCTGTTCGAAGGCATGCCGGATCGCCCGTGGAACGACGGCGAAGCGCGCACGTCGCGGCTCGTGTTCATCGGGAAGGAGCTGGACCGAGCGGAACTCGAAGCTGGCTTCCAGGCGTGCAAGGTGGGCGCGGCCGCGGGGGCGGCCGGGGCCAGCGCCTGAGCAGGCACGGAAAGACAAGACAGCCGAGGACCGTAGATCCATTTTCATTAACACAACAATAGCAGCAAAACTTAACAATAAAGGGGTCGGGCTCGACCTTGAAGAAGGCTTCTCGTCTAGAGGCGTGCGTTCCTTGGCGAAATTGATGCCGTCTTGACATGCATGGGTTTGGGTTAAAATGGGGTGCATCCGTCCTTCGTAACTTCGTCAGCCTCGGCAGTCGAAAACCCTCCAGCCCCATCGACATACCCACGCGCGCCGCTTCTCGACTCGACGTGGCTTTGCACGTAACGCGAATCTACCCAGGTGACGCGCGGCGAACATGGCAGCCCTCCCCACCAAGGCCATGGCCACCAACCCTAGTCAGCTGCTTCCTTCCGAGCTCGTGGATCGGTGCGTGGGGTCGCGCATCTGGATCATCATGAAATCGGACAAAGAGATGGTGGGAACGCTCCGGGGGTTCGACGTGTACGTCAACATGGTGCTGGAAGACGTGGTGGAATAGTGCGTGTTACCTTTTTTCTCTCCCACTGGGCTTCTCACGCGGTCGTCTCTCCACGTTTGACGAGCGATCGATCGCGCGCGCCGAGCGGTGAATTTTCTTTTCTTTCTCTCGTCACATGGCAGTGTGGCATCGTGTCTGACCGCTGCGCCCTTCGCCTTTTCTTTCCTTTCGCAGTGAGATGACGCCCGAGGGGAGCAAGGTCGTGGCGAAACTCGATCAGATCCTGCTCAACGGCAACAACATCGCGTTGCTGGTTCCAGGAGGCAAGCCAGGCGAGGAATAGACGTTGTGACGACTTTTAGAATCTTTAACCTCCTGTAATTATTTTAAACGTTTTCTCTACCACTCTTGACGCGTCGTCGCCGCCGCCGCGACGAACGCGACCACCGCCGCGACCCACCAGGCTGTGGATGCCGCCGCTCTTCCGCCCGCCGGCCCCGCGCTGACGAACGGGTAAAACACGTCCGCGGGAAGGGACGGGAAAATGGGCGGCGTCGCCGGCGTCACGCCCTCCGCTGACGCCTGTTCCATCTCGACGAAACGCACGGTCGACGTGAGCATGAAATCCTGACGGGTGCTCGCGGAGGCGTACGGGTCCACAAACGTCCAAGAGGCGGTCTCCCATTTCGCTTCAATGCGCGAAACGCGCGACTGGGGGTTATCCATGGTACCCACTTTCGCGGTGAGCACGTCGAGGTTAACGCCGACCACGACGTCGCTGCACGTCGACGTCGCCGCGTCCCACGACATCGCCGTCGTCGGCGCGGCGAGCGCCGTGAGCGCGGTGGCGCAGTCCGAGGTGTCCGTGGTGGAGCACGACTTCCAGTCCGCCACGTTCAGGTAAGACGCGTCCGCCCAACCTGCGACGACCGCGGTTTTCGCGGAAAGGCTCAAAGTGGCGTCCAGGACGGAGTAGTACAAACCGCCCGTGAGCTGCACGGGGAGGGGCGCGCTCGTCGCGTTTTTAGAGGGCACCACCGCGCTGGGCGCGACCCCGTCCGCTGCCGCCGTGGTGGCCACGACGTTCATGTACGCGTCGATGGTACCGCTCGAGCTCGTGCCTTGGCAGAACGCGGCTAAGCCGGTTTTGGTCATGGGCACCGCGCAGGATGAGGACTGGGACATGCCGAACCGCACGGCGGAGTTGTAGTTGGTGCCGCAGTGGCCGTCCAGGCCGGCGCCGGGAATAGGGAGCCCGTCCGTGAGGCGCGCCACCGCTGTTTTGGAGCTCGTCACGGACGGGTCCGTGGCCACGGTACCTGCCATCAACGGCGCGCCCACGATGTAGCCTGGGGCTCCGCTTTTGGGAACCGCGGCGACGCCGGATTTGACAAACTCCACGGAGAACTTTTGTCGCAGCGAGTTGGGGGCGGCGGCGATGTTCGCGACATCCTGCACGCCGCCAGGTAATAACGCGTCGACGTACACGAGATCGGCGCTCACCGCGGAGATAGTTCCCGAGCCGTCGTGCGTGATGGTGAAGTGCGCTTCCGCGACTGCGAAGGTGCAAATTTTGTTAGTGTTGTCCCAAACCGCCGCCGGGGACGTGGTGCCGGCAACCGCCGTCAACACCTGCTCGTTCCCGCCCACGCGCGAGCGGTACTTCATGGAGCTCACCGTGGGTACCAGTAACGTCGGCGCACTTCCTTTGGTGTTTGCGATTCGAAGGGAGTTGATCAGGTTTGCGGAGTTCAACGTCGACGCGACGCACGCGCTGGCGACGTTCGCGAGGTTAACGTCGCACTCCGCCGCGTCTTCGTCAATCGCCGAGGGTAAATTCAAGCCGAACCCAACCACGTTGGTGTACCCGCAGGCCCCGGAAAAGGTCTTCCCGGGAAGCGTGAACACGTTCCCGGGCGCACCCGTAGCGGCGATCGTGTCGTTGACGCGGTATGGGCTCGACGCGTCGGCGGCGGCTTTCGCGGCCGCCGCCGCCGCGACCGCGGTGGGGTCGGGGATGAAGAACTTGCCAATCTCCCTCGACCGAGCCGTGGCGAGAGCATCCGTGGTGGCGAACCCTGGGTTCGTGAAATACTTTCCCAGCTCAGCGCTGTTGCTGTCCACGATGCACAGCTGTTGCGAGAGGAAGGACATGGACGCCTGGTTGTTCGTCACGATGCTCAACGTGCTGCTCGACTCGAGGTTCACGCTGGACACCGCGCTGACCGGGACGCAGTAATCCAGGGAAGGCGGAGCGGGACCTTCGTCCAGGCACACCGTGAGCGTGGTGTCATCCGAGCGTGCGGTGAACAGCGATTTCTCGGTGGCCTGCGATGAGGCGTGGGGGATACAGGGCGGGCGGAGAAGGGTGAGCGTGCAATCGAGAGGACATTTAAATCAGATACGAAACGACTCGATGGTCGACGCGACGCCGCGGAAAAGAACGTACCGAGCAGTCTGTATCACAGCAGCAGTTGCCGTCACAGGCGCCTTCGGTGAGGTCGCACACGCATGACCCGGCGGTGGTGACCGCGACGACGGTCGCCACCGGGGCTGGGAGAACGGCGCTCCAATCCGCGGTGCTGATGTGGTACGCGTCAAGTGGGTTGGTCCCGACCGCGTCAGCGGGCTTGTCCTGCGCGTGAACGCCGGACGTCAACACACCCAGCGAAAGCACCAACGCGAGGGTACGCGTGGAGACACGAGACATCGTGTGCGGTCTCCTCGGTCCCTCGAGTCTGTGCGCCACCTGAGTGGTGAAAGGAAGCTGCGAGGAGCGCTCGCGTCTGTAACAATCGTTGCTTCACCAACGGCTTTTCTCGGCAAATTCGCCCCAAAGAGCAAAAGACCACGCGAACCTCACGGCGTCGAGGAGCCCCTCGAGACGATGCTTCGAGTTCTCGAACACACGCTCACACGTGGGTATGCGCGTTCGCGTTCTGAGGTGCCGCGCGTCGCCCGGAGACCTAGGTACTCCGCCGCGAGTTCTTCGCGGGTTTCGAGTGCCTTCGTTTTTCAAACATCTCGACCGCGGGATCAAAATTCCACTCGTCCTGGGATTCGTCTTTGCTCAGAGCCTGGAACACATCGCTCCGCGCTCGTCGCTCCGAGCCGTTTCCGATGTCCGACGACACCCTCCCCGCGGCGCACATCAAACGGCTTGTCAAGCACAAGCTGAATGAGCTCATGGCTGGCCTCGGCCCTGACGCCAAGGGTAAGACGCAGGAAGGGAACGTACAGAAAGAAGCGCTCGGTGCGTTCAACGAGTCCGCGAAGATCTTCATCCATTACCTCACCGCCACCGCGAACGACATCTGCCGCGACGGGAAGAGGCAGACAATAAGCGTGGACGACGTGTTCAGAGCGATTGAAGAGCTGGAGTTCGGCGAGTTCACGGAACCGCTGAAGCAGTCGCTGGAAGGTACGACGCACTGACACGCATCTCGCATCATTTTTATCGGTGTGCCCACTCCGCCTACCGAGTTTTTAAAACAGTGCAAAAAAAAAAAGCGCTGACGAACCACGCCTCTCCTCGCCCTCGCAGGTTTCAAAAAGAACGCCGCGGCGAAAACGGCGCAGAGAAGCGAGAGGGAGGACAAAAAACGAAAAGCGGCCGAATCCAAACCGGGGGATCCGGATGACGGGGAAGGCGAGGATGACGAGGAGGAAGGGGATGACGACGACGACGACGCGGACGACGACGCTTAATAATTTCTAGACTTTGAAATCTCTCACGCTGACGAACCACGAGTTGACCCGAAGTCACACCACATCACCCCGTGCGCCATTTATAGCTCCCCATGGCTCCCTCCAGCGTTTTGATTTTTTCCGCGATTTCGTCCTGCTGCGCCTTGAGCTTGCCCACCACCGCCGCGCGCTCGGCGTCGGTTTTGGCGAGCGTCTCGCTTAGTGACTGCTCCACGGTTTGGAACCGCGTTTTCCGCGCGTCGCCTTCGCGCATGACCAGCTCCGCGCCTTTCGCGGCACCGCCGTCGTCCGTGTACGTGAACAGGTTGTCCCACTTCGTGTCCAGGCGCTGCAGCGCCTGTGGAAGCGGCGTCGCCGTGTACAAAACCCCCGCGCGTTGCTCCACAAGGCCATCCCGCAAAAGCTTCACCACGGCGCCCTCCACGTCGAAATCCACCCGCAACCCGAACCTCTTCCAAAGAAGCGTCTCGCACTTCGTGTCGATTTCCTTTAACGTCATGCTCTTGCCGTTCCAGGACAGCACGCAGAACGCCAAGATCATTTCTTTGCACTCCTGGTCCTCCATCGAGGCCATGAGGTGCATCAACATACCTACCTGCGAGTTGTCGCTTTTGCTTTGAATCGCCCGCGCCATGGCGCCGGCGTAGCGCGTCTGCGCCGCCATCAGCGCCGCGGCGCTCTGCGCCACCTTCCCGAAAAGCACGGTGATTAGGGTTATGATTTCCTTGGTCCACTCCACGCCCGTGAGCAGGGTCCACGCGAACGTAACAAGCGCCACCACCGCCAGACTCACGTTGATCAGCATGTCCCTGAACCGAACCCGGATGTTTATTTCAGGGAAAATCATCTCCATGTCCGCCATCGGGATGTCGCGGAAGGATTTCAAAACAAGCGCCCCGGCGCCGCCCGGCCCGGGCTTGCAACCCTCGGTGGGCTTGGCCATGCGGTACAAAATAACAACCTCCTTGAACGTGGGTTCCTGGAGTTCGTGGTTTGCGAAAAAGTTTCGCAAAACGGAAAAAGCAGAGGGCAGGAGCCGGCGTAGGGTTCGGCGCTCCACGACGCTCACGTCGTGCCTTTCCTGCGCCATCGCGCCGTCCGCGCCGAGTTTTGTTGGGTCTCCTTTTGGTTTCCGCGACGGCAAGCCTTGGTTGATATCGGCAATAATTGGCTTGGGCTTCCCAATAAACGCCAGCAAGGGTTCCATTAGCAGCATCTCGAGGAGCATGTCTATTTTCTCCGCGATGAACATCCCGCTCGCCTGATACGATAAAAAAGAAAGTGTCAGTCTCGTATGGGCAATCAGGGAGGCGGAATGTGGTGAGTGGGAAATACTTACCTTCGCCACGCCGTTCCCGCGCTTGAAAAGCAATGCGCTCTCCGCGAATTGCGTCAGCCCCGCGCTTAGCGCCGGATTTTGCCGCAACAACGCGCCCAGCAACTCCTTGTCGAACTTCTCCCACGCGATTTCAATTGGCAGGTTGAACATGAAATTCTCCGCCTTTGCGAGTTCCCACTCGTTCTGCGTGAGCAGGGAGAAGTTCGCATCCGCCATGAGCCCGCAGAAATCGGTCACGAAATCGACGCTCAAATCTTGAAACTCCTGCGGCGAGAGTTGCGACTCCGTCAGCGCGACGAGCGCGTCGTTCTGTTCCTGCGCCGCGGTGACTAAATCGAAGTTGCGCTTCAGCTTGTCCCGCTCATCGAGG
>Ga0302126_10001884_pt1 | contig 12304 bp, 9 predicted proteins | sample CB4_20m_MG_FD_203108 | JGI IMG/M metagenome (GOLD analysis project Ga0302126, IMG submission 203108) | Marine microbial communities from Western Arctic Ocean, Canada - CB4_20m | ecosystem: Environmental > Aquatic > Marine > Oceanic | place: Canada: Western Arctic Ocean | collected 2017-09-24 | reverse complement strand
AAAAAAAATATCTAAAAATTGAGACACATGCGCTCTCTTTTCCCTACTGAAAGTACTGAAGATGATAAAAGAAAGTAGAGGGGAACAAATAACTGTTTTTTCTCTCATAATACTACCTAATACTACCTAATACTACGCGTATATACAAACTGCGTCAGAGTTTAGAACACACACACACACACACACACACACAGACTTTGTTACGTTGCCAAATAAGAAAACAATACTCATTTAATAACAGGAGATGATGATGATGAAAAATCCATCGACACCGGCAAAGGAAAACAGATCATCATCATCATCGGCATCCCAATCTACGGCAGTACCGTCGTTCCAATCACCAAGGTTTCTTGAGTCCCTGTCATGGTTAAGACAAATGAATAATAATAACGATTTCGATACGATAATGACGAAGAAGAAATCGGATGTCATGAAATTACGAAAAGAGAACGAACGACTCTCGAACGAATGTTGTTTCGTTAACGATAGTATTACTACTAATAATAAAGCAACGACCACTTTTCATCGATTACGAGATATATCGAACGATAGGGACTACTTTGATGTCGTTGATATGAAAAAGACAAAGACGGAGATGTTACTCTTACGAGCGCAATTGTTAGACATTGATGCGAGAGAGAAACAAACATCATCATCACATTCAACAATAATAACGGACGAGGAAATTGCTTTGAAAGAGTTGAAATTAGAGCGCGAGAGAAGGATTAAATCGACCGAGAAATTAAAAGGACAGTTATTCAATCTACAGAAAACGCACGAGGAAACTTTGAAAGAATGTCGTGAATTAAGAGAAGAATTCGAACAAATGAAAGATAAAAAAGATAATATATTGCGATCGTCCGAAGAGAAATTAACAGAATGCGCGTTGCAAATAAACGAATTGCAAGACGAACGAACGATTGAACAAGAAAATCATAAACGACAGATTGAATCGGCTGTTTTAATTGCAGAAACGAGAGCGAACGAAGCAGAGATCAAAGCGAAAGATTTAGAGTATCAAATTAAGAACTTGAAATCAGAGCACGAAGAAGAGATGTCTGTATCGAACGATAAAATTGCCGAGTTAGAAAACGCTCTCGAGAGTTTTAATGCAGAACAACGAGAGAAAGAGATTGTCTTTGAAAATGTTACGGAAAAGTATACCATAGCCTTGAAAAAAACTCAAGATATGGAAGTTGATATTGAAAATTTAGTCAACGAATTGAAAGAAAAAGAGAACGAGCTCGAGAGTTGCAAAGTCGAGATGCTAAAAACGATAGACGTGTTTAAAAATAATGAACTCCTCCTCAATAAAAGGCGAGAAAATGAAGAAGAAGAAAAAAAAATGATATCGAAGACGACGCAGACGGACGATGTAAATAATAATATCATCGATAAACATGACAAAGATGAGAGAGAAAAAATGATGCTGATAGAAACGATCGAGAGTAAAATGAACGCCGAATTCGATGTTCAAAAGCATGAGATGATGACAAAAATCGCGAGTTTAGAACAATCCGTCAATACTCTCGAAAAGTCGTTAAGAATGAAACAAGAAGAGAGCGAAACGAACGAAATAGAATTGAAAGAAACCCGCAAAGCTTTATTAAATCTAAAAGAAGAACAAGATATCTTGAAAAAAAATGCAGAGAAGAATTTAAGAGAGTTGTCCGATACGTTTAAAACGTCCGAGGAAGATAAATCTAAAACAATCGAACGATTGACCGAAGAAATCGATGCGTTGAAAACGACTTTGAGAGAAACCGAACGAGATTTAGATGACGCTAACGAAAAGTTTGCACAAACGCCACCGCGCATTAAGTTTAACATCAACGAAGGCGATTATATCGGCAAAGAACTCGAGAACCAAAAAGTTAACGAACTTTCCACGCGATGTGAACATCTTCGCACGAGACTCGCTGAAACCGAGAAGAAACTGGAAGAAACTGAACACGTTCGTTTTTCCGAGCGCGAAGCCGCTGCAGCGCAAGTGAGATTATTAGTACAGAGGACGAGCGAGTTATTGAGCGGTAAAATCAATAGCACGCTCGTCAATATTGGTCACGGAGTCGACGACGAAAACGAAACCAACGTCATTGAATACGTCGCCGGAACGTTAGACTCTTGGTTCGGATTAAACAACAACGATACTCTCAAAGAGGAAGAGGAAGATGTTTGTGTTATTCCTGATCTTGAATAGATTTTGTAAAATATATATTTGTGTAATTTGTAATCGCTGTTTGTGTGTGTGTGTGTTTGGTAGGCGCGCGCTGACCGTGACTCCTTCGGCCGTCGCTACAAAGGCACCATGATGGAGAACCAAAATGGAAATTGCTGCTATCTCCTTAAATGAAGCACTTTTTATCTTTCATTGATATTCGTTCTGTTTGTTCATAAACGATTATCTGCGCTTGTTGGTTTCATAGCGCGACTAACGCAAGCTTCAAAAGGTCGAAGATGAGTGCTCATCACTATCCTCGAGAAGACGATTGCGATAAAAACGCCGCATCGAAGGTCAGTGCTAAACAACACCATTTTGTAGTACCACAAAAACGAGAGGAAGAACAATTTGTAGAACAACGACGACAAAGAGCGAGATATGAACCTACTGCTATTGGAATCCCAGAAGGCTCGGAAAGTTGCGCAATATTTCTAGGACCAGGGAATCATTCACCGATGTTGATGTTATGTCCAAGGTGCGGTTTCGAAGGCGTGACCGAGTGCGAGAGGAAATCTGGTACAGCGAACGTCATGGCAGCAATTATCACGTTCGGTATATCGTTATTGGCGTGTCCAATAAAAGATACTTATCATTTTTGTTCGCAATGTCAAGCGTTGGTCGGTGTGAGTAAAGTAGCTTAAGAGAGAGAGAGAAGAAGAAAATCTGTGTAATAATCATCGTTGTATTATATCTTGCGTGTTTGTGTGCTAAATAATGTATTGGCGGTATAATAATTTAATGTTTGCGTCCTTTGACTAAATAATCGAGCTCTTCGGCGACTCGTTCTTTCGATAACTCTTTTGTTTTATTCTTCGTTTGTTTTTGTTTTGAAGGCGCTGATGGTACGGTTTCCGAACGCGGGTCGCAATCGTGATAATATACTCCAAGCTTATCTTTGAAAACGTCATGTTTTAATTCGTAAGGAATGCCGGAGCCGATTGGAGTTCCTAGAACGAGCTCGGCGAGAACTCTCAAGTTTTGATACGTTTCTTCTCCATATAACTGCTTCGCGTCTTGTTTTTGAAAACGTTCGTGTAAGATCTCAGCCTCTTGACAAACTCGATCGTCCTCTTTTTGCCACCACGCAGGTAACTGCGATGGATTTCCTCGAACGCCTTCTCTGGCGAGTCTCAAATAAGTCGCGAAATCGTTCCTCGCTTGCGGTCCGAACTTTATAGTACCCATTAAAACATCTTTAGCATTCGCATGTATGTTATTCGCAAAAACTAACTCGTCATCAACTCTTAAACGAAATGAGTCGATGAAAACTCTATGCGCGGCTTCTTTCTCGATGCCTTCATCCCACGAACATTTTTCGCCAAACGTAATTTCTGGTACCATCGTCCCATCGACGATATCGAATCCGTAATAAAACATTAAAGCGTGTCGCATTGCTCTACCAGCTGGTTGTTCCGCTTTCGGGGGCAATGGAGGTGCATGTTTCACGTAATTCGCCGCAAACTCTTTCACTTCGTCCAATGAAGCTCTCTGCTTCTTCTTCAGATCAGTTGTAGTGGTAGTAGTAACATTATTAATCTTCGGTCCACCGTCTTTGATTACTTTCAAGAACTTTTGATAGAAAATTCTCTCGAACCCATCAGATAATTGTTTCTCCATCGCTCTCTTACTCTCCTCTTTTTGTTCTTCGTTTAATTTAATTAAAGGTTTCACTCTCTTATGCTTCTTATTGTTCTTCAGATGTTTCGGTAATGGATTGAACTCGATCGTCTTTATTGTCTCGTTATTATTCACTTGATGATGATGATGGCTATTATTATTATGCAAATCAGCTTCTTCTTGTTTTCTTCGTTCTTGTTCTTGTTCATCATCATCATCTTCAACAGTAGTAGCAGTAGTTATTGCAGTAGTTTTAACACCGTTCTCCTCCATCTCACTAGTAAGTACCATTTATTTTTGAGTAATCAATACTATGATAGTAATAATAATAATAATAATCTGTCGCGTGAATATTATTATTATTATTATTATTATTTATCAAAAAGGAAAAAAGATATTGTGATATTCTTTGACGTTTGATGATGGATAAAGATGAGGATATTTTCGATACGCGTATATTTTTTAGACATACCGTGCAGGGTTAGTTCACCCCTTGATTAGTTCGCCCAAATAATAAAATACACCCTAAATGAACCTTTCCCCAGCTTTTTTCGAGAGCCCTTTTCCACCTCAATACCTAAAAAACCATCATTTTTTATGCCGTTATTCGCATCGGCGACACTCGATAACGTAGGAAACGGCTCTTTTCTCCCTTCTTCTCTCTTTAATTAGGTCAACGGTCGAGTTTTGTGGAAAAGCTTGCTTTTTCTCTTCATAAAAGCGCTAAAAACGCGCTCGTGAGAAAAATCCCAAAACGCTCGTGAGCGATAGAAGAAGCAATCGAATCCGCGTAGAAGACGATGATGCCGAAAAAGATTGTTTGAATGCAAAGTATCCGTGATATGTTGATGATTCAGACAATATTTCATCGGTAAACGACCGTTTGAAGTTCGCGTATATTCGTGTATTTTACGAATTTGGGGCGAGCCTTTTTTTTATCAAGTCACGCTCTGGCGTACGTCAAAAGTGTGACGCGATTAAAAAAAAGAGCTAAACAGTGCATAATTACAATATTGTCTTCATTAGCATTGTTTTTTTGGTATAATTAAGCGTTTAAAAGTGTCAAGTTAATCGATTGGGATTTTTTGGGGTAATCTAACCCTGCACGGTATCCATTTCTTCTGCTATGCACACAGTAATGTTCAAAAAGACAGCGTCTTCTTCGTTTCGGCCATTCTGGATAACCCTTTAGCGGCTTCGATCGTCCTATTTTGAGCCTCGATTGCCCTTTTTACGATCGAACGTTCACTTATTTGTTCAATCTCGCTCTTCTGCTTCGAGTCAGTATCATTAATTTTAGTCGGCGAAGAAACGTTACTGTTATTACTACTACTTTGTATTTTAGCGTTTTTGCGAGCTGCGCTTACTTTTTTTTTTAAGTTTGTGATATCTTTCTGTGCGTCTCTGAACGCTGTTGTTGTTGTTGTTGTTGTTGTCGTTGTTGTTTTCGTTGATGGAGATATTGAAGATTGTTGTACGTCTTGATGTTGTTGTTGTTGTTGTTGTTGCGATGAAGACGGTTCGGTTGTTGCTACTGTTACTAATGCCGCTGCTTCATTATTCGTCGTCGTCGTCGTTGTTTTTTCTCTTTCTACTACCGGTACTACTGGTTTCTTCTCTTTCTCTTTCTCGCTTTCGCTTTTTAAATTTCTTTGCTTGTTCAACGAAGTCTCGCGTAAAGTGGACTCTTGCATTATTCGCTTCGAATTTTGACGCTCCAGGATTTCGACCCGATTTTTTAAATTTGCCGAAAGTTCAAAGTGCTGTTTTGCTGCTGAACTAGCAGCTTCCAATCGCGATTGCAAAGTCATGATATTCAATTGATGTTTCGATTCCTTTTCGCTCAAAAGCTCTTCAAAATTGCGCCGCTTTGTATCTGCAGCTTTATTCAAAGTATCGATTGATCTTTTCAGTTGAAAGATTTCTTTATCTTTCAATTCGATTATCTTTTGCTTTTCTATACACGCATTTTCTAAAATCACGCGCGTTTCTTCCTCCATCACAAATGCGTTAGTAGTAGTACTAATACTACTACTAATACGTTTATTTTCCTCTTCATTCCACGTAATTTGTTGCATATTTTCCTCGAGTAATAATATCTGTTCGTCAATGACGTCGTCTAAACTCTTCACTTCTCTTTCTAAGCGATTAATCGTATCTAATTGCTCTTTACATAGCTTATTCATTTTTTCGAGTTCTTCTTCTTTCTCGTTAATACTACTTTCACTACTAATTTGTTCTCTATCTGGTTCTTGTCTCTGTCGTTCGTTTAACTCTTTTTCTTTATTCAACTCTTCTTCGAGTTTTCCTATTTGATCCCTCAACGCTTCTTCTTTAGCAGCCGCTTCTGCCGCTTTCGCGTTTTCATTACTATTTCTATCATCATCGCTGGTAACTTTCCACGCTTTCTGCAAACACTCCACTTGCATTTGGTGTTTCTCTCGCTCTTTCTCGATCAAACTCTCTCTTTCTGTCTTATTTAACTCTTCAATCGTCATTCGTTCAGTCTCAAACTTTTCGTTCATCTCCTGAATTCTATCAATCATCTCACTATTTATCGATTGTCTCTCGTCCATGAACCTCTTTCCAATTTCATTCATATCTCTTTCATGGTCTCTCTCGCGCTCGTTCATCTTCATCTCATGTTCTTCTTCATAAGTCTTCCTTAAGATCAAGATTTCCTTGCTCTGTTTTTCATCAAAACTCGCCTTAGACTCTTTTAACTCTCTCTCTCTCTTCAACACCGCGTTGGCTAATTTCTCGATAGTTTTCTCGTTCTCCTCTATCTTCGTTCTCGCTATCAATAAATCTTCCTCGTGTTTCTTTGAGATCTCTTCGACTAACGCCGCCCTATGAGTCGCCTGTTTATTACATATCTGCGCATGTTCCACTAAATCGATTTGTAGTTGAAGTTCTCGTTTAAGTTTTTTGTTAATAATCTGCACTTGCTCGAGCTCTTTCGTTAACGACCTCTGCTGATGCGATGAGAACATCAGTGTTAACTGCGTACAAAACAGTACTACGTATTATTTTTTATTAGTACACTCGTTTAAACAGTGACCAAGCGTGTTCGTCGTCTTTTACATTCGTGTTCGTTAATGAGAGAGTCCTTCGTGATGACGAAGTTATTTCAGCAGACAAACTTTTTTAACGAGAACGCCAAGTGTCAAGAGATTGTGTTTGTATTTTGTATATTAATATATATATATATATAGTGTGTGTGTGTGTGTGTTAGTATGTGTGTGTGTTTTAATTTGCTATCTCGTCTTCATCGATCGTACTCTTCTTCTTCATTCAATTCAGTTCTTTTCCGCTCCGACCGCCTTTTTATATATTATTTAGTACATGAAAGCCGGGTCGTTCACGTCCATGGCGTGGTTCTCGAGTGCGGTATCGACAGATCCAGAGTCGACTGGTTTCAAGACCATTAATTTGATCAACTCAGTGGCGAACGAGGCCATCAAAGGCGCTTTCGCGATCGCTTTAGCGATGTCAGAGTCTCCAGATTTAGAGATCGAGGCCATTTTTTGGTTCGCCGATAACATCGCGTCAAGGCCGTTCTTGAACTTTGGGTTGTAAGTATCGATGACTTGCGGGAAGATCGTCGCAGTAGTTTTGTTCGTTTGGTGAATGACGTGCATGTTGAATTTAGTAGTATCCATGCCCAACGATTCATAGAACTCCGAACGCGAGTGATCGTTCAAGTACATCGTAACGTAAACGGATAAACAGAAAAATCTGGACCATAATTTCGCCTCCGTGTCGTTCAAGAACTCCGGTCTCGCTTTCAAGATTGCGGAGAAGAAATCCCCGTGTCTGTTCTCGTCTTGGCACCAGTTCTCAAAGTACTTGAAAATTGGGTATAATTGATCATCCGGATTCGCTTGTAAGTGACGATAGATTGAGATATATCTCCAATAGCCGATCTTTTCGGATAAGTACGTCGCGTACATAATAAATTTCGGCTTAAAGAACGTATATTGGCGATTCTTCGTCAAGAAACCGAGATCTAAGGCCAAGTTAAAATCAGACATCGCTTTGTTCAAGAATCCAGCATGTCTCGCTTCATCTCTAGACATTAAAGTAAAAATCTCCGCAACCGTCGGCGCCGTTTTCTTCAACCTTCTCCCGAGTTCTTTGTATAATAAGAAACCAGAAAACTCAGCCGTGCACGATCGTTCTAAGAATTCAATGAAGATCCTTCTTTGTTCGCCTTGGATCGCGTCAGCTGCTTTCTTGAATTCATCGTTTCTGACGAAATGTTTTTGGTTAAAGTCGTCCCTGAACTCGTTCAAGATTGAGAAAATCTCAGCCTCGTCGAGCGTTGGATTTATCTCAGTCGAGAACAGTCGTTCCATTTCGTCGAAATCTGTTTTATTCATTAGAAGTAGTACAGTAGTACGTACACGTAGTAGAGATTATGTTTGTTAACAGAGCAGTAACGAGTGGTTAGTTAAACAAGTATTATTGAACGTAATAATAGAGATCCCATGATTAAGAGGAGAGAGCGCAGAAGTGCTAAAATCACGCACACACACAACGACGGATGAAAAGATATCTACCCAATAATAATGAAAAGAAGATAGAGATAGATACGGCCCAGAACAGGAACTCGTTCAAGGAAGAAGAAGAAAGATCGAACGATATCACATCACGCTCGTACGTAATATAACTCGTGCGTACCAGTGGTGTAAAATCTCGGCGTAAGCAAGTTCTCATCAGCGGCTTCTTTGATCCCATCGCGCATCTTCTTAATACCAGTGTTCTCGTCGACCATCGTCCCAGTCGCTTTAGTGATCGGCCTCGCCTGTTTCGCGCATTTGATCGTTTTCGATTTTTGCAAAGCCTTGAGAGGTTTCGTGAAACAAGTTCTCGATGACATAACAAAAGACATGACGACGATGATGATGATGATAACAGGTCTGCACGAACGTATTAATTATTTTTGGTCTCGCGCTCGTTCCTTTGTCCGTTTCGGGTTCAAATGACGTCGTCTGCTTATGCGCTCTCACAGGCTTCTTCTTTTTTTATTTTTTAGCGAGATCCTTTCAGATCTTCCTCTCTCTGCAAAACAGCAGGAAAACAGTCAGCAGCAGACTGTTCCGGAAACGCGCGCGAGAGAGAAGAAGAAGAAGAAACATACTCTAATAAATTATTACACAAACACGCTCTTTTCATGTATAAATGTGATTACAACGTTTGTCATTCTCTTCCCTCTCTCTCCTTTTTTTACTAATTTAGCTACGTAGATATATATATTTTTTGTATTATTTTATACGTCAAAAGTTGATTTACCGCCAAACTTGACCTTGATCGGATTCACGTTCTTGCCGATGGAGCGCATGTTTTGGTTAGCTCCGACACGACCGGCGTTGACCTTTTCTGGGTACACGCCATCCTTCGGGTGCAAGTATTGAACTTCACCGGACGGGAATACTCTGTAAATGCATCCGTCGGCGATTTTCTTCGAGCGAAACGCGGTAACCAACGCCATGCATTGTTCTTTTCTCGCGAGCTTTAATAAGTTCGGGCCTTTGCGCATAATCGCAGCGCCGCCGGTGGGCATTTCAAAGATTTGCTCTTTCTTTGCTTCCCAAGTTAAGACGTAGAATTCTTCAACCTAATTTTTTTTAGTAGCGTGAGAAGAAGATTTAGTATCAACATATCAATTTAAACAGCCGTATCATCAGTAAAAGTAGAGGAAATAAAATATTTGATATCTAGATCACTCGAGCGCGCGAGAACGAAACTAACGACGATGATCATACACATGCGCGAACCAATATAAGCAAAACCAATTAAATATTCAAATAAACGACTTCGTTCAGTATCTGATCTAATCATTTTGAGCTTATTATTCGCGTATGATCACCACGTAAACACTCGATACGCATCGCGCGCGCTTTCAAAACTCATTCCCTCTTCGGCTCAACTTTTCAGTATAAAATGTAATATAGTATATATGACAGTTGCGCAACACGGAAAGAAGTGCTATCATAATCGATGCGAATATACAAACCTGCGCTTTTCTCAATAAACCACCAGTTGAGCCACCAAAGATCGGCGAAGGCGTGTTCGGGTCCAACTTCGGCGCCGACCATGGCGCCTTTGGAGCGGCTTCAGTCTTAGTCGCTTCGGCTTGCGCGTAAACTCGAAATTGCGCCCGTTTTTGAGCCGATGAAGATGATGATTGTTGCTTAAATTGCGCTCTCGCCGATGCGTGCGAAGATAATTTCGTGGTTAACGATTGCGTTGATGATAGAGATGCCATTTTTTTCTTCGATAGGCGTGTTTGTTTGTCCTTTATTTTATTTTAAGACCGTTTATGATGAGTGCAAATATGACGCGTATTATTCGTTTATTCTGCTGATGAAAATAAACCTCGTCTGAAGTCTGGAAGTCGGTTTTTGATAATTTGATTTTTTTTTCGCGCATTAAATAATTACTAATTTTTCTCGCGTTTACTCATCGTCATAATAAGCGTAATGCATGGAACAAAGCTCTCCTTCCGTGATTTCTTCTTCTTCTTCTTCTTCTTCTTCTTCGTTCCTCGTTAGTCATAAACACTGCCATGATCGTGAAACGGCTAAGAAAACGAGAGAGAGATTGAGAGATGATGATTTATAAACATCAACAAAGACCGATAGTAAATAACGTACTCTCGAACAATAGTAACACTACTAACAATACTGGTAGTAGTAGGAGTAGTAGGAGTAGTAGGAAACAAAGACTTGAACAAAAGTGGTCCCGCTCACGTCTCAATAACGACAGTTATGACGAGACCACTGACAGGAACGAGAAATCAAAGAAGCAGAAGCAGAAGAGGAACAGTAGTAGTAGTAGTAGTAGTGAATTTAATAGTAATAAAAGTAGTTCTACTCGATCACAGACACAAACACGATCGTGGTCTTTGTTAGAGGAAGAGATGTCTCGAGCGAAAATGGAGATGAAAAGAAATGACAGACGTAATAGAAATAATGAGAGCTGGACGACGCAGCAGACGCAAACGTCGTCGTTAAAGAGTGACAAACGACAACAGACTGCGTTAGCTGTCGATTATGGACTCTCTAAAACTGGCTTAGCAGTGAGCGATTTTGATGGAATAGCACCGAGGCCAATTGAAAGTATTTTCTGTAAAGGCAAATCGAGAGTATGGCTAATAGAGGAGATATTAAGAATTGGAGAGAGAGAGTGCGTAGACGTGTTCGTGGTCGGTTTACCGCACTTTGTTGACGAAGACGAACAACGAACGACGACAACGACAACGATACCAACAACGAAGAAGAAGAACACGAACGTCGCGAATGATGATGATGATGATAATAAAAATGAAAAAAATGATGATGAAAAGAAGAAACAGAAACCGAAAACGACGTCGTTACGCATGGATCGTATATGCACACAGTTCGCCGAAGCGTTAGCTAAAGCGTCCGAGGAATCTACAAAATTCGAAACTGTTCCAGTTGAAATGTACGACGAGTCGTTCACTTCGGAAGAAGCTTTATCGTTAACGAAACGATCAAAGTTATCGAAAGATGATCCGAAGTTGGACTCGATCGCCGCAGCTTTAATGCTCGCGAGATATTTCGAAAAGTCTTGCGGCGAGCCGATCATCATTAGTAGTATTAGCAGTAGTATTTAGTATCAATAGCGATAGTACCACTAGTTGAACGGTTGAACAGAGAGAATACTTTGCAAAAGAGTATCTCCATAGATACGTAGTGCGATATAGTGCTGAATCCTCGAAACGGCGAAAAGAAATCTCTTATTCGCGTTTTATAAATTTCTTCTCCCTCTGCTGACGATGCTCTCCCTCGCTTCAGGGACAAAACTTACCATCTGCGTCATAAATATAGTCATAATAGACATTGAAACAAACCGTTTTCACACAACTGCGCTCTGCGAAGAAGAAGAAGAACTAACAAAGAGTAATGTATCTAACGAACACGATGTGGGCAATACTATCGCGGACTAAAAAGGCTGCCTTCTCAACCGCTCGAAAAACGAGATCGTTTCAGAGTTTTCTCAATCTTTCGCAAAGTCTTCCTTCAATTCTTAATACTACGAGTACTACTGATACTATGACTACTACTACTGATACTAGTCATACGAACTGTCGTTCCTTCTCATCGTCTTCTCGATCTACTGATGCAGACGGAGCCGAACGAGCGTTTTTACAGTCCTTCAGGAACTTACGCAACACTAAGCACGAACAAAACGTTAATAACGAATTTATGATGCAAAGAGAGATGAGGAAACAGGAAGAGGAGAAAATGAACGCTACTCTGAAGAAGAAGAAGAACAGCGACGATAATAACAATAATAATAATAATAATAATAAGAACGACGACGACGACGGTTTTGTTTTAAAAGATACCGCTGCTGCGAAAGAGGAAGAGGAAGAAAACGAGACGAAGAAAGAGAAAGAAACGAAGAAAAGAGAGTTTCCATCGAAATTCGATATGA
>Ga0302126_10001883_pt1 | contig 12306 bp, 5 predicted proteins | sample CB4_20m_MG_FD_203108 | JGI IMG/M metagenome (GOLD analysis project Ga0302126, IMG submission 203108) | Marine microbial communities from Western Arctic Ocean, Canada - CB4_20m | ecosystem: Environmental > Aquatic > Marine > Oceanic | place: Canada: Western Arctic Ocean | collected 2017-09-24 | reverse complement strand
GTATTTGATTCTTTCGAGTCATCTGAAACGTCTTCGTGAGCTCCTATAACTTCCTCGTGAAGTAACGGAACACGGAGCTGAGCTGCAAGTCTTGTTTTTGCTACGGTTTTGTTCTCCGAAACGACAAAAGTTCCACAACTGTTGTTAATTCTCCATAATTTATCTTTATTCTCACCACCGTCATAAACACAATCCAAAATCTCGCACTCCTTTGCGACTTCACGTCTAACAACCTTACACATTGTTATCTCAACTGCGGGCACATCTTCAGTTGCAGTTGCAACACAACCTAAACTTACGTATTCTGCACTGGGAGGGATTGGAGACCATAGAAAGCAATCTTTTGAAGGTGAAGACCATACCAATTGAAAACCAATCGGTGATGCGGTAACATTCCCAGCATCGTTCACGGATATTGCTGAAGTTGGAGGTGCATCATCCGTATCTGCACATAAGCAAACGTCGCCTAGAAAAGAGAATCCTTTCTGTGGAACAGGGCGCCAAAATGCCAAGTTCATATCACGCGACATGCATACCGGAACATAGCTATTACATTCTGCAACTGAAGATGACACCGGCAATTTTTTTTTCACGACATTAATGAGTTGCGAAATGCAACTTGATGCCACACGCAAACTCGAAGAATCGATACTCGAGCGAACATCAGATGTTAATAAGCGTATCTGGTGACCATTGGCATCCGTTTTAAACTTAAGATCGAAGTCTGCTGGTTCTAAAAATACCATTTTTGGTAAAAACTTAGTGGTTTTCACGTCTTGATCCGTGCTCGTCATAATATTATGCATTCCTAGATTGACGACTCTCTTAGAAGCAGTACTGCTACGACAGAGATTTACAGTAACACCGTTTACGAACGCGTTCAATTCTGTTCGAGTATGTGAATTTAAAATCTCACTTGGCATTGATTTGTAATCAAGCGATGCGTAAAGTCTCACGGAGAGAGCATCTGTTCCGTTGACTGTTTTATTCTTGATCGAATCCGAGTCAAGAATTAAAAGTTCAATATCTCTTGCCAACAGAGAGCACGTTGTGATGCACCCAACATCTGTTTTTGGCTGTTGTTTGAAATTTTCCTCGTTATGTGCATTCATGATATCCATACTTGGTTCATCATCGCCAGTAAAATCTTCAAATGTTACGTTTTCATAGACTAAACTCGATCGCGTGCCGAGACTTACAAACCTTTCCATGTCACCCTTAATGATAGCATTCTTAATTGTTAATGTGCGACAATTTCCTATGCAAATCAACGACGACATTTGTTTGAGGTCTTGGTCATGATTCGGGAGAATAATTTTGCGTCCGTTTGCATCAAAAGTACACTGCGACGGACTGTCAAGCCCATCACATAAAATTCGTTTCGATGGTGAAAGCCTCAATATCTCTTCTTCTTCTTCTTCTTTTTCAATTGTAGTAAGTGAAATCAAATCGCTCTTTGAGAAGACAAAGTTGTTTTTCAATCGCTCTTCTAGCAAGTTTCGCCTTACTTCATCATCTCTGAGATTAAAAAAGTATAAAACCTCTCTCAAAAACTGCGGATCCACTTTTAATCGACAAGACTGTAAATTTATTCCAAGATCAAATTTATCCGCTCTAGATACTAAATCCATTGTTAATAGCGTCAATGCGTCGCCGCCATCAATTTGATCAATCACGTCTACCACATCGGCAACGGTTCCAACACGTACATCACTGACGCTCAAGACTGGCAACGTAAGATGAACACTGTACGCGCCTGACTCATTTCGTAAGGTTTCATACGAAACCCATGGGCGAATTAAATTAATCTGCGCCAAAGGCGAAGCTCGCGAATTCAGTCGAGGAGAGTTATACATGGACAAACGAAGTTCAGGAAGATTCACTGAAATCATACTCAAAAGAGATACTTTTCCATCCCCCGTGACTTCTTTCTCTCCTCTAGGCGCTTCAATTTCAGCAAAAGTGAATAAACTCTCTTGAATGAAACCAGTTTCAGTGAAATTGCCACTTAAAACAGCAAGCATGATGTTATACTCAATTTCGTCGAGTTCTAACGTTATTGCACCGTTAGCACTGAGAGATATTTCAGATGCACACATTTTTTGTATCGGGTCCCATAACGGAGATATCAACTCAAGATTGAAAGTTGTCAGTTCGCTCTCAGCACAAAATAATGCAGGAGAAGAGCCGCACACACCTTTACTATTGTTAATGAACATTTCAAATTGTTTAAGCTGAATTGACATCGCATTCATTAGTACTGCGCCTGGAACGAGATGATTTTCCCCATATTCCCACTGTAAAATGTTACCTAAAGAAACGCTCTTCGCGTCAAGCTTGAGTCCTTCATGCGATGACGTAGATTTCGGCAAAGTAATCTCAGCGTGAGATAATGACACGTTGTATTTAAATGTTGAAGGTCGCGTTATTCCTCTTTTAATGATCTCAGCTTCTCTTTGATTTTCTGGAAGTTTATCGATAGGAATTGCATCCGCGAGAAGTCCACCGACACTCCCTAGAAGTTTGGAAAAGAAAAGCATGAGAAAGGTTACTTTTGATCTTTTCAAATCAAGAATTAAGAGCTGCTCGTGACCAGGAAAGTTTTTATGAGTACGGTCGAACGTACAATACTCAAAATATGATTTGTCAACATCAGTGGAATCAAGACTTTCTTCTTTCACGTCAACAAAGTATCTGTGCGGATGCTCTGCGGGTAATGTTTCATTTATTACGCTTAAGCGACCGAGATTCCCCAGAACCTTCATTGGATTCAACCCTTTTTGTGATAGTATTTGAATATCACTATCGTGTATTATTATTGATGCAATCGCTGGCTTATTATCGTTTTTAACAACATCTTCGAGTTCAACAAATGTCGTGAGCGATAATTTTTTGCATTTGACAGCCACGCGAAACGTAATCGCTACATTGTCCTCTTTCCTTTCTTCGCATAGCAACATGCCATCATCTAATTCATTAATATTATCTTCCTCTTGAGTAACATTTTGCGAAGAAGAGATAGAACTATTTGCAGCCAAGACTAGAGATAGTTCATCGTAAAATCGAGAAACTGAAGCAATCGTCGGCCTTCGAATTCCTAGAAAACAATCGTCGGAGATTATCTCAATTTGAGCGTCACAGTTCATGAAGTCTGGCGAATCTGGAGTCCACCTATCGTAGCGCAGTTTGATACCCTTATTATTATTATTATTATTATTATTATTATTATTATTATTACTATTATTTCCCTCCGATGAAGAAGTCGTCGATAGTTGGACGAAGTATCCGCCAGATAGTGAATCATTAATTTCCAAAGCGCTTGCTTCGATGACGTAATTTTCGTCAACGTTCGTCGCCGTTCTAACCGTTCTCGCATTGTTTGCTACGATTTCGACTATAGCGAATTCAGACTTTGCGCACTCAAACTCTGATAATCTTTCTACGCCGCCAAGAAGCACTCCATCAATTGTATTGTCTATAAATCCCATTTTTTGACCCCATAAAGCAATCGAAGCTTGAGAAACGTCAACGGTTATAAGAGACGAAATTATCCTCGTTTTTCTATTTCTTGCTAATTGACTCAAACTATTGCTAGTAGTGGGCGCCACATCGATATTAGACGACAAGCGTTCTTCTTTTTTTAATGACGCACTTGTAGGAATACTTCCAGAAGTGAATGAATTCATTATGGCATACATCATAGCCAAACGACACGGAGAGAGCGAGATGTGCAGATCGGGGATATCCGCTTTTGCAATCATTCCCGGGTTTTGTTCACTTGGACTAGATGATGCAGTGATCATCGCTTGGCCGCTCGATGCTTCCCATCCACTACCGGCAATTAGTAAGTCGAGTCCAACAGTTAGCGGTGCGAGTATGAAATAAGCTTCGTCGTCTTTGATTGAACTATGCTTCTGTTTTTTCTTAGACGCGCGCTGTAATAAAAAATCGTGTCTTGCTTTGACATCGAATGAATTCGAACAAATATAAGCTGCAAGATTTTGTGCTTTTATCTCAAACGCGTTGTATATTGGATCACCTCGAAGCCCTTTATTTGCGGCACTTTGATCACGTTCTGGTGAATTTGAGACTACAAATTTACCTAAATCCAAGACGATTTTTTTATCATTTTTACCTATTACTAAAGCAGTATTAGAAGTTGATGTTATTGTCGTTGTTGTTGTTGGGAGCAATACGAGCTTTGGCGCATCGATAGTAATCTCGAATTTCATTCGATTCAACGCGCTTGAAAAACCTGAAGCTGTTTTTTTGGCCACTTCGTTAGTTGCATTCGCTAAATCTTCTGCAATATCGCCAAGAACTTCTAAATTTATTTCATCAGAAGCCGTGTTTTCAAAAAATGAAAGGATCGAGTCAATAAAACGCTTCTCCACGGTTAAGAATGCCGGCGCGGCGGTAATAACAGCACTCGAATCGTAATATTCAACCGCAAAAGAAGGATACTCCTCATAAGACACGACTAATGCTTCTTGTAATTGGGAGCCGATGATGTCTTCACTTTTTGTGGCAATAATATTCTTATCAATACCGGATTGTAATATCCTCGAATATCCAGGAGCATCGACGACCCAACCAAGAACATTAAGTAAACTCGTCGCATTTCCGTTCTTATAAACATTTCGCGATGCTTTGAGATCAAGCGCAACAGAGCTCACGATTTCACTGCTATCATTTTCAGTGATTGCCAAGAATACTTTTTTGACATGAACGGAGATTGACAAATCTTTACCTTTCCAAGAACTTTCGGCTGACTTTTGTTCGGCTTCAATCTTGTTAATATCAAACACTTCGACAAGCTTTGATAAATCATCATCTGAGAACAAACCTCCTACATTGTTATTGTTCTCGTCATCGACAGTCGTTTCCATTACTTCTACTTTTTGGTCATCTGTGTTATTCTCTCTATTACCGCCACCAAAATAATTACGAAACCACGATGAAGCCTTTCCCTTTTTGGTCGGGAGAATTTCTTTCTCATAATATTTTTGAGCGTCGCGCACGGCGGCGAGCGCAATAGAATTCGAGTCCTCATCTCTTATGCGCTCTCTCTGGATATGTGCAATGAAACGAAACGTCATTGCAACATCAATAGGTAATCGCGAATCTATTTCATCGAGCTCGTTTATGAGATCATCGTCATCTCCGCCGCCCGGTTGATTATAAATTTGTAAAAACCTACGTCTCTTTCTAGATAACTCGACGACGTCTTGCCATTTCACGGCAGCACTTACAGCAGACGTGCGCTCTTTGCGTTTGCGGATTTTTATTTGGACTGCTAAAATTGCATATTTCCACCAAATGTTTGGACATTTCTGTACGCTTTGTCCATCGAATAGTTTCGGTCTTAAATGTTCCGTTTCGCTTCTTAGTTGATGAACTTTGAACGCTTCGAGAACTCTCGCGATGTCGTGATATTGGGCACGATTTAGACTCAATCCGGCGGTATCTACGTAACACTCCATTAGTTGGCGCGGTGTCTCGCCATCATCGTACTTTTTAGCATCTGATCGTTTCGTATATAGAAACGCGCCGGAAATAGGTCGTAAAATTCTATTATCATTATCACCTAGTTCATCCAGCAACGCTGGCATAAACAAATCCGACCATTTCTGCAAATCATCATCGTTCTTGCTTTTTATCTTGTTATTTGAATCGTTATTCTTAAATTCGTCTCTAAAAAACTTATTATTATTATTAGTAGTAGCAGTAGCAGTAGTAGTAGTAATATTAGTAGTAGTATTCTTACTAATTTCGCTACTATCGAAATAGAACGATAATCCATCCAACGTTAATTTTTTCCGGAATTCTGCAAACGAAGGCGATTTCAAGAAATCCGGGTTCCCGCTCTCATCGACGGTATGCGCGGCAATTTTACGAACAGTTAAACCAGCCGCAAATGCGTGATTCGGAGTCGTCACGTCGTCTTCGTACCTTATATGAATGTTCGAGAAGGAAATTTGCAAATTTGCTAGTATAATCTTCGCGTACTTTTGCACGAAACCGCCGTCGTCGTTGTTCTTTTTGTTCGTCTGATCTTTTTCGTCGGATGAGTTAATAGCGGTGCGTGATTGGACGACGGTTTCTTCGTTGAACAATCGTTTCACTAACCAACTCCTCTCCGCATCTGCTAATCTCTCCGCCTTTAGCTCTCGCTCTCGTTCAAACTTCTCTCTCTCCTTCTCGTCTTCGACGTTCCTCTTCTTTTCTTTCTCGTCTTCTTCTTCGTAAGACGCTAAATTATTATTATCATTATTATTACTATTAGACTTCTTCTGCACTTCTTCGTTCGTTAACCGCCTCGCGAGTACGTACACGTTATTCACGTGTACGATCACCGGTTCCTTACCTAATTTCGACCAAGGGATCTTCACCGTTAGCTCTCCAACTAACCCGTGCGTGACGACTATTGGCAGGTTCAGTTTCTCTAAAGCCTCTGGCCTTAACTTCATGCGCTTCAACGTCACGTCGCCCGAGAGGACGCTAATCTTCAAAGCGTTCTTATCTATGCCCTATTTCATTTATTACGATAATAATAATAAATAATCACGGATGTTTAATTGTTTTGTGCATAAAGAAACCACGTTTTCCATCAGTCATTTATTCATCAACGAAACGACGAGAGAGAACGACAGGAATTTTCCTTTTTACTTTCATACAACACATAAATAATAACGATAACAATAACGAACGCGCGAACGCTTAAGAAAACTTACCTCGACGTATTCCCCAGCGACTGATTGCAGTAAATCCGCTACCTGTGTCTCGAACATTTTATGGTTTATATTCTATTACGATAATAACGAATAAGCGCTCTCTTCTTCCTCTTTTCTGAAGTGCCTTTTTTATTTAGGGTTTCTTATTTAGGGTTTCAACCGCTTTTTTTTTTTCTTCTTCTTCTTCTTCTTCTTTCGTTTTCTTCTTCTTCGTCAGTTCATGATGCATACGAATCGAGCAGAGTCGCATTTAAAAGTTATCATAGAATAAGTAAAGTTAATAAAGGAGATCGGGTGAAGGAGAGAGAGAGATTAAGAGAGAGATTAAGAAGAATTAATTACAAACAACTTCTAGCCAAAGCTAGAAGTATCTTTTAGCGAATCTAACCCCTAGTATTCAGAATCGATAATCCGGGCACACCTCTCAAGAGAGAGAGTTGTTAAAAGAGATATTGCGCGGAGATGATGTTAATGATGAAGACGATGAATGGACGAAAGAGTTCCACGTTTTTTCAAGAGACGAGGATGATGTTTATGACTAAAACGAATAGAAGCAAAAAGCGGAGTAGGAGTAGTAGTTGTAGTAGTTGTAGTTGTAGTAGTAGTGAGGAGATACCGACGCTAGTGTTACCTGGGAAAGAGTTCTTGGAGAAGATACTTGAATCGAGGAAGAGAAACGAGGACATGATTGCGTTTTATAGCTCGTACATAAACGCGATAACGACCGAACCTGCGGCGATGGTGATCATGGTCGACGAGCATGGATTTCACAGAGGTCACGCAGTGTTCGATACGTGCGCCGTTGACGTAGAAAGTGGAAACGCGCAAGATTTGAGCGCGCACTTGGAGAGATTTCAAAACTCGCGAATTGAGGCGAAGATACCGTTACCGATAGGGTGGACGATTGAAGACGTCGAGAACAGAGTGAGGGAAACTATTAAAGTCGCGCGAGGAGTAGTTCATTCATCGAAAGAGAAACAGGGTTTGTCAGCAATACAGTGCAGGTTCTATTTATGCGCCGGTACTGGCGGTTTCAGTTTGTCTTTGAAGGAATGTACTCACGGTTCGACGTTTTATTGCGTATGCGTGAAAAGAAGTATTGAAAAAACAATTATGAGAAGTAGAGGTTTATATGCGCGCACGACTCCAATTGCGATTAAAAACAAACCGTTTTGTACTATCAAATCAACGAATTATTTACAAAACGCGATGATACAAAACGACGCCGAAGAGAACGACTGCGACTTGGGGATCTGGGTAAAAAATGACGTCGTACTTGAAGGTCCATCGGCAAACGTCGCATTTGTTGATGACGAGAACCAATTCATTGCTCCGAAAATAGACGACGTTCTCGATGGAGTGACCATGCGTAGATGCTTCGACTTCATAGAGAAAGGTTTACTGCTTGATTTAGGAATTTCGAGCGCGATTAGGAAAGACTGTTCCTTTAAAGCACTCATTCGCGAAAACCGAGCGAAAGAGGCGATGATGGTCGGTTCCGTGATACAATGTAAATCCATCGAAAAATGGGACGGGATTTTAATAGGGAATAAAGAATATGTAGTAGCCGAAAGACTGAAAAATTTACTCGAGATGGACGCTCGAGGCGAGAAATAATATATAATAACGTGTAATACTAATACAAGAAGCTCATGTTGTTTATTCAATGATTCTTCTTCTTCATATAAAGCATATATATATACATGTACACTGTAATCATTTGAATATACTTGAATATTCTAATATATTAATTTACTAAGAACCTCGATAGGTTCCAAAACCGAAAGGATTGAGCAACAGAGGCACGTGATAATGTTCCTTTGTCTTTCCAGGAAACACCGAAAACCGAATGATACATTCTGGGTAAAAACTCTTCTGGCCAGTTGTCATTCTTACATATTCTTGAACGTGGAATATGAGCTCGTAATCTCCGGCACGTAAGACTTCGTCGCCTCGCATGAGATCTACGATTCGACCATCCGAGTTTGTATACCCTACCCTCGTTAAGTCATCGACGGCGCTAGAGACTCCATTGAGCGTCACTTTAATCCCTTCAGCGGGTTGCCCCATTGCAGTATCCAACACGTGCGTCGTAATCGGCGACTTCTTCTCCACATGTCCTATCATAACGTTTCCTCCTTTCTGCGCGTTCATTGTCTGCTCGTTCAATACTCGCACTCGATTCCCGATGATCGACTCATTATTCACAGTACTATTACCAAAAACGCCTTCAAAATGAACGTTTAACTTCCTCAACCGAATCTCAGTAATCTTCTGTTGCTCTCTGGCCGCACATCCCAACTCTGCATACGCAGAGTTCTCCATTCGATCTCTTATGTTATCGAGCACGAACTCGGCCGTGACGCCGGTCGCGCATATTATAAATATCCGGCCCCCAAATTTTTTCTCATACCTCACGTTCTCTTCCCCAAGTTCTTTCAATACCTGTTCGTTCGCGGTCGCTATCGCGTGTCCTTGTTCATCCGAGGCCCACCGAGCGGTATCTTTGAACCTCTCTCGCAGTTTTTCTTGGTCATCGCCTATCCTAGGGTGCCCTCGAAACGCCTCTTCCCAATCCTCTGCGCTTAAGTTGAACCAGATCTTTCGCGAGAGATTGTTCAGATCTTGATAGGATTCGAACCGTTCTTTCGCAAGTGCGAGTTGTTCAGCGAATGCGAGAGAGCTGCAGCATGTCAGGAAAGCTTCTACGCGTTCTTCTTTAGATGCGTTGTTTATGTCGAACGATCGTTCTTGTTCTTGTTGTTGTTGTTGTTGCATTTATTATTATTAGTTATTATTAGTGTTTGTTAGTTCGTGGCAGATGTGCTGTTCTATATAAATGAAGATTACACAACTGAATTATTTGCCCATTTTACGTTTTAGAGCGTTTAACATATCTTCGACTGATTCGTCGTTCTTTTTTGGCATCTTTTCAGCGTTCGCTCTGACGCTACTGCCGCCGTTAGTATTGCTGTTTTTGGGAGGAGTAGTAAACTCTCGTTCTACTTCGTTGTTCTTTATTTTCTCATAAACTACTTTCTCGTTTTCTTCCAAGAACTCGACGAACTCTTCGCCGATGAACTCGAGCTCTTCCCATAAGCTCTTCGGTTTCGTCGGGTCTCTGTTCTTCTCGTTCATCGTTCGCTTTTGTTCGAATTCTTTCTCTATATCTCTAAAGAAGTCCGAAAATCCATAGAATTCTTCTTCTTCTTTCTTTGATTGCGAAGGCGTCTTCGTCGACGTCGTCGAAGAAGAATTCCCGGTAGATTTACTCCAACCACTTGTCCTACTACTGCTACTGCTACTACTTTCTCTATAAAACCTCCTTTTTCTGTCATACTCTTTCCTATTATCTTCATCACTTAACACTGTATACGCTCGCTTACATAAATTAAACTCCTCGTTCGCGTTCTTCTTTTTGTTCCTATCCGGGTGCGTCTCTAAAGCTTTTTTTCTATACGCTTTCTTTATATCTTGTTTCGTTGCAGTCTCTGAAACGTTCAAGATTTCATAGTAATCGTTATCATTATCGACATTACCATTACTAGCTGAACCTATCGTTCGCTCTCGTCTATTCATAGTCCGCAGTCGATTTCGGCGTCCTTTTTGTTGACATTTCCTCTCGTTATCACTACAACTCCTCGTCGTGTTTGGAAGAACTTTGGCAGAGCGATGCGTAGTCAATATTGCTCTCGCGCTGAGACTGCTGCGAGCGCTGCACAGAACAGACGAATGGCTCATTTCCGAAAAATCTAAACTCTCGCTTCCAATTCGCTCTCGCGCCGTTCAAAAGGCAACCTTTTATGACGCCATGATAATGAGAGGAAACATCAGTACTCGTAGGAAAGTTTTTCTTTCTCCAAAACTTCTCTCTCTTCTAATCATTTTTAATTGATTAATCGCAGAGAGTACCAAATAACACACAGAGAGAGAGATTAAGAGAGAATCCTAGAAAGACGATGAAGCGTACTGCTGATAGTAAAGATGATGATGATGATGGGAAGAAGATAGCGTCTGATTCGTGCGTGAATTTAATAGAGTTAGTACAGAATCAACGCGCGAGACAGTTTTTGCCAGCGCATTTGAACTTTGCGAGTGATGCAAACAGAGCTGGAGAAGGAGAAGAGGAAGATTGTGATAATAAACGTGCGAAGGTAGTATCGGCTACTACTACTACTACTGCTACTAAAGTTAACTTCGGAGTCGTTGAACAGAAACCGAGGGTGTTGATATTACACACCGGTGGTACTTTAGGGATGTCCAGCGATTCGTTCGAGGAGAATACGGTCATGAATACGGTCAGGAGTGCGACGCCGATGAGTACTATATCGCCGTTATCGAGAGTCGCATCTGGCACGTCCGGGGGCGAAAACGGAGCGAATTCGAATGGAGCCTATCAGCGAACGGTGAAGAAAGGTACTGGCGGTCATTACGATAATAAGCTCGGACCGAGTAGGTTACTGACGGATATCTTGTCAGCGGTTCCAGAGTTAAGCGCGTTTGCGAAATTACGAGTGAGAGTTTTGTTCAACAAAGATTCGTGTCAAATCGTGCCGAAAGATTGGTGCTTTATTGCAGAGGCTTTGCACGAAGCTAGGGATGAATACGACGCGTTTGTTTTAGTACACGGGACGGATACTTTGGCGTATACGACTTCGGCGTTGTCGTTAATGTTAGCGAATTTCGGGAAACCGATCATAGTCACTGGATCGCAGCTACCTTTAGCAATGCCAAGGTCAGATGCGAGACAAAACTTGATCGACGCCGTGTCCTGCGCAACTGCTGGATTCGTGCAGTAAGTATATATTTATTATTACATTTCTTTACTAATCTATTATTACAGTCCATATATTTCAGTGAACGAAGTCGCCGTATGCTTTGGCGGGAAATTAATGCGTGGTAATAGAGTACGAAAAGTATCGGCGACGATTTATAGCGCTTTTAGTTCTCCATCGTACCCGGATTTAGCGCACTTAGGCGTAGGTATCGATTTCAATCCGCAATTACTTTTGAACATTACTGGCAAAGAATATAAACCGCGATTTAAGATTAACCCAAACGTGATTCGAATATCAATAATTCCAGGATGCGACCCTCATATTGCTTATGAAGATTTATACGGAAGAGGAATTCGTGGAATCGTTCTAGAAGCGTTCGGAGTTGGAAATATGCCGAACGGCGATGACCTTCATTGGATTCCTTGGTTACGAGATCAAAGAAAAAAAGGATTAGTCGTCTATTTATCTTCGCAATGCGAACGCGGTACATTACACCCAGAACTATACATGGCCGGTTCTTTCGCGATTGAGATGGGAGTCCAAGGCGGACCAATGATGTCTCCCGAATGTGCCGTAGTCAAATTAATGTTAGCATTAGCAAATCCCGATATTGAATTAACTATTCCAATCGCTGGAGAATTGTAATAATTTTTTCTACTAGTATACCGTACGTTTTTTATCACACCACTAAAAAAGCTAATATTATGTTAAAATGCTCTTAAAGTTGTTTCTCTACTTCTTCGCATTAGTTTTGCGTACTCCTTGCAAACCCCGTCCTTTTCCTCCTCGCGAGA
>Ga0302126_10001878_pt1 | contig 12318 bp, 11 predicted proteins | sample CB4_20m_MG_FD_203108 | JGI IMG/M metagenome (GOLD analysis project Ga0302126, IMG submission 203108) | Marine microbial communities from Western Arctic Ocean, Canada - CB4_20m | ecosystem: Environmental > Aquatic > Marine > Oceanic | place: Canada: Western Arctic Ocean | collected 2017-09-24 | reverse complement strand
GATCTCCTTGCACGGTTCCTTGTTGCGCGCCACCGATACTTCTCGACGAATTTCCTCCTAAACCTCTTTGTTGTTGTCTTAAACTCGATAATCCGGCCTCGATGCGTCTTCCAGTCTTTGTCACAGTATCACCAAACTGTCTAAAACTTTGACTTGAATCTTCCAAAACTTGCCCAAGTTCTTGTTTTTTTTGCTCTCTTTTACGAACTCTTTTCTGAAACTGTTCGAATTGCATTTTCAACCTCGAAAGCGGTTCGGCGTTCATCTCGACGCCTCTCGTGAAAACCTCGTTCGCTAGCGCATACGCTTTTCGCATTTCCAAAAACGTCCCATACACTTCATAGAACAACGCGTGCGTTTGCCCAATATCGTTCGCTTTCAAGAATTTGAACACGTCCGACGGGTCTTGGCAGTTATCCGCGTATTTTATCCATACCCGTAAATACCTCAAGTCTTTTTGATACCTCGCAGTTTCTTGTAATTCTACTGTACACTTCTCTAGGACAGGTAAAAGCTCTTCCGTTTTGTTCGTCGGGAACGTCTGCTCGGTCCATTTGATTAATCTAATATTTTAAAGATTGCGTGTTGTGAGTATATATATAAACACGGTCAAACAAACAAACAAACAACGAAACGAGCGCGTGCGCGAGCGAACGATATACATTAAAGCCAAACATTTCATGAACGAAACAAGAAGAAGAAACTAACATTCGTCATAATACGAATAAACGTACCTCATCCAAGCCTCTAAAGGATCATCTCCTTCGTACCTCGCGATCTCGTTCAAGTGCGCCCTGTTTACGTTTTAAGAACATCTGTCAAATTTGAAAATCACAAAAACTGGACCAAAATACCTTCTCTCGCGCTCACACTTCTCTAGAAAATCCCCTTTTCCCATTCTCGCGTTCGCTTCGATCTCGTGCACGTTTCTGCCTTGTTTCAATGGCACGAAGTTCTCTTTCGATCGCTCCCAATTCGCCAGTTCTTCATCGTCTCGCCGTTTCTCGGACGAATGTATCATTTTGGATTTTTACCAGAAGCTCTTACAGACAGAGAGAGGGAGGGAGAGAGAGACGAGATGAATACTGATCCTGAAAGAAGCGCGTATATGCTTGCGAGGTCTAACTCTGACTCTCTCTCTGACTCTCTGACTCTTCTCTCTCTCTTTAATCGTGCGAGGCTTATTTAAAGCTTTACGCGAGCCGTGTTTAGTGCGATTTTGAATATTTCGTGTTTCTATCTCTGTTCTTCCCCTTTTATTGATTTGTATCGTATGTCTAAAAAGGCTGTTTTAATGACCAATACATATATGTCTAAAAAAGCTATTTTAATGGCCCATACATATATGTCTAAAAAAGCTGTTTTTAAAAAGGTAAAGTTTTTCCTCCCCAGCAAACAAAGCGGTACAAAATCGCACATAAAAGCGGAGAAACTCGAAGAAAAAAGGAAACTCGAAGAAGAAGAAATGATGTACTCAATCGCCCAAACGCAAGCGAAGTTGCAAGCACCGCAACAGAAAATGAATCGCGCGCAGAAAACGGTTTCGAAGCGAGTGCTCGTGCGCGCTGAAGCGTTTTCGTACGAGAAGAAGGTTCGTTTTTTGTGCGTCGTGGAACGTTTTAAAGTTTTTTTTTTGTACGCGTTGATTGATGATTTTGATGTTTATCGGAGCGCGAGATCGTGCCATAAAGTGTGAATTATGATTGATTTTTTAAAGTCTCGAGTAAGAAATTGATTGGTAATTTCGTTGAGTGTTGAGATGTGAGCGCATGTTGCGGTTTCTGCGTTCGCGATGAAGTGTTTTCGATTGATATTCGTCGCAAATGAATATGATTACGCGTTATAAAATATATGTTGGATAAAATGCGTTCCTACCGAAAGAAAGAGAGAGAGAGAGTTGATTAGATCAGATGATGATGGACGCGAGCGCGCGTGCGCTTTGAACCACCGCTTACAATCAATTGAACACACTACTAACAACTCTATTTCTTCTTTCATTTCGATATAAATATATTTAAACAGACTGCGATTGCCACGACTGCTGCGTTAGTTGCCGCGACGATCGTCTCGCCCGAGGCGTCGCACGCCGCGCAAAACGTCGTCGCTCAAGTCGCCGAAGGCGAACCGTTTCTCGTCGACGTCGCGTGGGGCGCGATCTTGTCCTGTTTCTCGTTCTCGTTGGCGTTGGTTGTCTGGGGTCGATCCGGATTGTAATTATTAATTAATATATATATATATAGAGAGAGAGAGAGAGAGGGAACAACAATTAGAACAAGAACGCGAGAAAGAAAAACAAACATAGCGAGACAGAGAGACAGAGAGAGGATTTAGCGAAAATTGAATGACGGACGCGACGCGACGCACACACAAAACACACAAAAAACAGAGAAACGACTACAAAAACGATTAATTACTCGAAGAAGAATTCTGATTTAACGCGGTTTAAGATTTTACGTATTTATTAGTATAGCTCTTCTTTTTTTCATTCATCATCACTTTTGCGCGTCGTTCATTCAGGACTTTATGATATTACTACACGTGCAAGAAATATAAGAAACGATCAACACTACATTACTATACACGTATGAGATACTATAGTCGTTTAAAAACTATCTTATCGAAACCCTAAACATATTGTTTCAATCTGCTGGACACTGTTCCCCCACACTTTCCCCATCCGCACTAATAATAATAATACGTACGACTTTACCATCGACGGCATAGACAATCTTACTCGTGAACACGCGCACACGCACACGCTCTCTCTCTTTTATCCATAAATGTCTACAATCGCTAATAAGCGCAAATTAAACGAAGACGTGTTAGACGCATCGTGCGAGAAATGGAAAAAGTCATTAATTCAAAAAGACACTAACGAAGAATCCAACGAAGAATTGGAAGAAGAATTGGAAGAAGAATTGGAAGCGTTCGATGAAGACGATGAAAACGAGAGCGCTGGGGAAGAAGAATTCGAGCAGAAGAAGATGAAGAAGATCAGAGTGCAATCGGTCGCGTTGTTATGCGAACGATGTCCAGTCGTTCGAGGCGCGCAGTGTTTCATGAACAAGGACTTGATTTTACCGATGCCTTTGGCCGAGGTAATAGCGGACCCGCGAGCGCAGCAGGAGGGGAAGAGGAAATTGCACAGAGTGAAAGCGTCGAGGATGCCGGAGAGGTTTTCGGTGAGTCTAGCGCAACCGAAGGATTGGAGGAAGATCGTGAAAGTGAGGGCGCCTAAGAGGGTGGAGAAGAGTAGGATCATCGTCGTTCAGGCGTTTGCGCAGTGCGAGAGAGGAGTCGGCGCAGCCGGCGATATCGTTCGAGGTAATGGTACAAACACAAAGACAGGTGGTGCTGGTTACGTCGCCGACGGTAACAAGAAGAAGAAGAACAAGAAGAAGAACATCAATGAGAACAACGCGACGATGGCGCAAGGAACGGCTGCTTTGAACACGCACGAAAAGATGACGAGGGAGGAGAAAGACGACGTGAGTCCGTTGATAAAGAGAGCGACTAAACGAGGAAGACTTCCAGTCGCGTATCAGAACGAGAAAATGAAGAATGAGAAGAAGAATAGTAATAAGAATAACAATCGTGGTGGTGGGGATTCGTCCGAGAATAACAACGATAGCGTGGCTACTATTGCTATTAAGAACAATAATAACAACAACAACAACAACAACGGCGGTAAGTCTGCCGATGGAGAACAATCGAAAAGGAATTCAAAAATCTCAAACACGAACGTTTCCGAAAAAGGCGAGACTTTAGTCGTCGAATCACCTTTGAAAGGTGGAAAGATGAAGAACAATAATAATGATAATAATAGTAACGGCTTCGACAGTAAGAAGAAAACGAAGACGACAACGACGACGACGCTCGCCGGAGTAGTAGAAAAAGAAAAAGGAGCTAATTTACAAAAAGGAGAAAAACAGAAAGAAGATATAATCAGAGAGAGCGATTTGAGCAGCGACGAAACGATGAAGTTGAATACTAAAAATCCAGATATAGGTCGCATTAGAATATCCGTCATCGTATCGCAAAAAGCGCGTCGTAGCAACTCAAACGCAACGAGGATTCCGCCAACTTTAGTTTCTGTAGACAAAAATGCCACCGCGTATGATTTAATCAACGCGTTGGTAATCACTGCTCCAATGCACTTTGATAACGGTCAACATCCAACTTTGCATTGGGATTTCCATCGTCTTCCAGATTTCGCAACCGTGCACGGTTTCGCCGTTGGGAAGTGGAAAGTTGACTTGTTCACGGAAGACGCGAGAGAAATCGCTACTTTGGAACTTCGCGCAGCTCCAGGGACGATGATTCGATCGCCCGCGTTGTGTAAAAATGCCCCCGAAGACTTTCAACCATGGCTCGCTCCAGAAAACGTACGCATTGAATTAACTGGGTCCCGAGAAGAAAAAGTGGAAGAGCGAGACGTGATTACGACTTTTGATAAACATTTTCGCACTACCGCCGCCGCTCTCGTGCATAACACCGAGAGTACGCGATATTCAACCGATAGACAAAAGAAGACTGGGAGATACTACGAAGGATTCCTTCAAAACGTGAACGAGAACGACCATAACATGACCGCCCAAGTTTTACATCCAGGAAGAACATCGTCAACGCCGATGATTAAATTGTTGAGAGATACCGAAGCGATCACGCACACCGAAGGCGCTGGATGTACTATCGTCGACGTTGGAAGCGGTTGCGGCAATTTCGCTCGCGGTATCAAAGACGCGTTCCCACTAAGCTCAGTTTCCGGCATCGAAATTCAAAAAGAACTCGTCGAAACGTCTAGAGAAAAGCACGGTCATAAAGTAAACTTCATCGCCGGCGCGGCTGAATCCGAGTTACACCGATGCGTAAACGCGACGCACATTATCGCGACGACAAAAAACTTCGAAACAAAAACAATCGACCACATCGTCAACGTTGCCGCTTCGTTACCGCTCTTAACGCACTTAGTCATCAACGAGTCTCGCCTATGCACGACGATGTGTAAATCTAGAATCAAATCCTGTTGCGTATTCGAACCGATCGAAACTCGCTCGATATCCACGCACTGGGGTAACACCGGTTTAGATTTCACCGTCTACAGGAGACGTACGAGGTGGTTAGATAATCCTTACGGTCACGTCCCGAGAGGTGAAGATACCGCGCGCGCTTTCGCCGAACGCGCTTTGACGATGTAATTACGTTCCTTTATATGCATATATATATATATATACGCGCGCGTGTCGGTTACGTACTTCCTTCCTGCAAAAATGGTAAATAATCAACCGAATTCCAATCAAAACATCCACTTTTTTGCCCAGCAAAATCCCCCCATTTGCTCGTCACACTGCGTACTAATCATAAACATAAACATACAAAGAACACGCGATGGCTAACGCACAACAACAACGACATCAACAAATCATGATCGATCGCCAACCGATCCAAAAGCTAAAATCGACCGAGTTCTACGATCTCATTCGATCTATCGGTACGTTTTAAGAGCGCATTAGTTTCTGATTTCGTTTTTGGATGTTTTTCCAGTCTTAACTGACTTTTACGAAGAAGAACGAACCGTGAAATCGATGCGTGATTTTCTTACTCTCTCTTGTTCATGCAGAGCTCGTAATGTTAGATTGCGATAGAGAGAGCGCGCGTTTGTTTGTGCGTGTGTGTGCTCATTATTCGTGTTTTTACGTTTACTATAATCGATTTTATATCCATGCTCTAAAACGAACCAACAGGTGAATGTAAGAATAAGGTGGATGAGGACCAAATCGTGAGAAAGGAGGCGTATTTATTGAAACATTTACTGTCGCAACCGAAACTATCGAAACAACTCTTAAAAGAACTCCTGTTAAGACTCGTTTACGTAGAGATGTTAGACCACGATGGTCAGTTTGGGCAAATTTATGCAGTGAAGGCGACGCACGAGCAAGATTTAGCGGTGAAGAGACAGGCGTATTTATGTTGCGCGCATATATTGGACGATAAGAACGAGTTGGTCATGTTATTGATTAATACGATGCAGCAGGATTTGCAGAACGCTGATTATTTGGTTGTTTGTGCGGCCTTGAATGCGATTGCGAAGTTAGTCACTGATGAGAATAACGCAATCCCGGCGTTATTGCCGATGGTCGAGAAGTTGTTAGAACATCAAAGTTCGCACGTAAGGAAGAAGGCGGTGTTGTGTTTGCAAAAGTTTGCGAAATTTGCGCCGGAATCGACAGAACATTTAGGAAACGCGTTCAGGAGGATGTTATGTGATGCAGATCCGAGCGTAATGTTTGCGAGTTTGTGCGTTTTGAGAGATTTATGCGAACGAGAGCCGGCGAAATACGTGAACTTAGTGCCAAGTTTCGTATCAATTTTGAAACAAATCGTCGAAAGGCGTTTACCGACTTCGTATGATTATCACAAAGTTCCAGCACCGTTCGCGCAAATTAAAATATTGAAAATATTAGCCATATTAGGCGCTGGAGATAAAGAGGCGTCGAAGCAAGCGTACGAAGTCATTCAACTCGCGTTGAAGAAGGCGGAGAAGACAAAAAGCTCTACAGGAGATGGGATTTTGTTAGAATGCGTGTTTACGATTGCTAAAATTTATCCAAATCGCGAGTTATTAGAGCTATGCGAAGTCATCGTGCGTAGATTCATAAACAGAGGAGGAGGTGGAGGCGATAGTACTAATACGAGTGGGAGTAAAATCGTCAGTAGCGCCGAGCAGTGGCGGAACGCGAATCTTAAATACGCAGCTCTAGACGCTCTCGCGAAATTAGCACCAAGACTTCCAGACTGTGCGGCCGAGCATCAAATGCACATCGTTGATTCTTTAGATAGCGAAGATGAATCCGTACGCGCGAAAACATTTGATTTATTATCGAAAATTACAACTGCAAATAATTGCGACGTTATCGTTGAAAAAATGTTGGGCTTTTTGAAAAAGTCAAACGATAGGCACGTTCGAGCAGACTTTGCGTTAAAAACGAGTCAAACGATTGAAAAATATGCACCAGATTCGAAATGGTTTTTAGAAAACACGAACAAAGTGTTAGAGCTTTTGCAAGGAGACGGGCACGAACCGACCGTTCCCGAATTCGAGTCTTCAATGTTAATCGCGGAAAGCGTGAAGAATACTTTAAGAGATGGGATTTCGGGAGATGACACTACGGACGACGAAATGAGACAAGATGCAAGCAAATTATATATGTCCATCGTTCAAACGAAAAGAGATGATTGTAAGCCTTTGCCACGCGCTATCGTAGATATCGCGTGCTTTGCAATTGGTAGATTTGCTAAATCGTCTTCGATTGAGAATTTGACTAATACGTTGGCTGTTCCATTTGAAAGTGATGTTAGAAACGCCTCGCTCGTTTTAGATGCGTACTGGCATTTGAGACTGCGTCACAAAAATGTCACTTTTTCTGAACGTGCCATGAAAGTGATTGAATGGTGCGCCTCGAGCTCTGACATTGAGAAACATCGAGTAGCGAGTGATTTGCTTCAAATCATGAAAGATCCAGAACTCGGTACACTGTTTAACACGGCGGCGAATGTAAAAGGAAACGAGTTTGATTTTTCTGCAATTGATGCATATACTAAACAAGCTCTAGCTAACGGCGCGAAAGTTTATTCGAAGCCAAAATCGATAGTCGCCGTCGTCGTCGAAAAGGAATCTTTCGATGCTTCTGCCGCAGCTTCTTCGGTACCTGCGCCAGTTTACACCAGGAGTGAGATTCAAACTCCGTACAAAGCGAAAGCAGCAACATCAGTGGAACAGAATCAGCAACAACACCAAGATTTACCAAAGATTCCTTTAGCTCCTGTCCATACTCAGCAAATATCAGAATCTGAGCAAAGAAAGCAACAACTCGCTCGAGATTTGTTTGGCGGAGGAGCACGTAGCAGTGAAAAAAGCGTAAACGCTGTTGAGACCGTGCAAGTGCCAACAACTTCTTCTCCGTCAACAACAACGACAATAGCAGAGTCAGCGAGCTTCCTTGGTGATTTATTGTCTGGATTCCCTTCGACCGCTTCTTCTTATGCTCCTCCTCCTTCTTCTGCTGTTGTTTCTGATGCGAACACCGATTTACTTGGCGATTTTCTTAGCTTGACTTCAATAGGCAATGGTCCGTCATCATCAGATGAACAAAAAAGTCATAATAAAGGAACTGAGCCCATGTCACCAACTTCGCCATCGAAATCGTCATCTTCAATTGGGGGTGGTAAAGCGCGAGAATCAGCGAAGAAAGATCCGTTCGCTGACTTATTCAGTTAGATCGACCGTAAAAATAACGTGGGTTACAAATATATATAGATTCAATAGCGATACAGTATTGTGCGATTCATAATTACAATACTACTGTGAAATATTTTAATTACTTTATATAACTTACTTTCTCTTCTTTGCGTTCTTCTTGTTCATATCTTCCAATTGGTTCAACCCAGGACCCAAGATATTATACGCGACCCATGCCAACACCGGGGCAAAAACAAAAAAGATCGCAATGCGTCCGTCAATTCCAGCCATATTACCAATAACGGCTTCCGCGGCATCAGCTTGCTCCGGCAACGCCATCATCGAAGCCGCTGATAACCCAGCCCCCATCCCAGTGATAACCGCTCTCTTCTTCTTTGCGTTTTTCTTGTTCATATCTTCCAATTGGTTCAATCCTGGACCCAAAATATTATACGCTACCCATGCCAACACTGGCGCAAAAACAAAAAAGATCGCAATGCGGCCATCGATACCGGCCAAATTGCCAATAGCAGCTTCCGCGGCATCGGCTTGTTCTGGCATCATCATCATCGCCGACGCGGCCGCCCCGGCCCCAATCGCTCCAACGATTCCTCTCGACTTCTTTGTTGAGTTTTTCTTTTGCATGTTTTCCAATTGGTTCAACCCTGGGCCCAAGATATTATACGCGACCCAACCCAAGACTGGCGCAAAGACGAAGAATATAGCAATGCGGCCATCGATACCGGCTAAATCTCCAACTACCGCCGTCGTGTCAGACATAAACGACGACGACGATGACGATGTTGAAGCAAACGCATGTTCAGCAAATGCGTGCGTATTCGCTGTGCCAACAACGCTCGCCAACGCGGCAGCTCGCGCGACTTTCGATTCACTCTTACCCTAAGATCAATTAAATAAAAATTCAAACAAAGTTAGTCATGATATATTCTAAATTCCTCACTCGATCGTTACCTTCGCAACCGTTCGTTTCACGCGCGATTACGAAAGCTGAAATTCCCAGAAATTGACGAACAAAGCGCGTAAAAACGAGCGATCGAATTTCGCGAAAAAAAAAAAGTACCTTTGCGTTCGTCGTCAAAACGAACTTACGCGAACATTTTTTGTTCTTCAAAATCGTCGGTCGCGATGAACGTGCTACGGATGGACGTAATGCGAACATTTTTATGGTGGAACTTGTCCGTTCTTTCTACGCGTGCGAATATGCCGGATACGTTTCGTGGCTCTCTTTTTCGAGCAACGCGATGGGCTAAAAGATATCGAATTTCTTTCCCTTCATTTGCTGGTCAAACTTCATTATTATCCTCTCCTGATCAAGAAAAGTGTACGTCGGAGAGTATATCGACGACAGCTCTCTTTACCCCGATTTTTAACGCTCTCTCTCTCTCTTCTGCGAACTCGTCCGCTCTCGAGCGAGGATTTTTCACGGCGCGTTTGCTAGACGAGTCAACGGCGCGGCGTACACTTATTACGCGTTTGATATAACCGCGGTTCTTTTTTTTTACAGTTTTTCATGTGCAGATCTCGACGTTGCACCAAACTCTCGGCGTGCGTATCGAAACAAACTCTCCAAAACGCGGTTCGAATGAATCAATCGCGAACGAACGAAAGGATCGGGCGATTATATCGTTCCTCTCTCTCTCTCTCTCTCTCTCTCTCTCTCTCTCTCTTCGTTCGCTCGTTGATATCTCGTTACATCGTTTCCATTTTAATTTGTCTATTCATTTTATCGCAATAAGAGAGGAAAAAAGACCAATTCGTCAAAAGACTTCTTCAAACAAGGAAAGAAAACAACTTATTCCCTTTACTAAAACGGACGCATTTCGATACCGCTCTTTGAAATGGTCGACGACATGGAAACGCAGGGCGAACAAAAAAATAACGCACCGCACGCGCGTGCAAAGCGTAAGATCGAGGTGAAGAAATGGAACGCCGTCGCCGTATGGTCCTGGTCGACGTCGTTCGATTCGTGCGCGATTTGTAGGAACTCCTTACACGAACCATCCATCGAGTATCAGGCGAATAATCAAATGGGCGATGAAGGGCTATCGATCGCGGTGAGTCACGTAGTAAACGGTGTCCCTGTTATCTTTTTTTCGTTTTCTGTTTCTTTTTTCGTTTATGACGATGACGATGACGATGACGATGATGAGAGCTATTTTGAGATCTCTCTTTTGAAGATGATGAGATCGTTTTATACTGACCAATTTTTAACGCGAATCGCGCCTTAACGCGATTTAAATTTTCATGCACAGTGGGGGAACTGCGGACACGTGTTTCACTTGGACTGCATCTCGAAATGGTTAAAACAACGAACGTTTTGTCCGTTGTGCCAAAAAGAGTGGGAGTTTATGAAGATGGAGAAGATGAAGTTACCGACTTCGATGGCGCAAAACGATGGCGAATAATTTTGACGTTTGAGATTTTTGACGAGAGAGAGAGAGAGAGAGAGGAGAGATGATGTACAAAATACAATAGGTAATAATATAGAGAGTGGACTTGAGAAGTAGAAGAAGAAGAAGGAGAAGAAGAAGAAGGAGAAGAAGAAGAAGGAGAAGAAGAAGAAGGTTAGTCATATAAGTAGCTGAATAAAAGAGAGCGAGATCATGTTTTAGTAGAATGAGAGAAAGAGAGACGACAAACAGTTAAACAAAAGTGATTTTACGACCCGCTCGCTTATAAATCGCTTATTACAATCGTTTTTCCTATTATATTCATTTGTTGTTATGTTTTCCCGCGATGTTGTTTCGCATCTTTGTTCTTCTTCTTTTCTTAAAAAATTCTTCTCTCTATATTTCTTTCAGTCAGTCAGTCATCAGTAGGTTTCCAACTCTCTCTCACTTCTTGTTGTTTAGTTTTTAGTTTACATTGTTTAGTTTTCTTCGTTTTGTTTTTTTCTTGCATCGTTTTTTCTTATTCGTTCTAACATTTTTCTTCTTCTCATTTCTTTCAATCGCGTGGTTTTCTTATTATTGAGTTCCTTTTGGTTTCCTTCCTTTTTTTCCAGGCGGAGCCGGCAAAGCCGGTACGCCTCCAAAGCCTTCTTCGGTCTCAATTTGTAACTTCTTAAATTCAGTCAAAACTGGGTAAATATTCTCAAACGCCTGATATATATCTTCCCTGCGTTTGCCGCCAGTTAAAACGATCTTCCCACTCACGAAGATCAAAAGTACGATTTTTGGTAATTGCATTCTATAAATTAAACCGGGGAATAACTCTGGTTCGTATTGCGCGAAATGCCCGTGCGACCATGCTAAACCTTCTAAGCGAATTGGAAACTTCACGTCACAACTGCCGACCATGTTCTGAATCTTGAAATCCTTAAATTGTGCTGGAAATCCTAACTTGATGATCACTTTTGCGTATTTTCTCGCCGCCTCTCTCGCAAACGCCTCGGTCTTTGCCCCGGTGCATACCATCTTCCCCGAAGCGAATATCAACGCCGTCGTTTTCGGGTTTCGGATTCTCATAATCGCAGCCGCAAATCGCTACGATGAATAAATAAATACACGGATGATTAAATAAACAATACATATCGAGTCAGTCATCATATGTAATCGCACGCACGCGCACGCGCACACGCACACACAGACATCCGCGCGCGCACGCGCGCATAAACAAACAACAATAAAAACGTCAAAACGTACCTTTGGATTATACTCCACGTTCCTCGCGTGAAACGCAATCGTCTTCAAATCTAATTTGCAATCTAAATTCACGGTCGCCACGATGTTCCTATTCAGAGTACAGTAAAATACCACGGTTCAGCGAGATTGTAAGAGGAAACAAAACGCGCGGTCCAAGAAACAAAAACAAACTCGTCGAAAAACGAAAATCTCTCGTCATCACTCAATCGATCACTCGATCGATCACTCGATCGATCAAAACCCGATCTCGCTCTCTAAAAACACGCAGAGATTAAAGACAGAATTATATCGATTTTGCCGAAATTGAAGACCGCTAAGACGTACTGTAATATCGGCACGATCCCACTCGGATGCACGGAACGATCGACTTCGACTGCTTCTTCGACCGAGACGATCGCTCGCGCTTCCGGATCC
>Ga0302126_10001875_pt1 | contig 12331 bp, 14 predicted proteins | sample CB4_20m_MG_FD_203108 | JGI IMG/M metagenome (GOLD analysis project Ga0302126, IMG submission 203108) | Marine microbial communities from Western Arctic Ocean, Canada - CB4_20m | ecosystem: Environmental > Aquatic > Marine > Oceanic | place: Canada: Western Arctic Ocean | collected 2017-09-24 | reverse complement strand
AGCTAGATGCGTCCATTGGAGAATTTGGAACAATTTACAAATTTTACCAATACTCCGAACATAAGTCTTTGGATTACTTTATGTACTTCTACATAATAGGAGTTCAACTCAACAGTTTAATTCTGCCTAATAATAGAGAGTTCGTTTATTAAGCTTGTCTTTGCAGCGCTGTCAGGGGCACTTAGGGGCAATTGATTGGCGTTTAATAAATTTGGAGATTCGAGAGGATTCTCGACTAAATTAAACAACGCTTCATTTCCGTTGTTAAAATAAATATATTTGTGAGTTGAGTTTCTAATCGTGTAATCTGAACCTAGAGACTGCACATTGTATTTTTCTGTATACACAAATTCTCTATTTTCAAAATCACTGTTCGTTAACGCCTCCAAAAAACTATGGCTATCTCTACTATTAGAACTACCAGCTTCAGATATGTTAGCAATGGTTGTAAATATATCGGTCGTGTTAATCAACGTCTGATCAGTTTCGTTACTTCGGCTCACATTCTTTCCAGAAATAACCATAGGCACATTGACGCCTCCTTGGTAAATTGAGCCTTTAGCACGGTTGCTGCTGTACACTTGAACCACTTCATTAGGAGTCCCGTTATCTCCTACAAAAATCACCACTGTATTTTCACGCACAGCCTCTGTCATGCTACCTAGCAGTCGCCCTATTTCGTGGTCCATAGCCTCTAGCATCGCTTGGTAATATGGCAGTGGATTTGCTTCAATAGTTGCTTCGTCTTCAGGGAGGTTGCCCTGACTGTGTAAATTGTTGGGGGGTAGATGAAAAGGGGTGTGCGGGGCATTATATGCGAGCCACAAAAACCAAGGTTGTGCTTGAGCATCAACCCAATCAATTGCTAAGTCTGTAAATTTTGTAGTAGCGTATTCAGACGTGTTATTTGTTTCCCCGTTTTCAGTGAGACCCCAATTGGTATAAGACGGAACGCCGCCCGCTAAAAGCCCTGCAAAATAGTTCACACCCATTAAGGAGGGGTGCATAGGGTCAGTAGAGAGATGCCATTTTCCGACTACGGCATGGTTGTATTCTGGTGCATTTGTATTCATTAAGTCAAAAATTGAAGTTTCACTCGTTGAAAGCACATCTCCAACAGTAATTACATTGGTTCGTAGCCCATATTTTCCGGTTAAAATAGTTGCTCTTGTTGGGGTACAGACAGGGTTGGACCACACATTGTCAAACCGGACTCCAGAGTTCATGAGCGACTCTAAGTTGGGCATGTTTGGCTTACTTGCACCTATTGAGTATCCTGGGGTAGCATCTAGCCCCATGTCATCGGCAATGATTAATAAGATATTAGGCGTATTTGTATTTGCTATTGGATCAGAGGGGTCGTCCGTAGTTGAATTATTGGAGCTATTGCCCGAATCATCACTGCTACAGCCGTTAAAAATTAAGACCGCAAAAAGCCAAAATAGTTGGTAAGACTTCATATCACTGTTTGTTTAACTTTTGACTTAACAAAACAGACAAAGTTTAAAGTGTTTTTAAGGAAAGTGTGCCCTCTTCAAAAACAGCATAGGAGTAATGCCCAATCCAATCGCCAAGGTTGATGTATCTAGAGCGATCATTTAGTTTGACATCCAACGGTAGATGACGGTGTCCAAACACAAAATAGTCGCGGTGTTTTTCTGCTAGTTTTTTACGACTATATTGTACTAACCATTCCTTGTCATTACCTGAAAAATGGGCATCTTCATCTCCAGAAATAAGTTTGTTTTTAACCGATAGGTATTGTGCAAAACGAACGCCAAAATCGGGGTGTATCCAGCGGTACAGCCATTGAAAAAACGAATTTGTAAATACTTTTTTTAGACGCTTAAAGCCTTTATCATCGGGTCCAAGACCGTCACCGTGACCAATAAAAAAAGAGGTGGAGTTAAAGGTAAAGTCTTTTGGGGTGTGGTGTACTGTAATCCCTAATTCTTCTTCAAAATAGCCATTCATCCATAAGTCATGATTTCCTACAAAAAAGTGAATTTTAATGCCCTGATCACTAAGTTCCGCCAGTTTTCCTAATACACGTGTAAACCCTTTTGGAATCACATATTTATATTCAAACCAAAAATCAAACAAATCGCCTAATAAGAAAATAGCTTCTGCATCGTGTTTGATAGAATCTAGCCATTGCACGAATTTTTTTTCACGAGGCATCGACTCTTTTGCCGTTGGAGCTCCCAAGTGGTTATCGGAAGCGAAGTATATTTTTTTCCCTTGAGGGATTTTTAAAGCCGTCATATGAAACTGTTAATTATCACTTGCAAACCATTCTGCAAAGCTAGTGGCTGTTTCTTGTAGTTTTAGGGCGTGTAATTGTATGGTATTTGGCAATCGTTTTTTTATTTTTTCAGCAAAATCAATCACCATCATTTCACTTGTTGGTTGGTAATCAACTAGCAATACGTTATGTCCACGATCGGAGAGTTCTTTTGCCAGTTCTACATGCGGGGTGTTTTTATTAAAAACCGTCGCATGGTCAAAAACGTTGACAATTTCTTCTTTGATTATTTTTTTCAAATCAGAAAAATCAATCACCATTCCAAATTTTACGTGGTTAGCGTCTGAAATAGGTTGTCCAATAACGGTCACATCTAAACGGTAACTGTGTCCGTGTACATTTTTACATTTGCCGTCATACCCATAAAGAGCGTGTCCAGTTTCAAAAGAAAATTGTTTTGTGATTCGAATGTTGCTCATCAGTGGTTTAGAGTGTTTTCTGTGTGATTAATATATGACAAAGTTAATGGTTTTGAACATGCGGTAAAAATTGTTTTCTAAATTTTATTACTAAGGGGATACCTCTGGCGATCATCCACAAGGTAAAAGCAGTGAAAACACCATGAAGTTTCCAGCCGTAGTAATCCGTTATAAAAAGCACTGGTAAAAACACAAATAGCGTGGCTAGTAATAGCACATTTCGCAAGTCTTTCATTTTTCCAAGGCCTTTAAAAATTCCATCAAACACAAAGGCTAACGCACAAAAGGGTTGCATTAACAATACAATCCAAAACACATCATAAAATGTTTCCAGCACCATCGGATCATTTGTAAAGGTTGAGCCTATAGGTTTGTAAAGTAGAGCGCCGATGCACCCCATAACCACGCCAACAATAAGCGCATATTTAATTAGTCGATTGCTTAACTGAACAAGTAAGTGGTAGTTTTTTGCACCAAAAAGTTTTCCAGAAAGAATGTTGCCAGCACTGGCATAGCCATCAACGGCAAAGGCCGCAAAAAACCATAAATTAATGGATATGGTATAGGCTGCGATGTACTCATTTCCATAGCCTGTCGCGTAACGCGTTGCAAAATAGAGGGCTGTATTAAGGGCCAGCGTTCGTATGACTAAATGTCCAATCATATTTAAAAACTGGGGAATTTCTTTATTGAAAGGTCTTGAAAAACGAAGTGGTATTTCTGTTTTCTTTAAAATAAAGTGCGTGGCGAGTACTGCCATTAAGAGCTGTGATAGCACACTAGCAATGGCGGCTCCTTTTAGATTGAGAGGTAAAAACAAGTCTTTGATGCCATACACAAGTACGAAGTCCAATACAATATTGACTAAGGCGCCAGTAATGGCGATGAGCATTGGGTAGTAGGTGTTTTGAAGCCCTCTAAACACCCCAAAGACGGCAAAGGTATAAAGAGTGAATGGCAGTCCAATAATGCGAATTTTGTAATAAGAGACGCTGTAGTCTAGCAGCAGTCCGGAAGCGTTATAAAGTTTAAAAATAGCTGTGCTAAATGGGTAAGTAAGGCCACATACGACTAAGCTAATCCCTAAAATAATAGCAATGGCCTGGGCGGGTAAGTTTTTGACTTCCTCAAGCTTATTGGCGCCTACATATTGTGATGTAATTGAAGAAATGGCACTTCGGGATTGCCCCAATACCCAAATAAGCATTGATAAAAATGCAGTTACTACGCCAACCGCTGCCAATGACTCTGTGGCATGTATGGGCATATGACCCACGATAGCAGCATCAGTTAGAGAAAGAATAGGCTCGGAAATACCGGCAATAATTGCGGGGATTGCAAGCGTATTGATTTGTTTGAGGCTAATATTTGTTTTCAAAGGCCTATTTTCCGCGTCCTGTTTTTCGTACGGCGGTTTTATTGCTACTGTTCTTGCTTTTTAGGTCCGATTTGGCTCCTTTTTTCGTGTCTGCTTGCTTGACGGTTTTATTTCCAAAAAATTTACTGCTCATAATAAGTTTGTTTAGAATCAAATGTACGCAAAAGAGTTAACTATAAAAACCGATACAACTATAGGGGTGACCGATAGTAAAGAACAACTCTAGCTTTGTAATTTAAAAGGAGCGGTGGGTATTACTTATTTGGGAACCGGGTAAAATTACCCATCCCATCAGAATCCATTTCGTCAGAATTGTCTGCGTAGTTATTTTCCTCTCTCTGTTTTTTATTACTGTAAAAAATATTCCACATTAAAAAATAAACATAAAACAAGAAAATGATAAACCCTATAATAAACATTCCTAGCCCCATTACTGTCGTCTTTGTCTAATGATTAAAGCAAATAGTAAAATGGTGCCTGGCCAGTGCGCGGAGTACAGCGCTTCGTCAGTTTTTCCTAAAAGGCTAAGGCTAACAGAGTATAATAGACATATAAAAGCTAAAATAACAGGGTACCACTTGAATACAAATTCTTTAAACATTTTGATTATAATTTATTTTATACTCAAACTTATTGTTAATATATAACGTTTGTGTTAATAAAAATATAAATTATTTAACAATATTTATAATTTCATTGAAGGTTGAGGTTTAAAATCAACTTAACAGTTCTGTGTCTTTGGAACAAAGCGTGTTGAGAAAAGGGCTAAAAGCTTGTGTAACGATTCATTGTTATATAATCGACAATTTCGTAATCGTAGGAGGCGTACTCCATTAGTAGTATTGTAATGGAATAACGTCCTTTTGGGGGGTAAGTACACCATCCCGATTTAGATACATCGTAGTAGTAATAGCCCCCATCTAAGGGGTCAAGCTTTCTTTCAAATAAATTATACCCGTTAAGGGAACCGCCGCTGTATGGATAAGAAGTAGCATAAACCGCAAGCTTCAAGGTGCCGGTTCGACCTCCGTTGTTTTGATTTTGAATTTTATCCCCATACACAGTAATTTCATTACCATCTATCCTATAACCCCAATTTCCTGAAAAATTTTGTGCACTTAAAGAAATAGCTGAAACAAAAATTAATAAAGCAGAGATTGAAATTAGTTTTTTCATTGATTAGTTTTTAATAACTCTGTAAGTGAACTCTTCATTGTTTAAATTATCAATTGCTTTTATAATGTAGGTAGCTGGAGATAGATTAGACATATCGACAGTAGTGCCTATTTGTGTCATTACCTTTCTGCCAGTTATGTCATACACTTTGATATTATACTCCGCACTTCCTTTAATAGTTAAAATAGATGTAGTTGGATTAGGGTAAATAGTTATTGAGTTTGTTTGATGGTTTTCAGTTGAGGCTGTTGAGGCATCCCTAACAAAACGAACCGAAAAACCGTCTCGCTTACTGCTGTAATTCCTGTAAAGGTAATTGTTATTGCGGTCTAGGTAGCGAGCGTATGGGGTTGTAAAGTTCTCAGTGGAACTCCAAAAGATTACAACATAACCACTATTGTAGAACGAACCACCACCTCCGTGTCCAAAATAACCCTCAGGGAAGGCGTTAAAACCGCTACTATTGTTTAAACTTTGGTCGTTGCCTATAGCTCCTGTGTATGTTGAACTCTCCCAACCTGTGGTGGATGCCATAGCTTTGGCGATTTTGTTTCCAGTAGTACTGCCATCGTCATTATACCCGTTGGTTATGAGGTGTTCTTCAAGTGTTGTCCACTCAGCATCTGATGGTACGTGCCAACCCTCTGGTGCAAATTCTTTATTTGGGGTATTTGGGTCTGTATCGTGTATCCCTGCAACAGCATACCAATTATATAACTTTCCTTTTGAAGGGTCGTTGTTGTAATAACACCAAGCGCCAGTTGTAAGGCTTACCCATTCAGTTGCATCTGCTACTTGTGGAATTGTCGTACCATCTATATATCTCACTACTTCTGCATTTTCTATTGCCCAGTCTTGTGTGCTATAGTTTATCCATTCAAAACTATTACCATCTTGGTCTGTTGCAGTGCCGTCAGCATATAGTTGCTCTCCTTGCCCGTAGCTACAAGCGAGGATTAATAAAGCGGAGAGTAAGAGTGGTTTTTTCATATTATTAAATTGGTTTATATTTCAAATATAAGAAATTTCAATTAACACTTCCAATAGTCATCATTTTAGTCTTTTTAGTAAAAACTAATTCTTGCTGTTTGTTTAGCTGATTTTTTTCTACGTATTAAGCTAAATATTTTTTTGCGTCTTTGAGGACTTCAAAAAACCACTACTAGTATAATTCAAAATTAAATGTTTAGTTAACTGATATTATACTGAATTCTTAATATACAAATGAAATAATAGTTCTTAATATGCTAGTCCACTTAAAGTTCATAATTTTATTTTAGTGTCCTAACATATCATATGTAGTGCAGTTTTATGAAACAATTAGCTCAGTAGCTTTGGAACAAAGCGTGTTGAGAAAAGGGCTAAAAGCGAAAAGTGCCATATTAGTGCCATTAAAGTGCCAAGAATATTATAAATTCGCAAACAGTATTTCTATACACCATTTCAGTCTCTAAGAAGATAATGACAAAAAGGGGATGTAGCTCAGTTGGCTAGAGCGCTTGACTGGCAGTCAAGAGGTCGTGAGTTCGAATCTCATCTTCTCCACAAAGGGAATTGTAGCAATGCAGTTCTCTTTTTGTTTAAATACGCGCACCTAGACGTGCACCTGTTGGCAATTTTCACTATATTTGGGTATGGTTATCACTCTAAAAATCGATTCAAATGTTAAAAAGTCGGGACTCAATTCCGTCTATTTCTACGTTTCACAAGGCAAGAGTGACTCAATATCTCAAATGAGAAAGAAGATTTATGTTGGCTTGGATGTGTCTATTAAACAATTTGACTTAAAAAATTTTAGAGCTAAATCACGTCACGCTAATTTTCAAATCATTAATAAAAGGCTTGACGAGTTAAGGGTTTTGATGTCTACGAGTCAGACCAAATTCGAAGCTAGTCAATATACAGTCGAGCAAGTTATTTTACATTTAAAAGGCGAGGCTGACGCTGAAAGTGTGGATAGTTACATTGAAACATTTGTCAAAAGTCAGAAGTCTAAGAAGACTACTTATACAGATTACAAATACACCTTATCAGCTTTCAAGAAACATATTGGATATAATAAAGAAAGACCTATTACATTCAATGAATTTTCTAACTACTCTTTATTGCTAAAGTTTAAAAATAATGCTCAAGCTAATGGAGTAAGAGCAACCTCAATAAATTCCTATTTTAAAAAAATAAAAGCCATCATAAACGATGCTTATGACAATCAGGTAGTCTTTGAGAGATTTGAATTCAGAAAACGACTAACTATCCAGAATGCGGAGAGAAAAGAGATTAAAACACTAACGACTGAAGAGTTTAAAAAAGCTACAAATACGTGCGTTTCAATATACGAAGTTCAAGCATTGTGTTTTTATTTACTAATGTTTATGACTCGAGGAATGTATCAAGCTGACTTGGTGAAATTTAAAAGTTATAATCTTAAAAACGATACTGACAACAAAAAAGAGGATGAGTATTCTAAGTTTTGTCAAGACGGCTATGACTACATAGTTCACACACGAAGTAAAAATCAAAATCGGTCTAATAATAAAATGCTCATTCGAATAGATGACACTACAATGATAATGTTTAAGTTACTAAAACAATCTGTTTGGTGTACTCACTATGATAGGCGAAAGGAGTTAAAACTTGAAGAAGACGATTTACTTAATGTATTTGGGTACGATGTAGACGACGTAAAACTCCATACAGGTGTGTTTGACGTGTATCAAAAACATTGCAAGAAATTGCTTGGCGTACCTCTTAAAAATGCCCGTAAGAGTTTTAATTCATATGCTTTTAGACTTGAAATATCTCAGGAGATTCGAAACGTATTGTTAGGGCACACCAATCCAAACATTATAAAACATTATGACGACTTATCTTTTATTGAGGAGCAGGTTAATGCGGCTCATATAAGTGTGCTCAAAAAGTTTGAAGTAAAGACTCTAGTTAATCTACTTGAAAAGCAATTCCATAAAGTAGGAGCTGATTTCATTGAATCTGAAAGTATTATTTTAGACTTAGAAAAGTTTGGAAAACACAACTCTAAATTCATAAATAAACACAACAGCTCAGCTTATGTAAAGCGAGTTAGGGGTTAAAATCATTCCGCAATAAGCTAATTATAGAATTTGATTTATCAGTTTTAATATTATCCTTTACAATAAAAATTACTCCAATTACACCTGTCAAGCAATAACAGTTTTTTATCTCTTGTTTTTTTATTATTAAACTGTGTTGAGGTTACAAGAATATCTGCAAATCCCTTAAAAGTGTATTGTTTCATAAAACTGCACTACATATGATATGTTAGGACACTAAAATAAAATTATGAACTTTAAGTGGACGAGCATATTAAAAACTATTATTTTTATATTAAGAATTCAGTATAATATCAGTTAACTAAACATTTAATTGTGAATTATACACCAGTAATGGTTTTTTGAAGTCCTCAAAGACGCAAAAAAACATTTAGCTTAATACGTAGAAAAAAATCAGCGAAACAAACATCAATAATTAGTTCTTACTAAAAAGACTAAAATGATGACTATTGGAAGGGTTAATTGAAATTTCTTATATTTGAATTATAAACTAATTTAACTATGAAAAAGATATTTACTACATTGATTATTTTATTTGGTTTAGTTGCCAACTCGCAATGTATTAAGGGTGACTGTCAAAATGGAGAAGGAACTTATAAATATGTTGACGAAGGCACATTTAAAGGCGTATTTAAAAATGGAAATGCTTTTAAGGGGATATTCACGAATACAATGTTTTCTAAGCCAATTGTTTTTGAAGGCTATTTTATTGATACGGATAATGGCTTAGCTTTAGACCCGACTAAAAAAGGGAAAATAATTAATTCTAATTATGAATTAGAGGGATTTATTACAGAAATTATTACTTATGAAAATAGTAGAAAAATATATGATTGGGAATTGAATGGTCTTGGAGAGAAAAAATTCCTTACACAAAATGGCGGGTTTCAAGTTGAAAAAGGAAGCTTCATTAATAATATTTTAAATGATGAAAATGGAATAATTATTTATTCTAATGGTACTAAGTACTTTGGTGGAGTTGTAAATGGAGAAAGACAAGGTCTGGGTAAAGAAACAACTCCAGACGGGGGAATACAGCGAGATGGCAATTGGTATGATGACGAATGGATAGATGCAAATAAAAACAAACCAAATGCAGTTCCTATTTCTTTTAACGGTAGTAGTATAATGGTTGATGTGGATTTTAACGGAACTAAAATTGAGATGACTTTGGATACAGGCGCTTCTCTAACCTTGCTAAACAAGTATAAATTTTATTCCCTTGTGGCTTTAGGTCAAATTAAAATTAAAAATGAACAAGATGGCTCGTTTACCATTGCCAATGGCGATGTTGTTAAAGGAAAAATATATGTGATTAATAAAATGAAAATAGGCTCTTACGAGATTAAAAATGTAGAATTTAGTGTTTTAGAAGAAGATACAGCCTCTAACTTACTTGGACTTAATGCTTTGTTACAGCCAACCAACTCAATTAATATAGACATAAATTCTGGAGAGCTGAGTTTCTAAACTACGTAGATATTTAATTAATGTTTTTTACAATTTAACTTAAAATCAATTTATTATGAAAAAACTTTACTTACTATCCGCTTTATTAATCTTCGCTTGTAGCTACGGGCAAGGAGAGCAACTATACGCTGACGGCACTGCAACAGACCAAGATGGTAATAGTTTTGAATGGATAAACTATAGCACACAAGACTGGGCAATAGAAAATGTAGAAGTAGTGAGATATATAGATGGTACGACTATTCCACAAGTAGCAGATACAACTGAGTGGGTAAGCCTTACAACTGGCGCTTGGTGTTATTACAACAACGACCCTTCAAAAGGAAAGTTATATAATTGGTATGCTGTTGCAGGGATACACGATACAGACCCAAATACCCCAAGTAAAGAATTTGCACCAGAGGGTTGGCACGTACCATCAGATGCTGAGTGGACAACACTTGAAGAACACCTCATAGCCAACGGGTATAATGACGATGGCAGTACTACTGGAGACAAAATCGCCAAAGCTATGGCATCCACCACAGGTTGGGAGAGTTCAACATACACAGGAGCCATAGGCAACGACCAAAGTTTAAACAATAGTAGCGGTTTTAACGCCTTCCCTGAGGGTTATTTTGGAGGTGGTGGTTCGTTCTACAATAGTGGTTATGTTGCAATCTTTTGGAGTTCCACTGAGAACTTTACAACCCCATACGCTCGCTACCTAGACCGCAATAATAATTACCTTTACAGGAATTACAGCAGTAAGCGAGACGGTTTTTCGGTTCGTTTTGTTAGGGATGCCTCAACAGCCTCAACTGAAAACCATCAATCAAACTCAATTATCGCTTACCCTAATCCAACGAGTTCCATTGTAACTATAAGTGTAAACAAGGCATTTGACATCAAAGTGTATGACATAACAGGCAGAAAGGTAATGACACACACAGGCACTACTATCGATATGTCTAATCTATCTCCAGCTACCTACATTATAAAAGCAATTGATAATTTAAACAATGAAGAGTTCACTTACAGAGTTATTAAAAACTAACCAATGAAAAAACTAATTCTTCTCTCCGCTTTATTCATTTTCGCTTGTTCAAGTGATGAAAGTTCGGATACAAATAATGACGACAACAACAATAATAACACGTTTATTTGTGATGGTGTCCCATATGATAGTATAGTTTACGGAACTCAAGAATGGACTGTTGAAAATGCTTGTCACACCACTTATAGAGACGGTACTTCTATCCCAGAGGTAACAGACAATACAGAATGGGAAAGTCTTACTACAGGCGCTTGGTGTTATTATGACAACGACCCAACAAAGCCAAGACTTTATAACTGTTACGCTTTAATGGGTATTCACGACACAGACCCAAACACACCAAACAAAGAATTTGCACCAGAGGGTTGGCACGTACCAAGTGATGCTGAGTGGACAACACTTGAAGAACACCTCATAGCCAACGGGTATAATGACGATGGCAGTACTACTGGAAACAAAATAGCCAAAGCAATGGCATCCACAACAGGTTGGTATAGTTCCCCATCAGCTCCAAGCCCATCACCAGGTGGCGACCAAAGTACCAACAACAGTAGCGGTTTTAACGCCTTCCCTGAGGGTAAGCGTGAATTCAATGGTTCGTTCTCCTTTGAGGGTTACGATGCTTTCTTTTGGAGTTCCACTGAGAGCAATGCAGATTTTTACAATGCAGATAACGCGTGGGCTCGCTTACTGAACAATGAACACCCTACCCTCTTCTCGCTCAACACCAGCGATGGTAACAAGCGAAACGGCTTTTCAGTGCGTTTTGTTAGGGATTAAAGACTAACCTCTCTGCTAATAGGCAAAGGCAAGTCAGTTGCTTCTACTTTATAGCGTCCATTGTCTGTTTTAAGCGTGTATTTAAGCGTTTCTATTCGCTCTATACTGATAATGGTCTTAACGCTGTTTTCGGCTAATTTAAAGGCTATATATCGGCATTTAATGGTGTTTATTTATTTTTGTATTTTTGAATTATACTTTAACTTTTAAATTAACCAACACAATGAAAAATTTATTTTATTTATTTTTAGCTGTAACAATTCTCGCTTGTTCAAGTAACAGTAGTAGTAGTAATAGTTCATCTTCAGTTGAAGGGACCTACACAGGAACTTTCAATATCCCTGCAGGGCCCTACACCCCAAATGGAGATAGTGGGTCGTTTACTGTCTCTACTTCTTCTGCTTTTGACGATTTTTACACACTTGAAGGAACAATTACAACTACTGTTTTTGGCACAGATAATGTAAACGGAAGCTACATTGAGCTTGATGAAAATAATCAATTAGTAATCTCTTTTGCTGCTTTGGGTTTAGGAGACGAATGGCCTAATATTGAGGTTTACTCTTTTGATGGTATAATTGTAAATGGTCAAATAACTAATGGTATTGTAACAACAGCACATACTCCTGATGGCAGTTTTACAGGTAGTAAACAATAATTTAATAAAATGAAAAAACT
>Ga0302126_10001874_pt1 | contig 12335 bp, 12 predicted proteins | sample CB4_20m_MG_FD_203108 | JGI IMG/M metagenome (GOLD analysis project Ga0302126, IMG submission 203108) | Marine microbial communities from Western Arctic Ocean, Canada - CB4_20m | ecosystem: Environmental > Aquatic > Marine > Oceanic | place: Canada: Western Arctic Ocean | collected 2017-09-24 | reverse complement strand
TAGCAGAAGACATGGGGCCATACATTATATCATTTGGAGATGCTACAATTCAGACCCCAAATTTGAGTAGACTGGCAAACCAAGGAGTAAGATATCCAAATTTATTTTCTCCCTCTGGCGTTTGTGCTCCTAGTAGGGCAGCTATTGCAACTGGAATGTATCCAACTAGTATTGGTGCAGGCCACATGCGCACAAAAAGTAACACTAAGTTAACTGGTCTACCGTCCTATGAAGCAGTACCGCCCCCTGAGGTGAAAATGCTAAGTGAGTTGCTTAGAATCAACGGTTATTATTGTACAAATAATTCCAAGGAAGACTATCAGTTCAAGGCACCCATTACTGCATGGGATGAAAGTAGCAATAATGCACATTGGAGAAACCGGGAAGCTGGCCAACAATTCTTTGCAGTCTTCAATTTTGGCCAAACACATGAGTCTGGTTTGTTTGAACCTTATCAAAGAGCCGAAATTATCCCTAAGGATACTAAATTTAAAGTTCCACCCTACCTTCCTGACAACGAAATTATTCAACGAGACTTATGGAAAATGTATAACAACATTGCTTTGATGGATAAAAATGTAGGGAAGATTCTCGATGAATTAGAAAAAGACGGATTATTAGAGAACACCCTTATATTTTTTTATGGGGATCATGGTGGGCCCTTGCCAAGACAAAAACGTTTGATTTATGATTCTGGATTAAACACGCCTTTGATTATTAGATACCCAAATCAACAAAACGCTGGATCGTGGGATAGACAACTTATCAGTTTTGTTGATTTTGCTCCTACCTTACTTTCTTTGACAGGTATAACGCCTCCCAAACACATGCAAGGCCAGGCTTTTTTAGGCAAGCATAAAGCCAAAGGTAAACGAACATACATCCATGGTGCTGTAGACCGCTTAGATGGTATAACAGATGCTATACGTGCTGTACGAGACAAGCAGTTTAAATACATAAGAAATTACAGGCCAGAGCAAGGATATTATTTACCTATTAAATACCGAGAAAAGATCCCAACCATGCAGGAGTTGTTGAGATTAAAAGATGAAGGAAAACTCAATGATATACAAGCACAATGGTTTAGAGAAAATAAAGCTCCTGAGGAGCTATTTGATTGTAGGGTTGACCCGCATGAATTGAATAATTTGGCAAGCGATCCTGCCTACAAAGAAAAGTTGATAGAATTAAGCTCAGAAATGAATTTGTGGATTGAAGAAATTGGTGATAGGCCTAATTTGCCTGAAATAGAACTGATTACTGAGTTATGGAACGGTGCAAAGACTAAGCCTGTAACCGCCATGCCTAAAATCAAATCTAAATATGGGAAAATTTATATTAGTTGCCAAACTAAAGGTGCATCTTTAGGATACAAGATTATCGACCCAGATGGAGTAAAACCAAAAGTATGGTCTATTTATCAAAAGCCATTTATAGTGCCACAAGGGTCAACAATAGTGGCACAAGCACATCGTATAGGTTTTAAACCAAGTGAAGTGATTGACAGTACATTTGTTAATCAAAATTAACACTTATATTCCTATTGAAATCAATAGCTATAAAATTAAATACACCCCTTCAAGTACTGGTATTAATAAATCTTGGGTATGGCTTTTATACTTTAAGATAATTGGGTTATTAAATTTAACAATCATTTATAGGTTAAAAATTGATATTTATCATACAAAATATTACTTTCACTTAATAATAAAAATATGAATAATTTAATAATCATAGGGCATCCAGACCAAAACTCATTTTGTTACGATGGCATCTTTAAAACCATTAAAACAAGTATTGAATCCAAAGGACAGGACCTTAAAGTTATTGATCTTTACAGCGACAGTTTTACAAGACCTCGCACCAAATTAATTGCAACATACAAAGACCTCATAAGTTGGTCAGAAAATATTTTTATTATATCTCCCGTTTGGTGGTTTAGATTAACACCACGCGCTGAAATATTCTTCGACGAGGTTTTTACTCCTGGATTTGCCTATAAGTTTGTAAACATAACCAAGCTTTATGCCTACCCCAAACCATTTTTAAAGAATAAAAAAGTACGGACCTATATCACACATGGTGCGCCTGCACTTCCGGTTCGCACCCTGTATTTAAACTCCGTTAAATTACGTCTAGTAATGGGGGTGTATACTTTTGTATTTGGCTGGAGACTGTCTTTGTTTTTAAAAACAACCCAGTTTTGGTCCGTTCCCTTTGTTAGTGATCAAACCAGAGCCAAATACTTAAAACGCGTAGAACGCAACACCTATAAAGACATTCGAGCTTAAAAGTTATTTCTAAAATAGTGTGACTTAACACCTTTAGGCACCATAAATAATTTTATAGAATGTCATGCCTACAATAAAACTACCTACTTTATAGTTATTTTTAAATAAGCTATAACAAATACTCATGAGATTAAATCCAATTAAACTTTTATTACTTTTTTTATTCATTGCGAATCTAGCAACGGCGCAACATCAATTTAGCCCAGAAAAGATATCTAAAGCAGCTCTTGAACTAACCAAACAACATGTTGTGTATGACGGGAGTTATTTCGGTATGCCCTACCCCAACGGAGATGTTCCTAAGGGCATAGGAGTTTGCACTGATGTTATTATTAGAACTTACAGGGCCAACGGACTTGACTTACAAAAAGAAGTCCATGAAGATATGTCTGAAAATTTTAATCTGTACCCAAAAAATTGGGGTTTATCTAAGCCAGACCCTAGTATAGATCACAGAAGAGTTCCAAACTTAATGACCTATTTTAAACGTCAAGGCTCAAAATTACCTATAACAAACAAAGGTTCTGATTATCTCCCTGGAGATGTTGTAGCTTGGAATTTGGGGGGAGGCACTACACATATTGGAATGGTAGTAAATAGACTCTCTAATGATAAAAAACGTTATCAAATTGTTCATAATATCGGAGGCGGTCAAGTTCTTGAAGACTGCCTATTTGATTCTGATATCATTGGACACTATAGATTTCTAGGGGTTAAAAATTAGTAACCCCTACAAATCAAAGTCTGTTTGGTTAGATATTTTTGGAATTTCTCTAAGTTCCATTTCTTTTTCAAGTTTATCAACTTGCTGTTTTAAATCTTTAGTAAGAATTTTTTTGTTTCGTTTTTCCATCGGGGGGTTTAACTTCTCAGCATTCTCAAATTTAATTACATTTTCTAGAATATCTCTAGGTAACTGAGTACCCGCTTTGGTGAGGGTGTCCAAAAACTCGCGGGCAAAAAACTCATCGACCTGGATACGCCTTTTTGTAGTGTGGGCAAACTTTCCAATAATTCTACAAACGTTATCCCGCTCTTCTGGGCTTAATTTGTCAGCAAATTCATATTCTTCAATTTTTTTCAGGCTTAAAACTATAGGCTCCAGGGCATCTTTAGAAATAATGTACACATTGTAATCTCCAATGTTGTAATGAAATTGATCAATAACTTCTAGCGTGTTGGAAGGAATTACTAAAAACAAATCGTTCTTTACATTATCATGCTTTGCATATTTTTTAAGATTCTCTGTTTGATTTTTAATGTATTTAGGGAAATTAGATAAATCATCATTTGCTGGGCTTTTAGCATCAAAGACAATAAGTTGATCCATAATTTCAATTGAGCTGTCAGGCTTATTTCTAGTATGCGGGAAATCTTCTTGACTAATATAAGTAATCACGTTATTTCTGCAGATTAATTGCAGGTGGTTTTGAACATCTTTTTCATGGTCAGACCATTTTAGTTTCATTTTTTCCAGAGAAGCTTCTTTTTCTTGAACGCGCTCATCGTTAAGACGTGATTTCTCATCCTCTAATGATTTTTGTAGCGTGAGAGCACTTGCAATACTTTTGCTAACTTCTTTTTGACGCCCTTCTTCTGCTTTTTGATAGGCTATGTTTTCACTTTTAAGTGAGTTTCGATCTGCCTCTACAAATTTAAGACGCTCGTCATTTTGGGTCTTTTCAATTTTTATTTGATCAAAATTTTCAGCTCTTGCAGCTGCAATCTCTAGTTGCTTATTAAGGTTTGTAATGGTGGTATTTCTCTCAAATATTTCTTTTTCTAACGCCAATATTCTAGCAGCTTGTTCTTCAAATTGATACTCTGGGCTTGTCTGTGGTCTTTTTAAATAAAAAGCCAAACCAACAAAACCTATAACTATAAATGCTAAAATGATAAACTCCATAAGGGCTGGGATAAAAATAATTAAAAATGAATGCTTAAATTTAGGTATTAAATATCAAAATTAAGATAAGAATGTTATTCTTGAAGAGTATAATTTGTAAAAGAATTTAAATCTTCCCCAAAATAGTGTGATTTAACACCCCTTAGCTCCAAAATTATTCTTGGAAATAAAAATTATTTTTAATTTGGATACTTTTCTTAAATATAAAAAAAATTAGAAGAACAACTAAGAGGGAAATAAAGGTTACAATATTCATAGACATAATTTAAAAAAAGCTGTTTACGCTGCAACAAAACATAAGAGCTTTTAAATTTTCACATTCACTTGTAACATCATTCCTAAATCAACTAAATCTTTGGATTCTTTTAGTTTAGAGATTGCTAGTTCTCTTGTTAACTTATATGTTGCTATTACTATTCATTCTAATAAAGTATAGACTACCAGGTGTATTCTAATGTAATATCACACTCAAATGTATTATTAGGATTAGTCTTAGTTATTATTGTTGGAAATCCTTGAATTGACGAATCATATGGAATGAAGACTAAAAAGCTTACAATATCATCTGAAACTGGGTCATAATCATAAAGAAGGATGTTATGAACACCTAACACATCACTAATAAATATTGGAGTTTCTGGCACAAAATCATAAGTTACATTCAAACCACTTGCGTCTTCGTATCCATAAGGAAGTGAATTATAAATAACGTTATCCTCGGTATCCTCAAGTATTAAGTATATATCTGCATCACTATTTGGAAATGTATCCCACCAATCGCCATTATTACTGTCTGGAAATTTCTTTACTTGAATTTTTGTTATTCTGACAGAAGTTGGTGTCATTTTATTTGAACAATTAGAGCCAGAATAACCTTCTAGGCAAGCACAACCGCAATCAACTGTTTGAACACCGCCGTTTAAACAAGTAATTGGTAGGCAAGAATCATCGCCTGAATCGTCACTCGAACAAGATGTTATTAAAATTGAAACAATTAAGAGTGGTAAATAGATAAGTTTTTTCATAATGTATGTTTTGAATAAATATAATAAAAAGTATTTTAAACATTAAATTTAATTTCAATTAGCAATTTAAAGAAAATATTTTAAATTTATATGGATAATTATGGTATATCATATTTTAGTGTTTTTGGATGGTTTTTTAATTATTTTAAATACATAAAAAAATCAATTTCAAAGACTCCTCTATTCTCCAAAATTATTCTTGGAAATAACATTTTATTCTTGAAGATAATAAGTTGTAAAAGAATCCAAATCTTCCCCAAAATAGTGTGATTTAACTCCTATGGGCTCCAAGTAAATTTCAAATTTTATTTTTTTTTACTAATAAATTAAATTAATTTCGTGGAACAACTAATTTAAATATACAAAAAATGAAAAAATTATTAAGTGTTTTTGTAGTAGCTCTATGTATCTCTTGCTCTCAAGGATTACCTCCTGAATTTGCTAAAAATACCGTTACTGCCAAAAAAATGTTAGAACTTCAAGCCTCTGAGGCAGATTTTCAAGCTCAGCTAGACTTATTGCATGAAGATGTTAAATGGCAACCTGTATTTTTCGGATCTACTGAAATAGGAAAAGAAGAATTCGGTCAATATTTAAAAGAATGGCAAGATCAAATGGAAGATGTAAAATATACCGCTGACAACTGGTTACCAGGAGTCTTGGCTGAAACTGGCATAGCAGATGGAAGTGTACGGTCTTACGGAACTTGGTCTGGGATGCATACTGCAACTGGCAAAAAATGGGAAATGAAAGCCTACCACACCTGGGATTTTAAAGATGGACTTATTGTAAGCGGAGGAGATTACTTTGATGCAAGTGGCTTGGTAAATTATCTTCAAGAAGAAGTTACTGAATAATTTACACCTTGTTTCTAAACCTTACAAGCCTTACTCTTCTAAAAGAGTAAGGCTTTTTTTATTTTTTAATAATTTTATCTCTTAAAATTACAACTCCCTTGTTTTTGATGTTGTAGTAATAAAAACCGCTGGGTAAATGACTCAAATTAATTTCAAAATTACTTGAGTGTACTAGAAAATCCCCTACAGATTGACCTATTGAATTATAAATTGAAAATTCTAAAGCATCGATATTTGAAAAATCAAATTCAATAGTTATGAGGCCCTTTGTAGGATTTGGATACACTATTATTTGCCTTTGCGCTGTCGCGATATCTTCTATAGATAGAGACTGACTACTTGCTATCCAGTTACTAGCCAAGGAGTTGTCTGAGCTTACATCAACTAATTGTAAATGTGGGCCTTCTCCATCGGCCTGTTCTGGCCAAGGATCGCTATCCATATATGTTACTTGGTCTATGGTGTTACCTAAAGCGTCAGACAAAATAATCTTATAAGAGCTGTTGCTTAAATCTCTAGTAAAGACACCAAAAGGTGCAAAACCATAATAATCTTCAAATACCGTTGCATCACTAGTTAAATAAATCTTTTGATCACCAGCCACTGTAGCATTGGCAGCAAATTGATATGAGATTCCAAGCTCTCTAATATAATAACCTGTTAAGTCAATACTTTGATTGGAAGCGTTGGTTATTTCAATAAATTCAAGTTCTTTACTAGAATACCCAGAATCCTCCAAAGGGTTGTAGTGTATTTTACTAATTACTAAATCTGGAACATAAACATCCAAGCAATTATTTGAAGAACCTATATTTGTGTTCATCCAATTGATTCTCTCTTGGATCCATTGTTTCATCACGATAATATTTTCTGCTTGATCGGCAACCGTAGGCCAACCCTCCTGTGGTGGCCATCGTTGTAGTTCTCTTGCCTGAGATTCGCTTAAAAGAGCTACATACTCGTCCATTAGATTAGAAATTGTGAGATAGTTTAAGGTTTGATTTGCACCAGTTAACTCAAACCAGCGTTTTGCCAGGTAACAATTAAATGTTTCGTCTTGAAATAAATCTCTCCAAAATTTAGCGCCTCTATTTTCAAAATCAAATTGCCATACATCATAAAAACTCCTATCAAATCCAAAAACAAATAAATCATTTCCGAAGGATAAGTTGTAATCCCAAATAGGCCCTGCTCTTAGCTTACCACCCCTATCTTTGTGAAAATAAGTGCTAAATTGATAAGCATCTGGATTTGAAGCAAACTCAGCCATTAGTATATAATCTACAAAACTAGGAATATCAATCATAGATGGATACCCATCTACAATTGAAGTATTGGCAGGGTTTGTTTGAGCTTCCAAATCATAAAAAACAGTTTCTATATAATTAGCTTGCTGGGAAGTAATATCCTCTGTTTTGGGATAGTGATGTAAAAAATTAGTATCCCACCCTCCATAATTAGGCATCGTCCAAGCCACTTCATCTCCTCCAGTGGTTTTGTCTGCCTTTACTATATATCCTCCAGTTACATCAGGAAAATCATTATCATCATCTGCTATTTTTTTCAAATTTACTCTGTCAGAATCTCTTTTAACTTTTTCGGTTAAAAAATATACGCCTTTGTAATCACCATTAACAATTACTTCAATGTATGCAACTCTTGGGGCGTAATTACCCGTATTACTCGCTAATGTGTAAGACAAGTAATCACGAATCATAGAGGGATCATAGGCTAAAGAATTTAAAACCCAATCATTCTCTGAAGGCATCCCTAACAAGCTAACATTATTGTTAGAATCATCATCATCCAAAAGAGTGGTAAAACCATATGGCTTTTTATCTAATACCTGGGAGCTACTTCCTCTTAATTCGATCCCTATCCTACCCTTATAGTTTAAAAAAGATTCGTTGGTACTATCTGTTAGATAATTTCTAGTGCCGTCTGGTCTATAAATAAGGCGCATGGTTGCCAGTACTTTTGGCTCATCTGGTATGTCTGTAGGAGTATTTGTATCTGGGTCTATATCGGTTGAAATTACCATAATAGGTAAGTTGCTATCACTTAAAATTGTTTGTTGTGCAAAAGAAACTTGCCATAAAAACAAAAAAAAGAATAACAAAAGAAATGATTTATTTTTAATGAGATAAATTATTAAAGCGAATTGTAAATACATCAAATTAGGCAGTTACTATTACAATAGTTTTATTGGGTTGCCTACAAGTAAATATAGTTAATACATTGATAGTAGAGTTGAAATAATTCCTAATACTCTAAAAAATAGTTACAGTATACCTCCCTGTTGTTGAGACATTATTGTTCAACCCACTGCTCTATTGTTTTAAACACAGGACACAAACTCTGAGATTTATCTGTTAAACTATACTCTACCTTTGGAGGAATTTGTTGGAATTGTTTTCTAGAAATAAGCCCATCTTTTTCAAGACTTTTTAATTGATCTGTCAAGACCTTACGTGAGATATTTGGTATAGAAGCTGCTAGTTGGCCAAAGCGTATAACACCTCGTTTTCTTATAATATTTATAATGATTAACTTCCATTTACCTCCCAACATTTCGGTAAACATACTTACGGGACAGGGCTCATTAGTTACATTCATAAAACTGTATTAGTTACTTATTGGTATCTACAAAACAATAGTTACCTAAAGGTAACAAGTTACTTTATATAACCAAAAATAGTACTTTTGTGTAACTAATAAAAAAAACAAACAATAAATTATGAAATCATTTTTTACGCTACTTATTTTCTCTGTAACAATTCTTACACATGCACAATCAAACTTCAACCTAGATACAAGCACCGTAACTTGGATTGGAGAGAAAATTACAAGCCAGTCTCACACGGGTACACTGAAATTTAAAAAGGCAGCCATAAATCTAGAAGACCTGAAAAACCCATATGGTGTATTTGAGGTAGACATGACAAGTTTAACCAACACAGATTTAACTGGGAAAGGAAAACAACAACTTGAGGGACATTTAAAATCTGCTGATTTTTTTGATGTAAATACACATGCTACTGCATACGTATTTATAAATAAGGTACTAACAAAAAAAGAGAACCTATATGAAGTATCAGGAGATTTAACAATTAAAGAAATTACCCATCCTGTTAATTTCTCTGTAACAGTTTTAAAAGATAAAATATCAGGAAAATTGACCTTTGACAGAACTAAATATAATGTTAAGTTTGCTTCAGGGAGCTTTTTTGAAAACCTAGGTGATAATTTAATAAATGACACAATTACACTAGAGATTAACCTAAATAAACTATAACACTATGATAGAAAACAAAACAGATCGCCCAAAGTGCCAATGTGGTAATACCCAAGATGAAAATGGATATTGTGACGGATCTCATACAAAATAACATAACTTAACACAAAATAAGCCCTACACTAGGGCTTATTTTTTTGGTTACAGATTTTTATTAAAATATAAAATTTAGAGTTTAACGGCTTTTCACATGTCTTAAAAAAGACAGTGATAGCCAGCCCAAGAGCATATATTAAATTGTTGAAAAACAGGTCCAATGTTAAAGAAATCACAAGAGGTATATAGCACTTGCACAATCCACCCTATTTTTGTAGGTTTATACAAAAGTTAAAGACATCAAAGAAGAAATGGATTTATTAGAACAAGCAGCTGAGTTTGAAAAAGCAAAGATGAGTCACATGTCTACCAGTGACCGTGTACACGCATCACGAGAGGCTAAAAGGCTTGTGCTTGCTATCAATGAATTGTACAAGGAAACAAAAGATGAAAAATTAATGGATGCCATGAAACGCATCACCGCGAAAAAGAAAAAAATAGAAGTTCGCCTCAAAGGGAGGTCAGAAATATCTTAATCACACAAAAAACTGCGCTTCTAGCGCTTTTTTTTTGCATCTATTTCAAAAAATATAGACTAATACCAATGTATTTACAAAACAAATAAAGCGTAAAACTTGTGCCAATTATTGCTAGTCCAGTTTTAAAAAATATATTAATATTGTCCAAACAATAAAGCAGTTCAATATCTACAACAAAATGCTTTTTGTATAACTTAGATACCCAAGTTTAAAAATAATACAATGGATTTATTAGAGCAAGCCAAGGCATATGAAGATGCAAAAATGAGCCACATGTCTACCAGTGATAAAGTTGCTGCATCACGTGAAGCGAAAAGGCTAATACTAGCTATTAACGAAAGCTATAAAGAGACAAAAGATGAGACACTAATGGATCTTATGAAAAGACTTACCATTAAAAAGAAAAAAATTGAGAAAAGATTAGGAGGTCTGCCTACAGAGCTATAAACCTAAAAGTAAACACCATAAAAAAACCGCTTCTTTAAAGAAGCGGTTTTTTGTATAATAGCCTTTAGTGTTATAAAAAATCTACTTGACCATTTTCTATATGGTACATAGCTCCAACTACTTTTATGTCACCTGCAGCTTCCATCTCTTTTAACACAGGGCTCATAGCCCTAAGGTTATCAATGGCCATATGCACATTTTTAACAGCTACTCTATTTACAAAATCAATATTGCTGGAGGTGCGCAAAGCCACATCTGCAGGCTCTGTTACCGCAGTAACAGCAGGTGTTATTTTCTCAAGCATACCCGTGAGATTTCCTAATTTAGCATGATCACAGGCTCCTTTTACAGCGCCACAAGCTGTATGTCCTAATACAACAACAACTTTAGTGCCTGCTAGTTTTGTTGCAAACTCCATAGACCCTAAAATATCTTCGTTTACAAAGTTTCCTGCAATACGAATACTAAATAAATCACCAATACCTTGGTCAAAAACCAATTCTGCAGAAACCCTTGAGTCTATACAGTGTAACACCGTTGCAAAAGGATATTGTCCTGTGCTTGTTTCTGCAACTTGTTGCATTAAGTCTCTAGAGACTTGAGTACTTGTTATAAATCTTTTATTACCGTCTTTTAATGCTTTTAAAGCAGCATCTGGGCTCATCGCCTCTTGTGTTTGTTTTGTGTGTGCTTTCATAATTATTATTTTTTCAGTTCTAAATTTACGATACTTTTTTTGGTCTTAATGTGAAAAATTCAATAAAACTTTCTGGATTTTCTACAACACCTCTTTCAGAAATTAATGTAATAAAAATGTTCCTGTTTTGAGCCTTTTCTTGAAAATCCTCAAGAATTTCGATAATATCATTATCCAAATAACGTGTTTTGGTTACATCTAGCTCTAAACTACTGTCTCTAGGTAATGAGTCTAATTCTTTTAAAATAGCACCTTTATTAAAAAAGGTAACTTCTTCTGCTAATGTCATTTTTACTTTAGTAACACCATTACTTTTATCTTCCATGTGTAAAAAGTGAGAGTTTTGATAACTCTTTATTAAAATAACAACAATACCTACAGACAAACCTAGTGCAATACCTACAAGCAAGTCTGTAAATACTATACCCACCACAGTTACTACAAAAGGCACAAATTGTTTCCAACCCAATAGATACATCTGTTTAAATAAAGATGGCTTAGCCAGTTTATATCCAACAATCAGCAAAATAGAAGCCAACACAGATAAAGGTATTTTATTTAATAGTGTAGGTATGGCAACTACAGATATTAACAATAAAAAACCATGTATAATAGCGGCCATTTTGGTTTTCCCGCCAGACTGTATATTAGCAGAAGATCTCACAATAACCTGCGTTACCGGTAAACCTCCAATTAATCCAGATACAATATTACCAGCACCTTGTGCTACTAGTTCTTTATTGGTTGGAGTAACCCTTTTTAGTGGGTCCAACTTATCGGTGGCCTCAACACATAACAATGTTTCTAGACTCGCAACAAGTGCGATGGTAAAGGCTGTAACCCAAATAGCAGGTTTTGTGATTCCAGAGAAATTTGGTGTCCTAAACTGCCCTAAAAACATATCAAAGCTATCTGGTATAGGTACACTAACAAGATGCTTATTTGATATTCCAAATACTGCGCTGTCTTGGGTGAAAATGAAATATAAAATCCCAACTCCAACAGCCACAAGTGGCCCTTGTATGAGGGTGAAAATTTTTCCTTTATTGGAAAGAACAGTACTCCACAGCAGCAGAATCACTAGGGCGATAATAGCAATAATAGTAGGTCCTACACTTATTGCATTGATAGCATGTAAAATACCAGAGAAGGTAGTGTCTCCATCTACTTGAAAAAATGCAAAATCAACCTCTTGTGAAGAATTATACCCAAAAAAATGTGGAATCTGCTTTAAGATGATAA
>Ga0302126_10001872_pt1 | contig 12347 bp, 7 predicted proteins | sample CB4_20m_MG_FD_203108 | JGI IMG/M metagenome (GOLD analysis project Ga0302126, IMG submission 203108) | Marine microbial communities from Western Arctic Ocean, Canada - CB4_20m | ecosystem: Environmental > Aquatic > Marine > Oceanic | place: Canada: Western Arctic Ocean | collected 2017-09-24 | reverse complement strand
ATTACTGTGTACTTTATTGCTTGGAAATACTGCAGGTATTTTTTTCTCAACATTTTTATATGCAACATTAATTTTGTCGCAGTTAATTCATTCATTGCTATTTTGCTTGCTGATTTAACTGACGGACCCATTGGTCTAGTAACTTCCACACTTGCAATAGTTACCTTTGGTGAAATTGCACCACAAGCTGTTTGTTCTCGTCATGGTTTGGCAATAGGAGCACATACAATATGGATTGTCAAGGGCTTTATTTTTTTACTTTTTCCATTTGCATGGCCAATTTCGAAACTTTTAGATAAGATACTCGGACGTGATTTAGGAAACTTCCACACACAAGATGAGCTGAAACATTTAGTGAAGATTCACGTGGAGCATCCAGATGCCCGGGAAGACTTTGGTGCTATTTCTTCTCATGACGGGAATATGCTCACTGGAGCTTTAGAATATAAAGAAAAACGCGTATTAGACGTAATGACTTCGTTGGATAAAGTTTTTATGATTGATATTCATACGAGATTGTCATTTACCGTATTAATGAGTATATATAAAAGTGGTTTTACACGTATTCCAGCTTATGAAGTCTCCCGTGATAATATCGTTGGGATTTTGTTCACAAAAGACTTGATTCTAATAGACCCAGATGATGAGATCGAGGTAGCTGCCGTAATTTCCTTCCATGGAAATAGCGAAAGTGGATATGTGCGAACTGTGAATGATTGCACAACTCTCGACAAGGTATTTCTTGAATTTAAAGCTTCCTATCTTCATATGCTTTTGGCATATAAAGATACAGCGATAAAAAGTAATGAACACTCAGAACAATCCATTTCACCATTCGAAGGATTTAATTTCCCATCATCTTCGAAAAAAATAACGGGCATAATAACCCTTGAAGATGTTATTGAAGCGGTCATAAAGGATGAAATTGTAGATGAAACAGATAATTACATTGATGTGAATGATATGCAGTCCCGAGTAAAGTCTCGCGGGAATGCAAGGCGTCCAAATCCTACAAACTTCATGAAATTGTTCGAACACAAGCATTTAGAAGGTTATGAAAGAAGATTATCTTCAAGTGAAATCAATGCTATCGTTGCTTTTCTATCTGTTAACGTTCCTGAATTTAAGAAAATTGCAAAGTACGAACCAGGAATTCTACGAAAGTTGGTGCAAACGTCATCACTAGAAGAACAAGATGACGACTCCGGCAACGAATTTGATGCAAATACTTTTGAAAAAGCAAATGAAGAAAAAGAACTTTTCTCAACACCTGGTATTCATTCGAAAGTCGAGTCTGAGTCAAGACTCATATATAATAAAGGCGTACCAGCGGATTTTTTCATTCTTGTTTTACAGGGACGGGTTGCAGTATATGCTGGTTCTGACGATTTTGAGTCAGATATTGGCCCATGGTGCTATCTTGGAATGAAAGCTTTATCTTCAAAATCGGATTCAGAATATATTCCGGATTTTCGCGCGTATAGAAAAGGACCAGTTCGATTTCTTCGAATTTGGAGGAGTGACTATCTGACTGCTTTTAATGCAGCCAAAATTAGTGCCCTTGGGATATGTGATAAATTAGTTTGATTACTTGCTACAGTGTATGTTATAAAAAATACAAAATAAAACTCCATCAATTATTATTTCACAAGAAAAAAGAGTGTAAGTGTAAGTTTCTATGATCAATAGAATCAAGATGTAGTACTCATAAGATCTTAGTTTTACTTAATGCTGAAAATTAAAAGGCAATTTTTAAGCTCTCGCGCCCCGCCCATGTTGTGCAAATATGTTACTAATTTCGTGGTTTGACTTTGACACCCCGCCTTAGATGCCTAACTTTTGACAGAGTTGAAAAAAAATATTTTTAAATTTCAACGTCTTTGTAAATACTTTAACCAATGGTTAAGTCTGATGAGCGGTTCTTGAGAATTGCAAATTTGAAACTATGCACACGTACCCGCAAGGTCGCGCACAATGTTGAATGTCGCTTCAGGTCTACCGAGCGCTTTAGCTCTGTGTGACATTTCTTTAAGAATATCACTTGAATCAAACCATTCAGAAACAGTATTTGCGATAATTGCGGGCTCCTCACTGTATATTCCAACCTTATTATCAAGTACAAATGGTATATTACCTTCTTCTTGACACGGTATACAACCTTCAAGAAAGTAATTAATAAAAAAAAAACTAGAAAAAGAATTACCATTAAGAATAATTGGAATACCACATATTAAAGCTTCGGCAATAGTTCCGGGGCCAGCTTTAGTGATAACGCAGTCACAGCAAGACATGTACTCTGACATGTTCTGGACGAATCCCTTTTTATATTTATACATAATATATTAAGCCTTATTTAAATGAGTATATAAAACCTTAACATGGACTTTCAAAGGCCAATTTTTTGAAGATAAATTTGCCTTGAGAGATTGATTATTCCCGCAAATAATCACCAGCTGGTGTGAACTGGACAGTCTTTTGAGGGGTAAGAGTGGATTTGCTATGTTATCACAAACATACCTCGTTGATAATGCGTCCGCTATCTCTGTTATTTTCCCCATACCTTCCCCGCCTCCAATTATCATCACAGTTAATGCATCTTTTTCCATACCTAATTTCCCTCTTAAAAATGTTCTCGAACCAGATGAAATACAGAAAGATGGTCGTATAGGAAGACCATGACATATGATTTGAGTTGATTTCAGTCCTAAACTTAAAGCTTGTGATTCCACTATTTTAGTTGCTACAAAACATTTTAAAACTTCCTATAAAAAAATGACAAAAAGTGACACTTAAATAATTATAAAGAGTGAAACCTTGTGAAACCATGTGGGGTGGCAAAGTGTTAAATCTGTTACTACAGTAGCAAACGGGATTAGCTTTGCGTCTGCACCTCGCAACCGTTTTATAGACATTAGCTATAGAACAAAATCACTTTTTATTAGCTAAATTGCAGATAATTTCTTACTGGCACGTGCTGCATCAAAGGATGTACACTCACAATTAAATGAGGATTGTATTCAATAAAGACGCGAGAAAATTGCTTACTTACAATCGCAGCATAGCCCTGAATGAGATCAGAATTTTAAAAATCAATTCCGAGCAAATTTTAGAAATGATTGACTATACCTTAAATAATGTTTCATGTATGATTTTAGGTTCTGAACAGCGAAAATTCAGCCGCCAAAGCCATGGGTTTTTTACTAGGAAAAAATAACTTTTTGGCATATTGCACAAAGGCCAGGGAGAGTGTGAACTCCACAAATCTACAATATTAACATCGTATGTATTACCTATCATTGTATAAGAAAATGCATTTTTTTGAGTTTTGAGAAAGTTCTGATTTGAAGAAAGTTACCAAAGACACACTCAAAACCATCCTTCAAAGCTTGAGCGCTAGCTTTATGACCTCCTCCAGTATGACTCATTAAACATAGAATGCGTTTTGATATGTCAGTCCCGAAATCATTATTGTCCGATTGAAAATTTTCTGTTTCATCTGCTGTGCTGCCTTTAAGATTATGACCAGTAAATAATCCAATTAATCCGAATTGCTGCTGTGTGTGTGTGTGTTAACAGAAAATCATAAGATTTTTGGCGGGTACCTTCGAATATTTTAGAACTTTGATTTTAGAAAGAACATGCATTGAATCCCAAAATGAGCAAGAGTTCGATTGCCGTCTTCTTCTGTTCAAAAAATACTCAATCGTCGTTATAATCTTTTCTATATGTAAACCTCTCGCTGGCTGGGAATTTGCTTCCATTTCTTTTTGTTTTGAATTCTGAAAATCCAACACTCACACTGCGATCTCTCGCTGCATACAGTGGTTTAGCACGCTGCAATTTAATTTCTAACTTGGACGCAAGCATATCACACTTGCAAAGAACTTGAGCAGAATCCATCGCCGAGGTATTTGCGTGGAAACAAGTGGGCAGTTTTTCAGATTTCTGTGCAATGATGAAAAAAAAACATATGGACTTATGGAGTTTCGAAGGACATTCCCAATGCCAATGCTGGACCCTTTATCGGCCATCATCAGAGAAATCCGGGGAAAAAAAAAGTCAGTAAATTTCTTTTCTCCCATCTATCCCCTGATGTCAGAAGGAGAAAAAGGAAACAGTGTGCTGGATTTTTCCAGGGGATACACACTACTTACTTACAACGAATAAAGGAAGTGTTGAAGATTGAACCTTTCTGCAGCTCTATACTGTGAAATTAGTTAATTTATTTTACAAATTTAAGGTTTGAAAACGGTATCATAATAAACAAATACGTACGAAACAAAAAAGTTTCTCACCGTTCACCGCAAAACTGAATGATGATAGTACATCAAAAAGAGTTTTCACAACCAAATTTATCTGGTAGAAATTCGAAGTATCCTTTTCGTTCTAGACAAACGAAGAGAATCGCAAAAGTAACTTCTTCTAAGATTTTAACATATTCAAATAGCTCACGTTGTTAATAGCAGGCTCTTGTGCAAATTCACGCTACTACTTTTCATGATTTCACGGGGAAAACTCTCGGTGGAGGTTCTCGGGAAAATCCATCAGAGGGCACAGTAATACATTTTTCTCAGTTTAAAGGAAAAGTTGTCCTTGTTAATAATGTAGCAACAATGTGAGGTACGACTGTTAGGGATTTCGTTCAACTGAACGCCCTGACGGAAAAATATGGTGAAAGCCTTGTTATTCTTGGGTTTCCTTGCAATCAATTTGGACATCAATGTTACGAAAAGGATTTTGAACTTCTTAATACATTAAAATATGTTAGACCTGGTGATGGCTACGAACCTAAGTTCCAAATAATGACAAAGTCAGAGATAAACGGTGATAAACAAGAAGCTTTGTGGACATTTTTAAAGGAATCTATCCCCTATCCGTATGACGATCGCGGAGGAACTGGTTCAGATTTCATCTATCAGTTACAACCTAATGATAAACCGATTCAATGGTCTCCAGTGCGTCGAAACGACGTTTCATGGAACTTTGAAAAGTTTCTAATTGATCAAAACGGAATTCCGGTGAAACGTTATTCACCTAAATTTGAAAACAAGGACATGATTCCGGATATTGACTTGCTTCTTAAAAATTAGGCAAAGAAAAAGATTGAATTATTAGTATGATGCACAATATAAAGTGAAGAAGCTTTTTTAACAGTGAATTTAGCTAAAGAAAGATTCTGATAAGGTGACAAGGTAAATAGTTCTTAAATTTTTTTAACTGCGATATATAGAGCATGTAATGATCAAAATGAAAAATAAGCGTGGCTTTCGATACCGTAAAGCAAAGAAAATGTAACTCTACAAATTAAACCCTAATAATTTCGGAATTTATACTTCAGTATCCCCTGGAAAAATCCAGCACGCTGTTTCCTTTTTCTTAGGGATGTCGCAACTCCGGAGATATCCCAAAAAACTCCATATCTCCGGAGCTGCAACTCCGGAGATAGGGTTTAGGGTTTACCCCATCTAATTTTAGCTTTTTACTCTTTTATACAGTGTATGTAAAAATTTTCGCTCACGAAGAAACATCGATTGAAATGATTATGTTTTAACAATTATACACTAAAAAACAACAAATAAACGCATATTTATTGATTCCGAACGCATTTGAACGCATTATAACATAATAGCAAAAAAATTTCGCGGCGCTCCACGCCGCACTTAATTGAAAAATCCGGAGTTGGAAAAAACAACTTTTCTGATTGTCGGGTCCCGATTTTATCGGGATTGGGGTTTAGGGTATCATTTCGTACGGAAATAAGGAGAGAGGAAAGACGAACAAAAACGATCGCGCGGACAGCTCAAACGAATGTATTACTCAACGCAAAGTATCTAAACTTTCCAATCAGGTGTAAAAATTAGTAATTCAACGTTATCGTCATTTGTCGTCGTAGTAATAGTTCATTCGGCGAAGCTTTTAACTTAGACTTTTTCTATAATTACGATTCTATCCACACGTCCGCGTTTTAGGTACGGTCCCTTATTGAGAGCACCGCCCTTATGATTCCCTCCTTTCTTTAAAGGTGATTGGAATGTCGGTGGACCGATTGTAGGATCGGGTTGACTGTATATGATCTTGTTGAGTTTCTTCAAGATCAACTGAACTCGTCCAAGCAGCTCCACTTTAAAACGCTCGAGCTTCGTCTTTGCGTCTTCTAAGAGTTCCTTTGTGAAAGCAAACATATGCTCCTCCTCCGCACCTAGTTCCATAAACTCTTTGGACAATTCATTAAGATCGTGGCGTCTCTCACTTTTTAGATCTTTAGTATTTTTAGTTCGTTCGAGCCTCGCACCATTATCGTTAACTGTCGCGTCGTCTTCACGCGACCGATTCTGTATCGACAATAAGTCCTCGTTGCGAAGACGCAATGAGGATCAATTAAATCAATCGTTAACGCTGTGAACGCTATAAGTACCACCAGGGAAGTAATTTTCATGAATTGAATATTGATTGTAATCGTTGACCGCTTGCTTCGGGTTAACATAACCGTTATCGAGAGAATGAAAATGTTGACTAACTTCTTGGTCATCTATAATCAGTTTTGCTTTTAAAGCATCTGTGATTTCTTTATGTGTTTTAAGGTCCTTGAAATTATCGAGAGGATTATCAACTATAATAACATCATCGTCGCCGTCATTATCATTATTATTATTACTGTTTGGATCAGTTTCTAGTTGGATTGTAGTCATTGTGCGACGAAGAGCGCGTTATGTTTGAACAACAAATCAATACACAAGGCAGTACGAGATGATACCCTAAACCCTATACTCCCGATAAAATCGGGACCCGATGATCAGAAAAGTTGCAAAAAAAAACCAAAACTCCGCGGAGCTGGAATTCCCCATCCCTACTTTTTCTCCTTCGTCCTTCTTCCATCATCAGTGTCAGTTGTCAGTTGTCAGTGTCTTCGTTCTTTGTTCTTAAAAAAATAAAAAAAACAAAAATGAAAGATCTGACGGTCAAACCGCGGACTTTTAATTCAAACCGCGGAATCAAAGGTCTAAAAACTACTAAACGCCTACTAAGCGCCTACCAAACGACTCCTCAAAGGTTAGTATTCACCGCTTTAATGTTAATTTTTTTTACATAAGTTAGACATGCTTGCTATTTTGTCTTAAGAAATCGATCGATCTTTGGATTATTCGCATAGAAAGACTGGTTTTGATGGCGTTACTACGTACTTGCATATTTTTTGCCCTATTTGCCTGGTTTTCGCTCCTTCTCAATAAAAGGGTTTAGGGTTTTCAGTATATTTTCATATTTAAAAATTTTTCTGAACCCCAAAATTCTGTTTTTTATAAGGAACATTCCATGGATTCTTGTCTTGCTCTCTTGCTGGACTGTTTACCGTTTAGCGTTTACTGCTTTAAGAGAAAATTATACATATTATTTATTTTTCTCGTTTTTTTTTCACAGGTTATAGAGATATAGTCTATAATCGTAACAAGTTTGTAACAACTATCCTACTTGTGTACGTTTCTTATCACACTACTAAAACGTACATAAAGTGATTAAGATGAATATTTTTCGTTTTGGTATGTTTCTTGTTTTTATGTTTCATTTTCAAACGATCGCACTTCACTGACAACTTTGTACTTTATAGCTGGGGATATGACGCACTTATTAAGTATTATAGTAAGTCATTTAGAATCATGCACACAAATATCTGATTATTGTTTGACAGGTGCTTCTTCTGAAAATCCATGCAACAAAGAATTGTTCTGGAGTTTCTCTTCGGACACAAGAACTTTACGCAATTGTCTTTGTCACTAGATATTTGGATCTTTTATTCTCTTTCATTAGTTTGTACAACACAATCATGAAGCTGATTTTTATAGGGTCTAGTGCGTGTATTATTTGGTACATTCGGTTCCATAGGGTAGTAAGTCAAACATACGATAAAGAGCAAGATACTTTCCGCGTGATTTTTCTCATAGTACCTTGTCTTATACTTGGAATATTTATTAATCACGAATTTACGATAACTGAAATACTGTGGACTTTCTCTATATATCTTGAAGCTGTTGCTATTTTGCCACAACTTGTTTTGTTGCAACGAACTAAGAATGTAGATACGTTGACGGGAAATTATGTTTTTCTGCTTGGAGGATACAGGGCGTTGTATTTGTTGAATTGGATATATCGTTTCTTAACAGAGCCAGGCTACCGTCAATGGATTGTTTGGGTGAGTGGCATTGTTCAAACCGCAATTTATTGTGATTTTTTTTACTATTATTTCCAATCTTGGCGTAGAAATGAGAAATTGTCACTACCTAGCTGATAAAATCATTAAAAAATGAAGAGTTTAAACTATTCAATATAAATAAGAGAAAATGGGCACTTGTATTGGTAAAATTAAACAAAGTTTAAATATATTTTAAATACGACATCTAGCAACGACATCAATACTGCTTTGTTTACTTTCATAGATTTCAGGAGATGCGGTCTCAAGGGATAAGTTTATCTATTAAAAAAATATGATACTTGAAAATTGGAAATTCACAAACCTACAGTCTCTACTTTTTTCTCCAAGTTTCTCAGTGCAAAAAAAAAACGTGACCACTCTGGGCACTTGTGATTTAAAATAAAAACATGGATTGTTCTACCCTGCATAGTTAAAGTTCTTTATTAAAATGAGAATCGTTAAGGTTCATTGATGCCTTTATACTTTTCTCCCATGAAATTGAAGTATTAACATACTTTCTTCGTTCACTCTGAGAAACTAAGAAATTAAGATAATAGAGAAATTTTCATTCATTTTGTTTATATTATAAAGCGTACGAGATATTATCAATTCCGATTTCTTTGAAATGTTTTCACTTGCTTCCTTTGAATGAATATTATAATACTGTGATTCTAGATACATTATAGTTTTTGAACTAGCAATGAAGATACCTTGAACCTATTCAGGTACGGTTCCAGTGAAGGAATCACTTTGATTAATACGATAGACCCTAAAAAGCAATTAATTAATAGTTAGAGAACTCTTAAATTTAATACCAGGAGGTACATCAACAGAATAAAGTTGAATGCTTATTTCATTTTTTATAGACGGGAGCTTGAATGAACCAAAATGATTCTTCGCATCAAAGAAACAAAGTATAAAAAATAGTCCAATACAGTAGGCTCTCACCAGCTCTTTCTTGAGTGCAAGTTTTTTCCACTTTCCATTATGAAAATGATGCAAAAGTGCACCACATTTATTTTTAACGTGAATCTTGCACGGCCAGTCTGCATCGCACCTTTCCGACCACAGCATTTTATATTCCTTAAATACGTTGAGTTTTCTGTGAATGTTATAAAAAACTATATTACCCATGAAGAAGGATTACTGAATCCATTTCTAATATTCTGGGTCCCAAAGTAGTTTTGAGAGCGACAAGGACCCTTCAAATTTTCCGCGCGACGATTTAAGATGGTTCAAGTTCAAAAAAAATAGATACCGTATAATCTGTAGGAGGTTGACACCAATTGCCAGATTTAGCTAACCAATTTAAAGGGCAATCTGCCTCGTAGTTCTGAATTTCAGGTTATATTTGTTAAATCTAGCCGCAGCAAGCTTTATCACCTTAGTAATACATTCATCTTCAGTAAGAGTGATGCCGATATCCACTTCCTATTCAAATTAAATTCAGGGAGCAATACGAAAGAAAATCCGTGAAACCTGTTTTTCCAAAACATCTATGTTTAGTTGTAGTCTCCAATATAGCATCACACCATAGCATGTAAATTGAGAAAAACCTGGATCCCTCCCAGTTATCTGTTTAAGGATATTATAACATTGCCATTCACCAAAAAATTCCATCCAAGTCTACCTTAAAGTCATTCTTTCTTTGAGAAGGTAATTCGCCTGCTTGGACATATATCTGAACAAAAAAATATTTTTACAGTGTGCTGCATTTTTTGGTATATTTTAAAGTTTCAAACCGTGATATTGTTATTACTATCAAATTTATGATCGATGATATTTGCATGAATTGATAATCTCATTCCTCGGTTTATGTAAGCCGACATAATTCTGTGTATAAAATTTCTTACTTATACCAGAGTAAAAATCTTTACAATTGTTACAGTTGTTACCTAAAATCTCCTGAAGTAGCTTTTAATACTAAGCACGTTCCACGTTGTGAGTCACAAGCAAATGTCTTCAAGCATAGTGATATTTAAGAAAAAAAATGCAACAGTCTAGAACCTTCCATTCTTCAGAACTGTGATCCCATAAATTCAACTGAATAGAAACACATGCTGTTATATAAAAGACAAAAGCGAAAATCATTTCTTTCATCCCCTCGTACTCTTCAGTAAGCGCTATATTTTGTTCCGTTACACTTCACAAATCGATTACACTAAAGTTAAATCAACAACAAGTCTTTGCATAATCTCTAGGATTAAAGGTGTAAAGAGATATGTGTCAGCTCAACGCTACAGAACCAAGAACCAAGGGAAAACCAACTAACTAAATTCTTGTAACTGTGTAAAGCTGAATATCCCCTGGATTGAAAATCCATCAGCCATGATGGGCGGTTGAATTTGGTTCCAAAGGGTTGAATTTGGTTCCGTTTAGGGTATCAATAAATACACATACCAGAAACTATAGAAGGAGACATCCGTTTGCTACGAAACCAATCGCAAACGAAAGAGGATGGAATTTCAGTGCGGGTATCATCTTGAAATATTTGATAATAATCAGTATTACTCTACGCGCGCTCGTGATTTTTAATTTTTTCACCCAAATGGATGACTCTGCTCTCATCAAGAAAGAAGAGATAAGAAGAGATGGTCGAAAACGTGAGAGAGTTTTCATGAGTGAAGGTTAAAAGATATGTTTCTCGCAAGCTCTTAATTTTGTTATTAAGAAGAATTAAAAACCACTACCCGCACTGAAATTTCATCCTCTTTCGTTTGCGATTGGTTTCATAGCGAACGGATGTCTCCTTCTATAGTTTCTGGTATGTGTATTTATTGATACCCTAAACGGAACCAAATTCAACCACCACGGAGACGAAGATAGATTTTCAATAGGATATAGAAAAAATACGTTTACTGATGATCATATTTTACATTACGATTGGACTATCATTTCGGCTGCGGCCTTTGAAGCTGAATACGGGTTTGTTGGTTTTAAAACCCCTATATCTTCTGAAAATGGTATATCCGTTAGAGATTCGCCGTATACTTCATCTGTACTAAAATGAATAAATCACTTGTGTGTCCATATAGACACTTGAACAAATTCTTCAAAGAAAAGAATGGAAATTCGATTGTCACTTGTTGCGCCATTGGTTGTTGTTGTTGCATCATCATTGGTGCTTGCATATGCATTTGCGTCATGCGTGGATCAGCACTCATCATTGGTGGTTCGAGTAGGTCATCGCCGTGACCACCCATAATATCAGAAATTGGAGTAGAGTCCATCGTTTGTTTTGATTCAATATTTTTTTCCGGCTGATTTTTCGACACAAATGATGTCCCTTGGCAATAAAAAGGGCGACGATTTTGAAATGTGTTTCTTCACCGAATTCGCCGAAACCAAAAAGTTTGACCTTCGAGATCGGACGTCGCGCGTTGACTAAACACACTCCGCGAAGTTTTGGTCGCGTCCAAGGCGAATAAATTTTAAAGATTTATTAAACATTCTATTACAATTCATACAAAAATCACCGGGACACAATCTACATCCACCACACCCCGTCTTTTCACCTTGACATATTTTGAAGTTTTTACACAGTTCCATTGTAAATAGAATTCATTTCGACAACCGCCGTAAAAAATTCCAGAACCAGAACCGGAAGTCGAGGAACAAAGTTATACGTACACTTTTCGAGATTTATACATTTTTTAAGTCGACACTTATTACAAAAGTGTTTCGTAAATTTTATAACGCGGACGATGTACGTACACTTTCGAATAACGTCGAAAAGAAGTTTGGTCTATCGTCTATTTGAAATAATCACACTCCTCTTCGGTAAGAACATCATTAAATAGAAGTTTGGAACCAAATTCAACCGCCCATCATCAGTAGACAGCAGGAGGGAGAAAAGAAATATATATTTTTTTATTTTTTTTCCCCCGGATTTCTACTGGGCCGATAAAGGGTCCAGGGGATATCCCCTGGAAAAATCCAGCACAATGTTTTCCTTTCCTTTTGCGAAAAAAATAAAAAAATAAACAGTGTGCTGGATTTTTCCAGGGGATAAACTGGACGGTTGAACCTGGCCAGGATCCGTTGAACCCGGTCAGGATTGGATATATTGACATAAAAAGGTACTTTAGAGCTATGTATTTGCACAAATGAGTAAGGGAATAAAATCTAGAACGTTTTTATGATCCAGCGCTTCATTTAAAAT
>Ga0302126_10001870_pt1 | contig 12359 bp, 6 predicted proteins | sample CB4_20m_MG_FD_203108 | JGI IMG/M metagenome (GOLD analysis project Ga0302126, IMG submission 203108) | Marine microbial communities from Western Arctic Ocean, Canada - CB4_20m | ecosystem: Environmental > Aquatic > Marine > Oceanic | place: Canada: Western Arctic Ocean | collected 2017-09-24 | reverse complement strand
TCTTCGCGTAGTTACGGAAGCCATCGGCTTCTGGTTCCAGCGCCGCAAAAGACTCGACGTCCGTCTGCTCTAGCGTGGCGTCGGCACGGCCTGGCGTGAAGGGCACTTCGATATCGCTGCCAGCATCTTTAGCCGCTTTTTCGATGGCGGCAGAGCCTGCGAGCACGATTAGGTCAGCGAGAGAAACTTGCTTGGATCCAGAATCTGTATTAAAAGATTTTTGGATGCCTTCGAGCGCATCGAGCACTTTAGTTAACTGTGTCGGGTTGTTGCTCTCCCAATATTTCTGGGGCGCCAAACGGATACGAGAGCCGTTGGCACCACCGCGCATGTCAGAGCCACGGAAAGTGGACGCGGATGCCCAAGCCACCGAAACCAATTCAGAAACTGAAAGCCCCGAATCTAAGATTTTTGCCTTCAGTGCGGCCACATCAGGAGCGTCCACTAAGTCGTGATCAACCGCAGGGATCGGATCTTGCCAGATCAGTTCTTCACTAGGCACATCACTTCCCACGTAGCGAGCAATTGGCCCCATGTCGCGGTGTGTCAGTTTAAACCATGCCCGAGCAAAAGCATCGGCAAACTCTTCGGGGTTTTCGTGGAAACGCTTGGAAATCTTCGCGTAGGCGGGGTCTTCACGAAGCGAAAGGTCAGTCGTCAGCATCGTAGGCTGAATCTTCTTATCCTTATTCTGCGCCATCGGCACGGTGCCGGCACCGCCATTGTCCTTCGGCTTCCACTGGTGTGCGCCTGCGGGACTCTTTGTAAGTTCCCATTCGTAGCCGAAAAGATTGTTGAAATAGCCGTTGCTCCACTTCGTCGGCGTGCTTGTCCAAGTGACTTCGAGGCCACTGGTGATCGTGTCGTCTCCATGGCCAGTTCCATAGCTGTTTTTCCAACCTTGGCCTTGCTCTTCAATCCCAGCACCAGCGGGCTCCGGTCCGACGTATTTGTCGGGGTCGGCTGCGCCGTGAGTTTTACCAAAAGTGTGTCCACCCGCGATGAGGGCAACAGTCTCTTCGTCGTTCATCGCCATGCGGGCAAAAGTCTCCCGAATGTCGTGCGCAGCCGCAATAGGGTCCGGATTCCCGTTGGGGCCTTCAGGATTGACGTAGATCAGACCCATTTGCACGGCAGCGAGTGGATACTCTAGTTCGCGATTGCCAGAGTAGCGCTTGTCGTCGAGCCATTCGGTTTCCTTGCCCCAGTAAATATCTTCTTCTGTTTCCCAGATGTCCTCGCGTCCACCAGAGAAGCCGAAGGTTTTGAACTCCATCGATTCGAGAGCGACATTACCGGCAAGAATCATAAGGTCAGCCCATGAAAGTTTATTCCCGTATTTCTTCTTCACCGGCCAGAGAAGCAGGCGCGCCTTGTCGAGGTTACCATTATCCGGCCAGCTATTAAGCGGCGCAAAACGCTGTGCGCCAGTGCCAGCACCGCCGCGACCGTCGGCAATGCGATAAGTACCTGCACTGTGCCAGGCCATACGAATAAAGAAGGGGCCATAGTGCCCGAAGTCGGCCGGCCACCAGTCCTGCGAGTCGGTCATCAACTCGGTAAGGTCTTTTTTGACCGTCTCCAGATCGAGGCTTTTGAAGGCTTCAACATAGTCAAAGCCATCATCCATGGGATTGGAACGCGAGGTGTGCTGGCGAAGAATATTGAGCGGAAGCTGATTCGGCCACCAATCGCGGTTGGACGTACCACCGCCTGCAGCAGTCGCTCGTTGCATGGATCCGTTCAAGAAGGGGCATTTGCTCTCACTGTCAGAAGAGCTCTGAGCTTCATGCGTGTCGGAGGTTTTAGTCTCTCCAGAATTTGTATCGTGCGGATTTTCCATAGTATGTTTGAATGTATAAAAGTTATGTCTATTAGTAATAATAGCAAAAGTGTAGAGATAGACCGAGGTCGAGTTTTTACAAGCCGAGAAGCGATAAAATCCTCATGGAATTCAATGCTTATACCAGCTCGGCTTGGCGGGTGGCTCCAGCCCCTGCGCTTCGTAAGCAGTCTTGAAGTGCATCTTGGCAAAGCCCTTCAAACCGTCGGCGCCCTTTTCCTCAAAAATCTTCTTAGCCTGCGCAAGCACTCGATCGCTGGCCCCTTTGACCAAGGTCTCACCTAACTCGTCAGAGAGCCGCTTCATCTCGCGCACATAGATGGCACGGGCAATAATCGAAGCCGCCGCCACGACAGGATCCGACTCGGCTTTCGTTCGGCTAACGAGCTTGAAATCTTTGCGGTCTTTAACGTAAGCATCGACCAGCTTTTGTTTGGTGAATTGATCGAGTAAGCCCCATGGAGCGGCGCGCTGATCGAGCGCTTGGTTGAGTGACTTGCCGTGATACCACGCAAGTAGCTTATTCAAATTACGATCAAACTTGTTATAGAGTTCATTGTATTTAGGCATCCGCGCAAAAGCAGTCTGGATGACGACGCCCTTTGTTTTGCGAATTTCTTGATCGAGCTTTAGGATACTACCATCGGTCAGCTTCTTACTATCGGCCACCCCGAGTTCGAGCCACTGCCGGACCATATCACCATCCGCCACAACACAAGCTGTGACCAAGGGACCAAAAAGATCGCCCTTACCGCTTTCGTCGGCACCTGCGTGGAGTGTGAACCATTCCGGGTTGTGTATCTCTTCATAGCCAAGGAGCGCTTCGCCCGTGATCTCGGCTTCAAGAATATCGCGGACAAACTCTTCCATATTTTTGCCAGATACGACCAGCTTGCCACTCTGGTAACCAACCACATTGACCTTCTCACCCTTGAACGCAAAGAGCGAGTAAGCCACATCATAGGGGAACCAGGCACCGCCCACACTTTTCTCTTCCAACAAATCAGCGAGCTGATCCATCTTCTCCTCATCAAGCTTGATGGTGTACATCACCTTCTTTTTAGGACCTTCGTCCTCGGTGGGCTTGGATTTCTTTTTTGGCATCTGGAATATATTTGATCCAAAAACATAGGATTGGGCGCTTGGAATCAAGTCACGAACTCGAAACTTGCCATTTTACCGCCCGGGCTGATCCTCAATAACATGTCTAAGCGATACGTAGTCATTATGGCAGGGGGCCGAGGCGAACGCTTTTGGCCAGAGAGCCGCACAGCCCGCCCCAAGCAACTGCTCCCGATAGTTGGCGAAAAGGCAATGCTCGCGCAAACAATCGACCGCCTGGCAGACCTAGTGCCCGTAGAGGACGTATTTATCATCACGAACACGGAGCAACGCGATGCCGTGCTGGAAGTCTGCCCCGAGCTCGATCCTAATAAAGTTATCGGCGAACCCGTCGGGCGCGATACCGCAGCCGCCGTCGGCTTAGCCACTGTGCTAGTTCGCCGCGAAGATCCCGAGGCTGTCTTTGCCATGCTGCCCGCAGATGCCGTGATCCACGACGCAGCAGGCCTATGCGCCACCCTCGAAAGCGCCTTCGCCGCAGCCGAAGCCGATCCCGTGCTCGCCACGATCGGCATTACTGCCAGCTCCCCGGCGACAGGCTATGGCTACATCCAGCAAGGCAATACTCTTGGCGATTCTGCAGGCCAAGCCGTCTACCAAGTTAAACGCTTCGTCGAAAAGCCCGACCTCGCCACCGCACAAAGCTACCTCGAGGCGGGGGACTATTTCTGGAACGCAGGCATGTTCATCTGGTCGGTCTCCGCCATCGTAGCCGAACTCGAGAAAAGCACCCCCACCCTCTGGCAAGCCCTGCAAGCCATCGATCAAGGTCTCGAAGCGGGGCAAGGCATCGACGCACTCCTCGCACAACATTACTCAAAGCTAGAAAAAATCTCCGTCGACTACGCGATTATAGGAAAGGCAAATAATGTCGTTATGGTCGAATCTGGCTTTGATTGGGACGACGTCGGCGAATGGCCCGCGGTCTCTCGACATTATTCCTCCGACGAAGCGGGTAATGTCGTCCGCGGCTCCGCAGAACTGGCCGACGCAAGTGGCAACATCGTCTACTCCCGCGATGAGAAGCACCTCGTCGCCCTACTCGGCGTGCAAGACTTGATTGTAGTCAGAACCGAAGACGCCACCCTTGTCTGCCACAAAGACAAAGCTCAAGAAATCAAAGATCTAGTCAAAAAGATCGGTGCGAAAGCAAGCTACAAGCATCTGACATAACTCTTTAAAATGAACTATCTAGGCATCGATTGGGGAGAGAAACGCATTGGCCTAGCCTTCGCAGACGACGTCGGCATCGCCATGCCCCTCCCTGCCGCGGTTGCTGCCTCCAAAAAAGAGCGCATGCGCCACATCGAAACGATGCTCACCCAGCGTAAAGCGCAAGAGCTCGTCGTTGGCTACCCACTCAATATGAACGGCACCGTCGGCTTCAAGGCAAGGGAGGTCGATGAATTTATTGCCGAACTAGAAAAGCGATTCCGCCTGCCCATCCACCGCATCGACGAGCGCCTTTCCAGTCATTCAGTCGAGCAGGGTCTAAAAGGGCAAAAGAAGAAACCCAGCCGCCAAAGTGGCGAAATCGATTCGCGCGCCGCCGCGCTAATTTTACAAGATTTCATCGAAGAACGAAACCTGAATTCCTAGCTTGACCACTAGGACAAGATTTCGACATCTTGCTCAGCTTATCTATCGCGGGTATAGTTTAGAGGTAAAACATCTGCCTTCCACGCAGAGGTCGTCGGTTCGATTCCGTCTACCCGCACCAGTTTTATTTTGAAGAGCCCCACCGGAACGTGGGGCTTTTTTGTGTTACTGCCTGCTATTAAGCCTTTTCGAAGCTATTATATGGTTTAATGTTAATGGACTGTGCCAGAAATGGCACAACTCAAGGTTTGCCCAAAATTAGTCCAAGTTCAACAATTTTTGCCTAAATAGGCAAACAATTAGACAAACTTGTGAGACCAATGAAACATTCCACAGGGGGCGGGGGTTTGTGAGAGTCACTGTGTCTGCTTTATGTATTTATCGGGGGCCCTAGAAAAAAATTACCACTTGATACCTTGATCAAATCAGCCAACTTTATTGTTTGAGTATATTACTATTACCCCTAGCGCTTCTATTTACCGCTCTCACCGCTGGAGTATTTAAAAGCTGACTAGTAAGTACATTCCATGAGCACATTCGATAGCACCAAACTACCTCTACGGGACATTATTCGAGGCATTAAAGCCGGAGAGTATCAACTTCCTGATTTTCAACGTGGATGGGTTTGGGATGATGAGCACGTGCGCTCGTTGCTCGTGAGTATTGCACGTTCATTTCCAATTGGTGCGGTCATGACTTTGGAGACGGGCGGTGATGTGCGTTTTCAAGTGCGGCCAATTGAAAACGTAATTGTGCCCGACGATGCAAAGGTTGAAAAATTGATTCTTGACGGCCAGCAACGACTCACCTCTTTGACCCAAGTTCTCGGCCTTTCGGAAGCAGTCAAGACCGTCGATCAGAAGAGGCACGCAACCCAGCGGTTTTACTATATTGATATTGAGAAAGCGCTTGCGTCAGACGATATGGATGAAGCCTTCTACTCAGTTAGTAAAGAAAAGAAGGTGACCAGTGACTTCGGGCGGGTCGTAGACTTGGATCTCACTACTTTAGAAAAAGAAGTGAATGAGATGCAGTTCCCATGCAATCAGATCTTCAACTACGACGAATGGCAGGATAAGTGTTACGAATCAGGTAAATTTAAAGAGTTTCAGGAGTTCCGTAAAAGGGTCCTAGAACGGGTTCGAGATTACAACGTGCCAATCATTGCCTTAAATAAGCATACCTCAAAAGAGGCTGTGTGTTTAGTATTCGAGAAGGTGAATACAGGTGGTGTCTCGTTGACAGCATTTGAGCTGATTACTGCAACCTTCGCAGCTGATGGCTTCAATCTGCGTGAAGATTGGTTTGGAGATAAGCGAATTGGGGTCGAAGGGCGGATGACTCGCTTGAAGCAGCAGCCTGTGCTCAAAGGGCTGCAGCCTACTGATTTTATTCAGGCGATCACACTTGTGCATACTTACGAAAAAAACCAAAATGCCCGTAAAGATGGGCTTCCAGAATCACAACTCCCAGGTATCAGCTGTAAGCGTAAGACGATGTTGGATCTACCGCTTGATGTGTATCAAGATTGGGCACCAAAACTCGAAGTTGCTTTCGTTAATGCCGCTAAGTTCCTGAAGCAAGAATCGCTGACCTCGCAAGCGGATTTGCCATACCGCACACAGCTTGTTCCGTTGGCAACAATCATGGCTCATCTAGGTAACCGCTGGTTAGAACCCAAAATGTATCAACGCCTTAGTGAGTGGTTTTGGTGTGGTGTGATGGGTGAACTCTACGGCAGTGCCATTGAGAACCGTTTCGCAAATGATATTGAAGATTTCTTCATCTGGATTGACGACGAATCTAAGAAGCCCCGCACTATCTTTGATGCCTCATTCCATCCGAGCCGTTTAGAGACCTTACGCACACGTAATAGTGCCGCATACAAGGGCTTGCATGTGTTGACACTTCGACAAGGTGCACAGGATCTGTTCTTTAAAGCAGGTGTTTCAGAACTCGAAAAGATGGGGGAGGCTTTAGATATACATCACATTTTCCCTCGCAACTGGTGTGCCAAAAAACAGATCGACTCCAAGATCTATGATTCAGCAGTCAATAAAACACCCATATCAGCCCGCACAAATCGTAAGATCGGCGGAGATGCACCTTCTAAGTATATCCACCGCATACAGGAAGATCCACAAGTCGGTTTATCAAATGAGCAAATGGACGTGATCCTTCAATCGCATTTTATTGATCAAGGATCTTTCCGAACGGACGACTTCTATCAGTTCATTCAGAAGCGTTCGATTGCACTCCTGAATCTTATATACACAGCAATGGGTAAGGGGGATTCCGCTCCGAATGATCTCGTGCTCTTTGGGCTCGACTCAGAGGAGAATAAGGAAAAGGAGCTCAAACTGCGTATGGCTGCCGATGAATCCTACATCCTAGAGTTTAAATCAACCATGTGCTGGGATGTCGATGAAGGACGCAAGAATAAGGAGATGGAAAAAGTCATTCTTAAAACTATTGCTGCACTTAGTAATGGACAAGGGGGCACCTTACTAGTTGGTGTCGATGATAAGAAGAATGTGCTCGGACTCGCAAATGATTACCAGGTGTTGAAAAAGCCAGATAATGATGGATTCCAATTACACTTAGAGCAGTTAGTTGATAATGCCTTTGGCACACAATTCACGGCTTCTAATATTCAAGTCAGCTTTCCTAATATTGAGGGTAAGTCCATTTGCGAAGTCGTAGTCAAACGAGGCATAGAAGCGCTCTACGTCGATGAAGTCGATAAGCATGGGAAAAAGGAGAAGAAATTCTACCTTCGTAGCGGTAATAGCTCGAAAGCACAGGACATCGAACAGGCAGCGAAATACATCAGCCAACGATTCGCTTAATAAATAATTTATGCAATGCTACTCCCCATCGTGCTTGCAGGGACTCCTAGGTTAGAATCCTTGTGCAAGGACGGGGCGGGGGTTCGCTTGGCTGGTCTCTTGATGTTGTGTATATACATCAAGTGCCTTCGAAAAATACTTCTCTAATGGGTTGGTTACTGCAGATGCATTCACTCCAGCCAAAAGAAAAGCCCCGCTTGTGCGGGGCCTTGTGAAGCTTACTGATTCAAAGTACCATCTGGTTTGATTGTGAACCAGACAGTTCCTGAATTCTGACCTGTGGCTTGGTTGGGTTCACTGTCACTTGCATAGGTATAGACAGGCCTATTGTTGACCTTAAGCCAAGGTCCACCACTGGTATTTGAAAATGTTCCACTCGTAAGTGCTGCAGTTACACCTGCATCAGGTTCTGGGTCAGCAATCTGAGGGGCAAGGGGCCAAGCAGCTCCGCTGTAGATTGGATCCCCACCGACTGAATCAAAAGATAATCCATAGAGTACGTTTCCACTCTGATCGGTAAGGATTTCGCCATAGCTTGGGTGATTAAATACAAGCACAGTAGGAGTGACATACGGAGCGCCACTCTTGATGCGGACAAAGAATTTATCTCCCGTTGCCTGAACTGTTCTTTGGATACGCTCCTCTATGTTCCAGTCCTCGAGATCAGTCGATGTCTCCAGAGTGAACTCCACCTGTGCCTGTTCGGACTCATTGAGCATAGATAAGGTCGGGTTTGAAACATTCATCTCCATAATGGAGGACTCAGAGTACAAATTGTAATCAGATGAGTTATCGATGATATCCTGCCTCCCTTCGGTTCTTGCTTGAGCCACTTCAGCAGTTGTTGCCAGGTTATAGACCGAGGGGGCAGCAATGACTTGGCTAACTCCTTGCTGTACGGCAATAGGTAGGTCTTCTTTGGTCGCAAGTCCTGAGCTATTTTCGGCAGCGATCATTGCTTCTGCAAGTTTAGCTACAAAGTCAGCATCCTCTTGTAGGACTTCAGCAATAGACTGGTAAAAGAGATTATTGAGCAAATTGCCTTCTATTCCTAAATAAAAAAACTGCGGTGCAAAGATAGCTGGAATTGTAATGCTAGTCAGATTTGTGCAGCCCAAGAATGCTTCATATCCAATGAAGGTCACGCTACTGGGAATAGTAATGCTGGTCAGGCTAGAGCAATCATAGAATGCTTGAGGTCCAATGTGGGTCACACTGCTGGGAATTGTAATACTAGTTAGGCTTGTGCAGAAGGCGAATGCATCTTCCCCAATCGAGGTTACGCCTTCGGGGATGGTAATACTAGTTAAGTTAGTGCAATCACGAAAAGCTCCGCTCCCAATTGAAGCCACAGATACACCTAATAAAGTATTGGGCAGGATTACGGATCCAGTCGAAGAAGAACCATCAATTAAATACGCTGAATTTCCCGAGGCACCAACTAGGTATTTTATTGAATTAGTGTCTTCCAAAAAAGTAAGTCCTGTTTCAGAAAAAGCACTTTCCCCGATCGAGATCACGCTGTTGGGGATGGTAATACTGGTAAGACTAGAGCAGCCAGAGAATGCTCCATATCCAATCGAGGTCACGCTGTTGGGGATGGTGATGCTGCTTAGGTTTGTGCAGTCTTGGAATGTAGCACTTCCAATAGAGGTCACGCTGTTGGGAATCGTAATACTGGTCAGGCCAGAGCAGCCATAGAATGCACTATCTCCTATCGAAGTCACGCTGTTGGGGATGGTGATGCTGCTTAGGTTTGTGCAATATTGGAATGCACTTACTCCAATCGAGGTCACGCTGTCGGGAATCGTAATACTGGTCAGGCCAGAGCAATCTTGGAATGCACTTACTCCAATCGAGGTCACGCTGTCGGGAATCGTAATACTGCCAAGACTAGTGCAGCTAATGAAAGCAGCTGTTTCAATCGTAGTCACGCTGTCGGGGATTGTAATGCTTTCTAGGCTAGAGCAGTAATTAAAAGCATAAATCCCAATCGAGGTCACGGGTAAGCCGATGTAGGTGCTAGGAATGTCTAAGGACCCGCTAGCGGATTGAACGCAACCAGTCACGCTATACTCAGTGCCGTCACCGTTAAGGGTAAAAGTTAGGTCAGCAACTGTAGCAGCCTGCAAGGAAGCTACAAGCAACGGTAAGATCAGTAGGGTTTTAAGTCTCATACTCACAGCTAATGAAATATTTACCCTCCGATCAACTAGAATATCTAGCTCCGCAACTGCTAGGGACTAATGTAACAAAGAAAAGCACTTATCTGCCTCCCTACGCTTACCAAAGCATACCCCTTTACTCTCCCCTTAAATAGAAACGCAAAGGGCTTGTAGGGACTCCTAGGTTAGAATCCTTGTGCAGGGACGGGGCGGGGGTTCGCTTGGCTGGTCTCTTGATGGTGTGTATATACATCAAGTGCCTCCGAAAAATTACTCCGCCAATGGGTTGGCTATTGCAGATGCATTTACTCCAACCAAAAGAAAAGCCCCGCTTGTGCGGGGCCTCGTGAAGTTACTGATTCAATGTGCCGTCTGGTTTGATCGTGAACCAGACGGAACCAAGTCCGTGTCCAGATGCTTGGTTGGGTTCACTGTCACTTGCATAGGTATAGACGGGCCTGTTGTTGATCTTAAGCCAAGGTCCACCGCTGGTATTTGAAAATGTTCCACTCGTAAGTGCTGCAGTTACACCTGCATCAGGTTCTGGGTCAGCAATCTGAGGGGCAAGGGGCCAAGCAGCTCCGCTGTAGATTGGATCCCCACCGACTGAATCAAAAGATAATCCATAGAGTACGTTTCCACTCTGATCGGTAAGGATTTCGCCATAGCTTGGGTGATTAAATACAAGCACAGTAGGAGTGACATACGGAGCGCCACTCTTGATGCGGACAAAGAATTTATCTCCCGTTGCCTGAACTGTTCTTTGGATGCGTTCCTCTATGTTCCAGTCCTCGAGATCAGTCGAGGTCTCCAGAGTGAACTCCACCTGTGCCTGTTCGGACTCATTGAGCATAGATAAGGTCGGGTTTGAAACATTCATCTCCATAATGGAGGACTCGTTGTAGAGTTGGTAACTTTGAGGATCGGATGTAACCGATTGGATGCCTGCTGTGACGCCGTCTGCCCTAGCTTGAGCGACTGCGGAGTCCACATAGGACTGCATCGATACGGCTACTGCATCGATATTGGCTTGGAGTAATACGTCAGCATCGGCTCGTGCTTGAGCTTCGTCAGCGATCGCTTGGTCAACAGCTGAACTGTCGAAAGTGACTTCTTGAGAAATACCAGCCACGAAGTTTGTATTTGCTAATAACCCTTCCGAGACGTCGTTGAAATTGGCAGTGATCTCTGCATCACCTGGGATACCAAATAAACCAGCCGAGCCTGCAAATTTATAGGGTAAAGTGATGCTGGTCAGGCTAGTGCATTCATAGAAAGCCTCATTTCCAATCGAGATCACGGTGTAAGGGATCGTAATACTGGTCAGGCTAGTGCATCCATAGAATGCATCGTCTCCAATCGAGGTCACGCTGTCGGGGATCGTAATGCTGATCAGGCTACTGCATTCATAGAAAGCCTCATTTCCAATCGAGGTCACGCTGTTGGGGATCGTTATACTGGTAAGGCCAGTGCATTGCTTAAATATAGAACGTCCAATCGAGGTCACACTGTCAGGAATGGTAATGCTAGTTAAGTTAGTGCATTCCTCGAAAGCTTCGTCCCCAATTAAGGCCACAGTTGAACCAAACAAAGTATTGGGCAGAATTACGTTTCCAGAAGAAGACGAACCATCAATTAAATACGCCGTATTTCCTGAATTACTAACAAGGTATTTTATGGAATTAGTGTCTTCCTCAAAAGTAAGTCCTGTGTCTTCAAAAGCATCGTCCCCAATCGATGTTACGCTGTCGCCAATCGTGACGCTTGTCAGGTTTGAACAGTTATCGAAAGCACTATCCCCAATCGAGGTCACACTGTCGGGAATTGTAATGCTTGTCAGGCTGGAGCAGTAAGAGAATGCACCATATTCAATTGAAGTGACGCCGTCGGGGATCGTGATACTGGTCAGATAAGAGCAGCCCTGGAATGCAAAACCCCCAATCGAGGTCACGCCGTCGGGGATCGTAATACTGGTCAGGCTGGAGCAGTAAGAGAATGCACCACTCTCAATCGAGGTCACGCTACCAGGAATCGTAATACTGGTCAGGCTGGAGCAGTAAGAGAATGCAGAACGTCCAATCGAGATAACGCTACCAGGAATCGTAATACTGGTCAGGCCAGTGCATTGATAGAATGCCTGAGTTCCAATCGAGGTCACGCTGTTGGGAATTGTAATGCTGGTTAGGTGAGGGCAGTAAGGAAATGAAAAAGTCCCAATCGAGGTCACAGGCAAGCCATTGTAAGTGCTGGGAATGTCTAAGGACCCGCTAGCGGATTGAACGCAACCAGTCACGCTATACTCCGTTCCAGCATCGTTTTGGGTGAAGGTCAGGTCACTAATAGAAGCGGCCTGCAAGGATGCTACAAGTAAGGGTAATATGAGTAGGGTTTTAAGTTTCATACCCACAGCTAATGAAATATTTACCCTCCGATCAACTAGAATATCTAGCTCCGTAACTGCTAGGGACTAATGTAACAAAGAATCGCAATTATTCCTTCCCTACGCTTACCAAAGCATACCCCTTTACTCTCCCCTTAAATAGAAACGCAAAGGGCTTGTAGGGACTCCTAGGTTAGAATCCTTGTGCAAGGACGGGGCGGGGGTTCGCTTGGCTGGTCTCTTGATGTTGTGTATATATCAAGTGCCTTCGAAAAAATACTTTCTTATGTGGCCATCTAAGAATCCTTGATTGGTTAGGACCTAGTTTAGGCTTTGTCCGAGAAGCGACTCATACAAACTTAAACCAACAACAGCGCTGATGGATATGTAGTTTCCATTAG
>Ga0302126_10001869_pt1 | contig 12376 bp, 10 predicted proteins | sample CB4_20m_MG_FD_203108 | JGI IMG/M metagenome (GOLD analysis project Ga0302126, IMG submission 203108) | Marine microbial communities from Western Arctic Ocean, Canada - CB4_20m | ecosystem: Environmental > Aquatic > Marine > Oceanic | place: Canada: Western Arctic Ocean | collected 2017-09-24 | reverse complement strand
TCTGATAATGGTACAGATAATGGTGATACATCTAATGGTACATCTACATCTGATAATGGTACAGATAATGGTGATACATCTAATGGTACATCTACATCTGATAATGGTACAGATAATGGTGATAACAGTAACAGTAATGATAGTAACAATAACATTTATCAAATAATATTCTTGATTTTTGTTTGTATTTTGGTTGGATTGATTTTCTATTTTATTCCTCGTGTAATAAAATAGTTTAAGAAGACTTGTGCAGGGCGTCGAGCAATACAACTTCTTTAACAATTGTACCATTATTATCAGCAAATTTAATTTTTGCATTTTCTGGTAATATTATATTACCATTAGAATCAATTTTTAATTTTGGTAATATTATATTACCATCAGAATCAATTTTTAATAAATTTTTAGATGATTTAGGATTTTTATTTTCACTATTAAATTTATCATTAATAATTTTAAATACTCCTGCACCTTTTGTTCTAATATTAATATCATGGTCTTCATTATTACCAGCAGCATAAATAGTATTAGTACCAAATCCTATACCCTCACTTTGATCTGATTTTTTAAATTCTGCAAATCCTCTTTCATTAAATTGACCAGAACTAACTTTACTATTACTTATAAATAGTATGGGAGTCTTAAATGGTCGTCCATTTTGCACTACTTGTCCATCATTAATATCTACAAAACCTTTAATATAGTTAATACCATTACCTTCATGATTAAAAACAGTAGGATTGCCAAACGTATTAGTAATTTCATTCTGTGGATATTTACCAATACTTAATTGACCATCTATATTAACTTTACTTTTTTCACCTTTTGGTCTAATATTAATACTTTGGTCATCCATACTACCTACAGAATAAATAGAATCATGACTAATGCCAATACCATGTGTTTCATCAGAATTTCTAAATTCAGCAATAGAATTTTTATTATCTGAAACACCCGTAACATATAATTGAGAAGAATTTATTTGTTGTGTATCTGGATCTGCTAGTTTTTTAGAACGAATATTTACTTTGGAGTTTATATTTGTAGAAGTTGAACTTAAATTAATTTTATTATTAGAACCTATGTTAACACTACTTAAATATTTGTCTGGTTTAATAAGTATATTTCCATTATTATCAACAGGTATAACTAAATTATCTTTTATTTTAGTAATTTCTTTTATCTTAGTATCATCATGTAAATAAAAACCATTTGCTTTGATATTTCCATCTACTTCAATATTACCCATTAAATGAACTCCATTTGCAGTCATTACTGTATTTCTAATAATATTTTCTAATTCTTTTTTTTCTTCTTCAGTAATTAAATTATTTAAAATAAGTTGTTTAAAATAATTTATTTCAGAATGTATCTCTTTTTTAGACATATTTTTTAAATTATTTCTAAATTTTATAATTAATTCTTTAACAGATATATTAGTTTTAGAATTATATGGTTGTTCTTCAGAATACGCCTGATTTATTCCACCACCTCTACCAGAACCAGATCCGCCACCTGTTTCATCATATACACCTTTTTCATCATATACACCTTTTTCATCATATACACCTTTTTCATCATATACACCTTTTCCACCTGTTTCATCATATACACCTTTTCCACCACCTCTACCAGAACCATGTCCGCCACCTGTTTCATCATATACACCTTTTCCACCATAATTATCAAATTTTTCAATATTATTTAAAAACAAATATCCTTTTTTGCTTCTATATCCTTCTTCAGTTCTAGTTTTAACTTGTGAATCCATTCTATACTTATTTTCAGTTTCACTGTATGTATTTTGTTGATTATCAAATTTTTCAATATTATTTTTAAAAACTAAATTTCCAAAAGCATTATAAAAATAAACCATTTATATATATATTTATATAATTTTTTATAAAAATGTATTTAAAATAAATTCATTACCTGTATTTTCTTCATCAATATATGATTTATATGCTAAAGGAGTTACTTCGCCAACTTTGTTATTATATACTACTGGAGTTTCAATAATATTTTTATAGTAAGTATATTTATTATATACACTATTATATGTTATTTTTAATCTATCCATTAAATATTTTAATAATTCATAATGATCTTTTGTGATTGTACTATCTTTTATTTGTTTTACACTAATTAATAATTTTTTTATATTTCTTAAATTATATTGTACTGTTGTTAATACTTGCATGTTAAATCTTTCGTTTATTTGGATCATACTCATTTGATGAACCCCATATTTCATTTCTTCCTGAATAATATTATCATCTTCTTTAATATCTTTTTGAAACCTTCCAAAATTTTGTTCTATTACTGTATTTATTATTTGTATTTCTATTTTATTAATATTACTAATTAGATTATTTAAATTTTTTATAAATAAATATATATTATATTTTACTCTAGCTTTTTTAGTACAAGTATTAACACTTAAAATTTCTTTTTGTAAATCTAATAATGTTATATATAATTGTTCACCAATCATTAGGTTAAAATTATTATATTTTATTAGTAAATCTTCTGCTCTTACAGTTTCTTCTTCTTCATCAATATTTGTTGTATCTGTAAAAGTTTCTATATTATTTAATAAAACTAAATTACCAAATGCATTATAGAAATAATTCATTTTATATAAATTAATAGATATAATTTATAAAAAGCTACTTATAAAAAGCTACTTGTAAAAAGCTACTTGTAAAAAGCTACTTATAAAAAGCTACTTATAAAAAGCTACTTATAAAAAGCTATTTAACATAAATTCATTATCTGTAGTTTCTTCATCAATATTATAATCTGTATTGTTTTCAACAACATTTTTAGACATTGCATATATATTATATAAGTCAACAAATAATACTTTTAATTGTTTTATTGAATATGTTAATAATTCATGCTGATTTTCTTTTTCTATTGGAACAGCATCTTTTATTTGTTTTATACTAATTAAAAATTTTTTTATTTCTATCAAAGTATTTCTATTATCTATAAATATTGATAGTTGTTTATCTTTTTTATTACTATCAACTATTTTTTCTACTAGTATATTTTGTATTTTATTTTTGGTTTCAATCATATTATCTAATTTTTTTTTAAATAAATCTATATTGTATCTTACTCTAATTTTTTTAGTAATACTATTAACATTTAAAATTTTTTTTTGTAAATCTAATAATTCTATATATGATTGTTTAATGTTTAGATTTAATTCATTTATTTTTATTTCTAAATCTTCTATTTGTAAATCTTCCATTTTTACAGTTTCTTCCTCCATTTCTAAATCTTCCATTTGTACGTTTTCTTCATTAATATTATTTGTATCTGAAAAAGTTTCTATATTATTTAATAAAACAAAATTACCAAATGCATTATAAAAATAAATCATTTATATAAATTAATAGATATAAAATTATTAAATAATTTTATTTAAAAATAAAAATTGAATTAAATATATTTCAATTATATATCTATATATATAATGAATCTTACTAATGTTGAATACACTGATAAAGAAATTAATATTATAGTTCTTGAAAATTTTTTAAAAATGCTAACAAGAAGAAAACTAATATCTGATACTAATAATATTTTTGAATCAATGAAACAAAATATAATTCCAAATAAATCATTATCTATTAATTTAGATAATAATTCAAAGGCACTATTTTATATTATAAATGGAGATGTTAAATCAATAACAAATAATTCACCACTTGATGATTTTCTTAGTAGTGATACAAATATTATAAAATTTCTAATAATTAAAAGTCCTTCAAAAAAAGTTTTTAAACAAGTAATAGATAATTATCCTAATAGTGAAGTATTTTTCTTACATGAATTTATGGAAGATATTCCAGCAAAAGATTTTATACCTAATCATTCAATTTTAAATAGTAATGATAGGGATGAATTACTACAATATATAAATATTAAAAACTTAAAAAAAATTTATACAACAGATATGTTATCTAGATATTTTAATGCAAAAGTAGGTGATATATTTAGAATTACACGATTAAATATAACAAGTGGTCATGGTGTAGATTATAGAGTAGTTGTACCTGGAACATTAGAAATAATTTTTGGATAATAATAATATCAATATCACTATAATGGATACAAAATTATTTAATTTAGTTAAAGAACAAAAATACGATGAATTATTATTATTATTAAAAAATAATCCTTCAGTTAATATAAATATTAATGATGAATTTGGAAATTTTTTTATTGAATACATTATTGAAACAAATAATATATTATTAATTAAAAATATTTTAAAAAAAGAAGTCTATTTAGATATTATTGATTCAAATGGAACCACAATATTATATAATATGATAAAGTTTAATAAATTTGAAATATTAAAATTAATTATTGAAAAAGAATCACAAAATATTGGTATTAGTTTAATAGATAAAAAAGATATTAAGGGTAGAACAGCTCTACATTATTGTATTATTTTTAATAATTCAATAATTTTTAATTATTTATTAGATAATAATGGAGATCCATATGTAAAAAATAATAGTGGTGAAAATATATTTTTTTATTGTTTAAAATACAATAAAAACAGTTTCTTAATTACATTATTAAAAAAATTTAATTCATTAAATATTACAAATAATGAAGGTGAAAATTTATTACAATCATCTATTACTTTTAAAAATAATAATATAATAGAATATATTTTAAATAACACTAATATAAATTTAAATAATAAAACAAAAGAATTTGGTATTACTGCATTACATCAACTTGTTGTATTTAATAATATTGAATATATTAAAAAAATTATTAAGTTAGGGGCTGATATTACACTTACTGATTATTTAGGAAATAATATAATTCATTTTGCTATGATTGAAAATAATATTAAAATTTCTAAATTTTTAATTAATTTAAATAAAATAAATCTTAATAATACTAATTTAAATGGTTATACACCCCTTCATATATATTTAGATAATAATAAATCTAATATTGAATATGATTTTTTAAAAATACTTATTAACTCAACTAATTTAAATATTCAAAATCATCAAGGATCTACACCTCTTCATTTACTTGCAAATATTAATTTAATTGAACAATTTAATGATATACTAATAAATAAAAAATTAAATATATTTATTAAAGATTATGAAGGAAAAAATGTATATGATATGGTTAATAATAATGAAAATATAATTAATATTGTAATAGATTCATATTTAAATAATATGAAAAAAGGAGAATTTATAGTTGATTGGGAAAAAGAATGTCATAATGTTTTATTAAATAAGAAAACAAAAAAATTAAAAACACCTAATGATTGTAAAAGAAAAATAAAATATACTATTATTAATGATAATAGATCTATACCAAAATTAAAAGAAATTAATTATGATTTTAAATCTGGATTAGTATTAAAAGATTGTTATTTTAGTGGCTTTCCAATTGATACTTTATTTGGATTATTATGGTTAAAAAATAAAAACCCAACTATATCATTAATATTAGGGTATCCACTTAGTGAAAATACTAGTGTATTAAATTTTTATTCAAATATGGGTAAAGATTTTAATTATAAACTTGATTTTATAAATTGTATGATTTTATGGAGCTATCAACAACTATTTATACCTTCTTTTTTTGATATATTAATATTAAATGAAATTAAAAATAATGCAACAGTTATTATTATTCCAATTGGTATTGAAACAAACCAAGGTGCACACACTAATATTATTTTTTGGGATATTATGAATAACATATTAGAAAGATTTGAACCAAATGGAAAAAATCAACCTATTAACTTTTATTATAATCCAAATTTATTAGATACAGTTTTATTAAACTATTTTAATAAATTTTTAAAAGATATTAATTATTTAAAACCATCAGATTATCTACCATATATTGGTTTTATAATGATTGAAAATTTAGAAAATGATAAATGTTCAAAAATTGGTGATCCAAATGGATTTTGTACAGCATGGTGTATATGGTATTGTTATCAAAAATTATTAAATATGGATAATAATAGTATATCTAGTGAAAAATTAGTTTTATTATTAATAAATAATTTAAAATTAGATGCAATTAGTTTTAAAAATTTGATAAGAGATTTTAGTAAAAATATATCAGAATATAGAGATATATTTTTAGAAAAAGTTGGTTTGGATATAAATGATTGGATTTTAACAAACTATGATTCTAATAAATTAGAAAAATTAGAAAAATTAATTTTAAATTTATTATAAATTAAATAATATAATTATCATCAACAACTACATTTTCATTTTCTTTTACAATATCTTCAGATATAATAGACCCATAATATTTTTTTGTTTCCTCGTCATTTGCAAAATTAATTAATTTTCCAATAACTTTAATTTGATGATCGCCTTGATTTATTCTTTTATTAATAATTTCAACTTTAATATAATTATTAATTACAAGATTTGTTTTTGTTTCTTTATTGAAAAAAATTTCAGATACATTCCAATTATTTAAATCAATATTATCTTTTTGAATAAAAATCATTATTGGTCCATTTGTACAAAGAATTAATTCTTGATTAATTGCTTTAACTTGTGCAATTATAATAGTGTTTTCAATAGGAATACAAATTCTACAATGATAAGTAATATAATAATTTGCACAACCAGATAAATTTTCTGGGTGTAAAATTTCTTCTTGATAATTTTCAATTCTATATACTTCATCAACAAAACCATTTTTATTACATCGTTTTTCTACTTTTTTTCTTAAAACTAATTTCATAATATTCATAATATCACTATTCATCATATGTGGTTTAATTTGAATTTTAGTATATTGAGTTATATTTTTATATGGAGATACTAACATATTTATATATTATATATTATAATTTACATTATATTTAAATCAATTTTTATTTATAAAATAAAAATATATAATTATTTATATATGTCTCAATATGTTTATACAATTAATGGTAAATATTATTTAATTAATACGAATTCTGATGATATGAATTCAGATAATACGAATTTAAATAATATATGTAGGAAGAATACTAGTAATAAAAATAGTATGAATACTAGTAATAAAAATAGTATGAATACTAGTAATAAAAATAGTATGAATACTAGTAATAAAAATAGTATGAATACTGGTAATAAGAATATATGTAGAAAGAATATGTGTAGTAAGAATAGTAGTAGTAATAAAATAATTGAAACACTAATTGACTCTGGTAATGTGCGTAATATTGATAATTCTGTAAATGTTGATCTGCTTACAGAGTTAGATGATGATATAGACCAAAGTACTGTTATAAATGGTATTACTGAGATGTTATCTTCAGTTATAAATAATGTTACTAGTAACAATCAAGCTGATATTGCTAGATTAATGGTTGTATCAAATCAAATAAATATATCAAACATTAAAGCAACAAATATAAATTTTACAAATATAAAACAAACAATAAATATTAGTTCTGATACAATAGCTAATATACAACAAGACATTACTACCAAAATAATAAACGATATTAAAAATGAAATAGAAAATAAAATTATAAATAAGGTAGAAAATCAGCGAGAAATTAATAAAACAGAAAACAAAGTAAAACAAGATGGAACTAATTTGGGTGATATTTTGAATACTATTACAGAAGAAACTGCAGGGGTTATTACAGATTTTTTTACTATTAGTTCTGGTAATACTCTTAATGAGGATAATAGTACTAATTATAACGAGACACTAAGGGAAAACTATAGATTAGATGAATCATTTACACTGACAACTACACAAGATTCAAATAATACTATTGAATATATTTTAAGCCAAGAAAATATGGCAAAATGTGTAGAAGATACACAGGGTGATAACATGTTTACTCTTACTGATGCTGAAATAGAAGGTACAGCAACATTTGATACTTTTGATCAAACTATACAAATTAATGATATTATGAAGTGTGCTTTTAATCAAACAATATTAAATGAAATATCAACTAATATTGCAAATGATTTTGTAACAAATATAAATAATGGAATTAAAGCAAGAAGCACATATGAAACTAAAAAAAGTGAAACTGATACAACTGGTGACTTGTATGCGGGTGGTGTATTTATGAGAGATATGTTTGGTGGTATAGGTGGTGCAATTGAAAGTACAGGTACCGCAGTTAGTACCGCAATTACTGGAGGCGGAATTGTAGGTATTGTTATGATAGCTATTTTATTTTTAGCTTTCATAGGTTATTATTTTAGAAAATCATTGTTTGGTAGAGTTTTTAGTAGTAGTAGTAGTAATAATGGTGATAGAGATCATACAACAAGTGTTATTGGTCCTAACCAAGAACAAAACCCAGCATCAGCATCAGCATCAGCATCAGCATCAGTACCAGCACCAGCACCAGCACCAGCACCAGCACCAGTACCACCCGCACCAGCACCACCATAAGCACAAATGCGATCAAGACTGCCCACATTTCCACGAATAGGACAAATACTACCTCCACCATAATCCACATTAAAACAAATGCAAACAGCATTATAACAAATGCGACAAAATACAACACTACCAAGACAACCATCACAATTTGTACCAGCCTCAACACCAAAAACTAGACCAAAACCAGCATCAACAAAAGTAAGTAGCAATGGGTCTATTGATTTGAACAGTATGTTAACTGGTTGAATTATGGCTAGTATGTTTTTATAATTATAACTTTAATTGAATTGTTGGAAGTTCAATACTAGTATCTTCAGATGAAATAATAATTTCTTGAGTTGATAAAAATAAATCTTTTTTATATTTATCTTTAAAAATACTGCTTAATAAACTATTATTTTCAGTACATGGTATAAAATTAGCATAAATTATTGAATTACCATGTAAAATCATTGATATTGTTATTTTAAATTGTTGTTCATATTTTTTAATAAAATTACTTAGTATCATATCATTATGCTCTTCAAATTTTGTCCAACTATTAACAGTTGTGTTTCCTAATTTTAACATTGGTGCTTTTATTGGTTCGGATGATATAATTATATTATTAGCCAGATTTACAAACCAACTTTTAAAAAGTTTAATATAATTTTTTTCATCATAAAGTGTTTCAGATGTTATTATTGCCATATATTTTAATAATTCTACACTAATTAATCCTGCAATAATAGATGTTGTAGTTGCTACAGCTGGTATAATTTTACCGGATATTCCTTTTGTTTCTTCATATGTACTTGTAGGAATTTCATAATTTGTTGCTCTAAGATTTGATGCAGCCGTAATAAAACTAATATGCCAATTACTATCATTATCTTTTTCAAATTCTTGTATATTCATTTTATTAAAATGTAATTTAATATCTGTTGATTTTGGTATAGATATGTCTACATTTTTATTTTCTTGATTTATTATTTCTTTATCATTACTCGCCATTTTTTTATTTTTATCTATCATAAAAACATATGGTTTATATTCAGTTAAACATTCAACTAGTTCATTTCTATTAAATGTATCATCTAAACAGCATACTCTTGTAAGTAAATGAGTTGTTGATTCTAGAAAATCAACAACTAATTTATTAGATAAATCATAATCAATAATATTAGGACATCTTTTTCCTTTTGACCAAAAATATTCACCTTCTGGTGTCATACTATCTTTTGGAAAACTATCTAATAATTGCATAATATTATCACGATATAACTCACAAAATATATTAGAAGCCCAAAATGAACAATCTTTCCATGATAATGGATTATATTTAACACAATATTTAAATATATCTTCTCTAGCTATATTTTTATCATAACCAGATAAACTATTAATAAAAGCATCTCCTTCAGTTAAATACTTTAATACATTTTCTGGACCACGTCTAAATATATCAAAATAATCCATTGCCCAATGAATAACATGTTCCGGTTTATTTGGAAAATTTTTAATTGTACAAACTGGAAATGATTTTTCTTGTGGTGGATCTGAACTATTACTATAAGTTTCTGTTATAAATGGTATAACAGGTTGTGTATTACCTTTCATACCTTGTGTTCCACTTTCAAATAATGGAATATTATATCTAAAACACTGTTCATCCATATAAAGTCTTGCTTCAATATTATCTAATGCATTTATTACACCTGTTAATTTTGGTAGCATCATATTAACCATATCTTGATTTTCAACAGACATTTTTTTTTCAAGTGCTATACAATTAATATTTTTATTCATAGTTTTTATTGACTCAATAGCTATTTTACTTTTAGAACATCCAATATGATTATTTCTAAATAGAAACTGTCTAGATAAATTAGTTTTTTCAATATGATCAGGATCAGTTACAAATAATGTTCCTTTATCTGTTGAAAAATTTAATTTAGCTAGATTTTTTAGCATTTCACACCCAATTGCACCACAACCAACCATTAACCAATCACTTTTTTTTATTGCAAGTTCAATATCTGTACCAAAAAGCATACCTAATCCTGAATCACTAATATTATCTGGTTTTTTATCAGGAATTATTTCAGAATCTGAATATATGAACCATTGACTGATTGGTATAAATTTATTAGTTATTAATTTAATTGTTTCCATTGCTGTATAACTCCCAATTATAGAAACAACAGGCATTACATCAAGAGGAAAAGATCTAACAATTTTTTGAACATTTTTATCTTCATATTGAGAAACATATCTATTCATTATATCAGACCAACAACTATTTGGAATATCTTTTGAGTCTAATAATGAATTTAATATATCATCATTAGTATCATATAATTGATCAGAAAGACTATTATGATTAATAATTGTTGATTTTTTAATATGGTTAGCTGTACCATTAATAAAATTAAAATCATCTGATATAAAATTATTTAATTTAAATTTAAATTTGTTATATACAGTAACAATCCATTCTTTTTCAAGAAATGAAACATTTATACCTACAACATTTGTAAATGTAATAGTATCTCCATCCATAAAATCATGTGAATTATTTTGAGCACATTCAACAATACCATCCTTACTAATATTTGCAATTTGAACTGGTTCAATTGTTTCACCCATAGTATCTGTTATAACATGATTAATATTTGCATCAACAAAAATAAATCCTGCCATACCTTTTGATATTGACCAAATAAATTTTGCACCTACATTTCTACATTTATTATTAATATAAACCGCATTATCTTTTGTTCCATTGTGTAGAATAATAATCTTATTGGTAAAATCAAGACTATCAATTGTACTTGTTATAATATTACAATAAGGATTTAATTCTGAAAGTTTAGAAGCAAGCACAATATGACGTTTCATATTAATATCTTCATCATAAAAATAAAAACCAGTTGTTATATCTGATTTTTGTATAATATTGCATTCAATAAGAATAATATTCATAACACCTGAAAGAATTAAATTTTTACATGTTTCGGTTGCAAGTCCTCCACTAAGACCAATCACAACAACTGTACTTGTAGTTAAAGATTTGGTAGCATCAATACCATAAGTACGGTTTTGTCTATCATACATTGATAAATTATTAATTTGCATTAATAAATAAATAATATATTATAATTATATATTTATCAATTTTTTTATATTGTTTATATTTAGAAATATTTATAAATATACTGTTTCTATTCTACTTAATTTTCCTGGCATGAGTTCATATCTGTAATGAACATGAGGTTCAATATATCTACCACCTGGTACAACATATCCAGAACCTTTTAGTAATTTTAGAACTGCTACTCCATTATTATCTGACATTACTACACCTGAATTACTATAATCACCATAAGCATCCCATACAATTGGGTTAGGTTCTTCAGTTTTAAGTGATGCCCAATATATTACTTTAGAATTTGGTGGAACATGAACAGAAACACTATCTTTTTGGAATTTATTTTGTTTTAATGGTATTACAGATGGTGGAATAACTGTTTTACCTAAAAATGGAAGGAAATTATCACGTTTAATCATATATAAACCTGCCATAGCAATTATTATATATACTACTTTATCAAGTGGTATTTCTTTTTTCACAAGTTTATTAACATAGTCATTAGTAATTTGAACAAGATTAATATTAACTACAGATAAACCCCAGTTAAAAGAGCCGATAATAACAAGCCATAATGCAATATTATGTTTATCAAATTTAAATATCATATATTGTAATTTTAGAAAAAAAAAATTTATATATTTTTATTTTTTATAATAAATAAAAGGTCCATAATATAGTTTTATTTTTTATAATAAATAAAAGGTCCATAATATAGTTTTATTTTTTATAATAAATAAAAGGTCCATAATATAGTTTTATTTTTTATAATAAATAAAAGGTCCATAATATAGTTTTATTTTTTAT
>Ga0302126_10001867_pt1 | contig 12379 bp, 7 predicted proteins | sample CB4_20m_MG_FD_203108 | JGI IMG/M metagenome (GOLD analysis project Ga0302126, IMG submission 203108) | Marine microbial communities from Western Arctic Ocean, Canada - CB4_20m | ecosystem: Environmental > Aquatic > Marine > Oceanic | place: Canada: Western Arctic Ocean | collected 2017-09-24 | reverse complement strand
GACGTTGACGTTGTTTAGTTGCCCACTAACGAATATGTAAATTTTCAACCGCTGGCACTATATATCGATTGGACTAAGGAAACGTCAAACACGGATTCGAACGCGCGAATGATTTCTTTTGAGGCTAGTTCTATTGATATATCTACTCCATCTTTATTATTATTATTATTATTATTATTATTATTATTATTATTATTATTATTATTATTATTATTAATGTCATCGCGTGCGTTTGCGTCGGTGGTAGAAACTTCTTCTTCGTTCTCGCTATAAATATTTTGCGAACGAAGTAAGCCTTGAATACTCGCGACTGGTTTATTTTTGATACCGCATGGGATGATGTGTTTCGTGAATTCGTGTAAATCGCAGTTGACGTTAATTGCGAGACCGTGATAGGTGACCCATCTTCGCGCTCTTACGCCGACTTGTGCGAACTTCGAGCCATTCGCCCACGCTCCGGTTACGCCGGGTTCTCTGCGTACGTTTAGAACGCCAAAGTTTTTCGCAACTCTTAAAGCGACTTCTTCTAAATTCCGCATGTATTCATGTAAATCTGGTTTAAAGCTCTCGCCCTTTTTTATATCCAGCCTTAATATTGGGTACAGAACGAGTTGTCCAGGTAAGTGAACCGTCGCCTCGCCTCCGCGTTCGCATCTCCTGAACTCGAAATCTTTCGGTACGTCTCGCGCTGGATCGAACTTTAGGTTATCTACAGTACTCCCTGTCCCTAACGTGATTACGTTCGCGTGTTGTAACAATATCACCGCATCGCATTCGAACAAATTCTTTTCGTTACTATCGCAATCTTTGACGTCCAATTGCTTCGCCAGAATTCGTTTTTGCATATCCAACGCGACGTCATAGGGAACTACTTCCGCACTGAAATCGTATAATTTAATCTCACGCACGTGACGAACGTTTAAATCAAAAAGATCATCGGCTCTAGAACTACTTAATACTCTGCTCCGTCCTCGCGAACGAGGAGAAGAAAAAGAAGAAGAAGAAGAAGAAGAAGAATTACTATTCGTACGTAACTGACAACTTATCGTCATCATAATCTTCATCGTTCAATTCACGTCAATCATCAAAGGCTATCTCAAAACGCAGCTCACTCTCTCTCGTAAAATGCACGCACACACGCACACTTAACCGTAATACCCGACGCGATTTCATTCAACGCGGTCCTTAAACTAAGACGTTACATATCATAAAGCACTTTTGGGTCTAAAAAGTCCCCTATAGTACATGAAAGATGAGATTTGCTGATTTGGAAAAACATTGCGCATGTGATTAAAAAAAGAGACAGCAAAGAATCTTTTTCTTTCGTTTACTATTCCAGCTGCAGCAAAAGGAAACCGCTTTTTACTCGTTATCATAAACACGATTGATTCAATACTTCTCTACCGTCTAACGTTTAGAATTTTAAGAACGCTGTTGCGCGATTTCATTCAACGCGGTCCTTAAACTAAGACATTACATATCATACTGTTGGGTCTAAAAAGTCCCCTATAGTACATGAAAGATGAGTGAGTGAGATTTGGAAAAACATTGCGCATGTGATTAAAAAAAGAGACAGCAAAGAATCTTTTTCTTTCGTTTACTAAAATTCCAGCAGCAGCAAAACGAAACCGCTTTTTACTCGTTATCATAAACACGATTGATTCAATACTTCCCTGCCGTCTAACGTTTAGGATCTTAGAGGAACGCTGTTGCGCGAGAGAGAGAGAACAAAAAAGCCTTCGCGTGTCTCGTTTACTCACGCGCGCGCTTCGTCGAGCAAAGGTTGATTTTTCTTATTCGTCCTTGCAAGTGAAAAAAACTACCGCTTTTTACCTTACACGTGTATATATATCTTACACACGATTGATTTCGCGTTTTATATATATCGAAATGTTTACGACAAAAAGCGAGGCGATGCAGCACGCGCACTCCCCTAAGCGCAGGAAACTAGTATCGGACGGTCGTGATGCCGTGACTGATAAAGACGACGCCGCAGATGATGATGACGAAGAAGATGAAGATGATGATTCGTACCAACAAAAGCGAGCAGGAGGAAGGAACAAACCTAGCATCGCGCCGTCAATAAAAACGATTCGTTCCTCGGTCGATGTCCTCCTGCACCCACATCAATCGATCGCGATTGAAGGGAATTGTGGGGTTAAGGTTACGTCCGCGGTCGTTTGTATTAACGGGTATTTAGCCAGGTGCGATCATCCAGAGCAGTATTGTCGTGCGAGCGCGTTGGTCGGGAACGCGGTGACCGTGAGGAGCGGCGCGTTAGGCGCCGAGGTTAGGTTGACTCCGTTACCGATGGATGATGTAATTTTTTTCGGCTCCCCGTCGTCTGCGGTGTTGAATGGTAACGATGATTGTGATTGTGATGATACCAATGAAGATGCCGTGATTAAACGACGAGAACAACCGAAGGAGGATGAGGGGGCGGTTATCGTAGCGAGAGGGCACGGGTTCTTTGCCGAGTTATTTCAACGCGCGAATAAAGTATCGTTTAGACATCATCATCAGCGCCAACAACAACAGCCAAGGATTGAGAGCTTGAAAAGGGAAGATGATGAGAATAATAATTATAACAATGATAATAACAGTGGTGGTATAAGTAATAAAAAGATTACGAGAAATATCAGTTCGTTCGAGTTAGTTTCGTTCGATAGAAAGGCTACGACTGGGGCTACGAATAAAGGATTGCCTCAAGTGCCGGATGCTATCATGCTATCAATTAGTTATGCTGGAGGAGGGTCGAGTTCGCTCATGACCGCTGGCACTGCGGCGACGCCCATAAACACGATAGATACGACGAATAAAGCGAATAGTACAACTACGAATAGAAATGGAACGCTACCTAGAAATAAAATCGCGGAAGATTGGGCGAGAGCTGGAACTGCCGTTGGCGATATGGTCAGAGAGCTTTCTAGAGATCCGAAAGGCGTACCGGCGATCGTTGCGTTTGTTGGACCAAAAGGAGTAGGAAAATCGACGTTTGCGAGATATGTCTCGAATCTTTTGCTCATCGATTATAAAAAAGTAGGCTTTTTAGATATCGACCCAGGGCAACCGGAACGAACGGCACCGGGTTTGGTTTCTGTGACGACTTTGCAAACGCCTCTGATTGGACCACCAGCTTTACGATTATCTGGTGGTGAATTCTTAGGCTCCGGCGAAAAACCGTTTCATCAAAAGTTCGTTGGAGATTATTCTCCAGAAAGCGACGTCGACGCTTACGTCGACGCTTGCATCGAATGCTTGGAAAAATGGCTAAAAAAAATGAAAGATGAACGAGCGACTAATAGAGTCGAGGCTCTTCTAATAAATTGCAACGGTTGGGTCAAAGGCGCTGGATTAGAAGCTTTAGCAAAGTTTCTTAACCGAATACCGAATTTGACGCACGTGTTGAACGTACAGTCACACGCGGAAAAACGCAATTGCCCTGGCGGCGCTTTCTGGGCCGTGAATAACAACGCCGATGGCGATAAAAGAGACATTGCTTCGTTCGATGGCTCAATGTCGTTCCCGGATTTAGAAGGTACGAAAATCACGTATGTTTCTGCAGGCGCGCAAGGACGCAACGATAACGATGAAAACGAAGGCGTCATAGAAGCTTGTAAACGAACACCTCAAGATTCGAGAGCTTTACTTTGGCTCGCTTGGGCAAAGCAAGCCGTGGCAAGACACGCCGGACGCCCCGAGTGCGGCGGTTTGCGATTGACGAACGAGGCGAGCGCATTTGCGGAAATCTCAAAAGGATTGGAACAAGCGACACCATGGCGCGTTTCATTAGACGATATAAAAATAAAGGTTTTGTTTTCGGATATTCCGAATAAAAACGACGCTTTGAGAGTTTTGAATGCCTCCGTAGTCGGTTTGCTTAGAGAAGATGAGTCGTGCGTTGGCTTAGCCATAGTGCGTTCGGTGAACGAATCTGAAAACTGCGTTTTTCTTCTTTCCAACGTCGAAGAAAGTGTCATATCTGAAGTGAAAACGTTATGTCTCGGCAAAGTAACGCTTCCGATGAAGTTGCGAGGAATTTTGAACGGAAGTTCTCCATACGCGGCGATCGGCGTAGTAGCAAACGAAGGCACTGGAGGTGCAGAGCAAAAGAGCCGAAATAATATCGTCAGAGGTTCATTATGAAATTTGCGTATCGTGTGTGTGTGCCTGTCTGTCTGTGTGCGCGTGTGTGTATATAATGTTTTCAATTAAAAATTTGTACTTTAAAATCTAAACTATATCTAAACCGCCGTCGCTCGAATCTCTTCGATTCTCTGTGCGACGAACGCTGTGACTTCTTTCAAAATCGTTTCGTTTGTGTTCTCCGAAATCAACAAGTTCAGCGTTAATATTAAATCTCCTAAATCTGATACTGTTTTGAAAATTGTATCGATTGCTTTCTTGTCGGTTGAAAATCCGAGAGAGTTTTGAATGAGATTCAAAACTTCAGAACGCACTGCCTGAGTTTCCGCAAACGCGTTTTCATCCGTTTGTAAAAGAACTTGCTGCCTCACTACAAATTTCACGACACGTTCAAGAATAGTAGAAATCTTGGAAACATTGAGAGCGAACGCGCAAGAGTTGGCCATATTCGAAAGCGTTGACAATGCTTTTGGGACGACACAGAACGCCCGAGTATAGTCTTTACTATTTTCGCTTCCAATGTCGAGATTCTTACCGCCGCGATCATCGAACGTTGCAAGAACAAAATCGCACAATGACGTCGCCAGTTTGTTCGCTTCGCTTGCACGCAAGACACAAAAGGTTTCGCATAGACTTCCTTTTGTGACCGCGTTTGCTATTTCAACCGCACAGAGTAAGTTTTCTGAGCTACTGTCTTCTTTGATGTACGAAACGAGTACTTCGAGGAATTGTTTTTCATGCGCAACATTTCGGATGATATCATTTCTCAGCAACGATCGAGCGTGATCGTCTTCAGCACCATTAACTACGCACTCATGAATGAGACCGATCGTTTTTTCCTTCAGAGTATTCGACAAAGTCGTTTGCGAAGATAAAATGCTTTCAACAATTTTCTTAATCGTGTTTAACGTAACCACTTCCTCGAAAATAACTCTCAGCGGCGCCGCCTTCTTCAATGGCGAGAGTAGCAATAATGTTTCAGCAGCGCCATCAGCCGCACGTGTTGCAACGGTTAGTTTGTTGGGAGACAAGTGATAACCGTCACGTCGTAAAATTGCGATGATGTTCTTCAGAGCGTCTAAGAGCTCAACGCGAGCGATTTGCGGACGACCTTCTTGACTTGCAAGTTTCGCGATGAGCAAAACTATCTCTTTTGGCATTTTTCTAACAACAGCAGCAGATACTTCGTCTGATTTAAACCATAGGGAGAAAACTCCCAAAGGATTCGTTTCTGCTGAAGCGTTTGTTTCAAGCATTTTATTCCGAAACATCTCCCATCGATATGAATCCGTCGCTTCGGGTAATTCTGGAAGAACTAACGAGACGCTCATTACTTTTGGCTCTTGTACATAATCATCTAAGCGTTTATTGTTATTGCTATTAACATTAAACAGTTTATCGATTCCACTTTGCGTGACAAAAATTGTTTTACCGAACTCATCGCTTTCTCCTTTTGGACCCTTCATTTCTTCGAGTTTTGAATTCTTCTTTTGCTCTTTGAGCTCGAGTTTCTTTCGCTCGAATTTGTCCTTTGCTTTCTGCTGTGCAATTTCGTAATCAAATCCACACGTGAACGTCTCTTTTGTCGTTCGTGAAATAACTTCAAAAACTTTTAAAACAGTACCGTCTGTATCTTTGGTGATGCCGTCTTCGATGTTTGCGTTGAGTGAAGTAACTACGAGCGTTTTTCTTTGTTTCGTTGCATCTTTGACCCATTGTTCGATCTTATTCGATGATTCAATGTGTTGAAAATCTATTTCCTTTTCTTCAACGTCGTCGTCTTCGCCAAAATTACCTCGGATTATCTTATTATCGGGAATGAAAAACTCTTGTCCACCGGCAACATCTTCTTCTTCTTCTTCTTCTTTTTCTTCGTCGTCGTCCTCCGAGTAATCATCCGCATCCATGATATCTTCTCCTTCTTCGGGTTCCTCCTCATTTTCATAATCGTCGCCACCACTATCGATGTCGTAATCTACGTCGTTGACCTTCTTGAGAAAGTTTCTCGAAAGTTTCTTTTTTATTTCTTTGCGCGAGAGCTTTGGTCTATTCGGCGGTAAAGAAAATCCGTACCAAGGCGGGCGTTCATGATAGTTTCCATGATAAGTCGTCATGAAACTGTAAAACCGTTTATATCGTTTTTCTGGAGTATAAGCGCCGACGATTTGCATATTGTCGTCGTCGTAATTATTGTCATTCATATTCGTCGTAGTTGGAGTGTCGATAATTTGCACGTCGTCGTCGTCGTCCTCTTCAGGCGACGATGATTTCGCTCTAAACGGATCGTACTCGCGCAATTTCTTACTTTTACCAAACTCATACCTCGCATTCCAGTGATGGAATTTCATTTTCACAACTTCCAACCCATTACTTTTCCAAAATATCACGTTTCTACTTTTGTTATTCTTCGCGGTATACCCACCTTTTTCCATGCGCTTCGCTTTTTTAAATCCTGGCAAAGTCACCTCTGAAAAATGCTTCACTACGTCGATCGAACCAATCTTCATCTCTTCATCTAACTTATCCATAGCCGATTTCGCTTGCTTTCGAACTTCCATGTTCACTTCCATCGCTATTTTTTGTTTCTTCGGCTGCTTTGCCTTGAAAAACCCGAGTAGTTTCTCGGACTGTTTCTGCTTCAACTTTTCAACGCGTTCGAGAGCCAAGCGCTTCTCTTCAGCAATCTTATCCGCAGCTTCTTTTTTCTTCCGTTTCTCTTCATCTTTAATCTCTTTCTTCTTCCGTTTCTCTTCGTTCTCTTTCTCTTTGATCTCCTTCTTTTGCTCCTGTTCTTTCTTTCGTTCCAGTTTTTTAAGCTCCTGCTCGTCTTTTTTCTTTCGCTTCTCATCGTCGTTCTTCTTCGTCTTTTGTTTCTTCTCCTTCATCTTCTTCTTTGACGGACTATCGTCATCATCGTCATCGATGATTTCAAACCCTTCGGAATCTACCTCGGTTTCATTAACGATCTTCTTCTTCTTCTCCTTTTCTTCTTCTTCTCCTGGAACGAATCGTTCGTTCACGCCCTCAACATCATCATCAACATCATCAACAACATCATTTCGAGCACCGTTTTCTTCACATACCTGTTGACTCATCGCGATCATCACAGCACGTTTCCACGACCTGTTTTTGAATTCTATCGAATATCGAGTTCGCCTTGGACCTGCGTGACCACGGCGTTTTCTTTTACGATTCGTTCTTTTTTGAAAATTCAAAAACTGATCGCGTCGTGCTGAACGAGAACGATTTTGCGAAAAAAACGCTGATCAAGAGAAAGTTGACGGTAGCGGCGCTAGCGGGACTTGATGGCGTGTAAGTGACGAAATACCAAATCATGCGCGAGATCTCTCTCTCTCTCTCTCTCTCTCTCTCTTTTTTCTATCGATTCAGTTTATTTATGCGCACGCACAGTAAGTAATACTTTAGAAATCGATCGAATTCGTTTCTTTATAGTAGAGCTTAAAAATGTAAATTTCTCTAAAAATAGCACCCTCTTAAATTCTCTCTATCGCGTCTATTTATTATATCTATTTCTGTTTAAAATCGAGCGATGACCGCGGTAGTACTAAACGCGGAGTACGACGATCGAACGCACGTGAGAACGATTCACTCGAATGCTTCGATAGCGAGCGATAAGGACTCCGTGATCTTACGATTGCGCGTAGAGCTCGCGCAAGAGCGCGCGAGGAGAAAGGAAGAAACACGAGCAGAGCGAGATCTGCGCAAGGAGAGGATGTTGGCAGAACACGCGCTCGAACGCGCGTTAGTCGATGAGCGCGTGCACGGTTTAGAGCTCGAGGCCGAAGTTTCGAGAATAAGAAGAGATTGCGATGGATTGAAGAAACGCGAGGACGTTTTAACGAAGGAGAATAAGAGAAACATGGAAGAGATGGAAATACTCGCCGAACGAGCTGAAAGAGGAAAGAGCAGAGAGAAGAAAGTAACGAACGTTTTGAGAGAGGAGAGCGAAGAATTGAGAGAGTTACTTACGCGATCGAGAAAAGAAACGTTCGAGGCGAGCACGAAGGCGTCGATGACTGATGAATTCGCGAAGAAGTTGAACCGCGCGAGAAAAGAAACGGAACATTTGCGAAAACGGTTAAGTTTATGTGAGAGACGTCTAGAAAACTCGCTTTGCGAGAATATTCAACGAAGGCAAAAAGAACTCGCGAGTGCGACTGCGCTAAAAAGAGCGCTTCATTTATCTGCGCAGCTCTCTCGCCAACAAGAAGAGAAACTTCGAAACCGAAACGATGACGAAGCTTTATTCAATACGAACGAAAACAACGTCCACGATGATGTCTACGAGGAAGACGAAGGAGATGACGATGATGATGAGAAATACGAGTACGAACAATACGCGTCATCAATAATATCGGAAGAATAAATAATTTATTATATGCACCGTATTGTGGTACCTTAGCAGTAGTATGGTACTGTACTAGTACATTTGTAGTTCTTCATATACATACTGGTATCATTATTTTAGCAATACAAATACAATTATAAAGCGTTCAACGTCGCGACGACGCCAGCGATCGCCCCAGCGCCTAAAACAACCGGCACGATCTTATTCATCACAGTAGACGAACTATCATCTTTCCCACCAACAAACCCTTCGTTATCCATAAACTTCACCGATAACGGATTCCCTTCCGCGTCTTCTAAATTATTCGCTTCCAGTTCCATCACGACTGCTCTCGCAGCATTCTCTTTATCGAAATTAATCTCAGTGATGTCGCCACTGACAGCGCCTAACCCCATTTTAATCAATTGCGACATCCCTTTCGCAGTCAACCCTTTCGGTTTCCCTTCTGCATCCGTTTCGTTCGATAACGGTTCTTCCTTCTTCTTCCAATTCTTTAAGAACGACTCCGTCGTAGTTCTCCGTATCTTTCTTCCCAAGTTTTGGATATTTTTATTGTTCGAATAATGTATTTCGTTCTTCTTCGCAGAGGTGTTGATTACTGCGCGCGAAGTGAGAGAAGATATCGTAGTAATCATTTTATTATTAATGTTATTCTCGCTAGTATTGTAATCGCAGAGAAGAGATTAGATGCGTGCGTTTTCGAGCGCGCGCGTAACTTACGAGTAATATCTTTGCAGGATTTTAGCTACTTATTTCTCTTTTGTTTACTCTCTACTTTCCTAAGATATCTAGAATACGTTCGAGAGAGCGATTGAGAAACCGAACGCGACGAAAATGAAATGAAAGAAGAGCGTTTTGAAATCGTGACCTTTCCAAAACTTCAGATTGTCTGTCGTATTTCGATTTCGATTACGTCGTTGATTTCCTCGTTCTTCTTCTTCTTCTTCGTTGTCGTTATTATTTCTAGCGTTCGAGTTTTCAGGAGTAGCGCGCGTTTGACTTCTGAGCGCGTATCGCGAAGACGTCTGTGGTACCACTACAGTCGACGTCGAAAGCTTTCTCGTGGCTTGTAAACGAATGAGCGATGGTAGTAAGAAGACGAAGATGAAGCCGAATACGGCTCCACAGACGCTTACGACGCCGCCGACGTCTATTTTTTTGTTCGCAGCGCATAACGTGCCGACGAGTAAACACGAGAAATTCACGATTGCGATGCCTGAAAGAGTCGTTTTCGTCTCCGCTCGGCGACCGAAAACTAATCCATGTACGCTAGTTTGTAATATAAACAGAAGAAGTGGACATATTGTGAACATTTGCATCGCGGCCGCGATGTGCGCCGTAAACGCGAACAAAGCTTGGTTCGGCTGCGTCGGAAACGCGTTTAAAAAATTCTCCGAAGGCCCTTGTAATCCATTTTTCATACGCTTCGATTCTGAATCGATATACGTTGAACTGAAATTTCCGACTATGCCAACGCATGTATACGTCGCGACGGCTAAAATATACGCAAAAACTAAATTCCTATTATTATTCTTTGATTTCTTATTTGTCTTTAGCACTGGAACGATTGCGTGATGGACGAAAAACGCGCTCGAACATGCGCCAAGCAACGTACTGACGCCTTTAAAAGCCGCGCCACCGCCGCGAGGCGGATAAAAATGCGAAGGCGCCACCGCTTTCTCGACAACTAAACTTTGTAAAACGACAAATGCGACGAGATACGCTGTAAACATTGGGCCAAACGCAGAAAGTTTCACGAAAACATCCGCAGACGTTCTCGTGGCCAAAATAAATAATAATAATCCGACTATAACCGATGCCGTTTTTGGTGTGAAGCAATCACCGTTCAACGAAGATTCCCACGTGATCGCTTGTTTGCAGCTCGTATGCATTTTGTTACTAGTACTGTTATTATTATCGTTCGCCGTGGAATCTGTATTATTTTTAGTAGCAGTAGTATTATCGTCGTCGTCGTCGCCGCCATAAAACGAAGTCGACGACAACAAAGTAGTATTAGTACCACTATCATCATCATAATCACTACCACGAATCCTCTCTTTCGCCCTTGCCCCTACATGCCTCTCCCTCCAATCCGCATACCCACCACTGACTAACCCGAACACGACGTCGGACAAGATCATATCGTACACAATAACCGTCTGCACCATTAACAACACGATCCCGCCCCTACAAATCAATTTCGCGCTCTCACCGAACCATACCCCAACGACGTCGCTGTAATCCTTACACTTCCTACGATCCGTATGTTCAACTAGCCTTTGCGCCGAGAACACGCAGCATATGAATCCAAACATCGGCGCGATGATCGCCCCTAAGAGCACGCCCGATTTTGACATCGCCCAAGGGAACACGACCACGGAACCTGCGCCGACCATCGCGTTCCAAAGCGCAAAGACGACTTTTAGATCATGCCTCGAAACATCGGTCACGTCTTGTTCTATGTTATACCCATCGTACGTATTATTACTCTGCCGCTGGTTTGGTGATAGTCCATCTGAATCATCGTCATCGCGTTCTCTCTTCTTCTTCCTCTTCTTCTCGAGACCGTTACCGCTCATCAAAAGTCTCTGCTCCAAATCATCTTCTTCTTCTTCTTCTTCTTCTTCTTCGTTGTCGTCCGACGACGACGAAGACGTTTCGTTCAATCGATCGAATTCTATAGAATCGTTCCTTTGTCGATCATCTTCGTTCAAAGCTCGTTCGATCATCGTGGTACTATCTGTGTCCATTACAAATATGACGAATAAATATTCCCTCTCACTCTCTGTTGATTTAATGAATGATGATAGAAATAATAAGGCGTTATAATTTTCCCTACCCTGTAAACCCTAAAGCTCAAAACCCTAAACCCTACACCTAACTTTTGTTCCCAATAAACAATAAAGTTTCCAGCAGTAGAAAACCTGATTGAATGGAGAACTTCTTCGCATTCGCTCGAATACGCAAACGCAGGTAAAGAGAACTCGCGCGAGAATGATTTCGATCAACTCGAAAGCGCAGCGTTTAACAAACGGTTGGATCTCACGCACGCTTCGTTGCTCGTTTCTTACATCTTCCAATTCCCCTCGTTCTTCGAATTCGCTCAATTTTGGCCCTGATTTTCGCAACGACTTTAGTAGTAGTAATAACGGTTTCGAGAGAGGCGATGATGGGAACACAGACGAGGAAGGGATTCTGAGGCGAATAGAACGATCGTTCGTGAAAGCGTTGACTGAAGAGAACTTACGAAAGCTCCAAAGCGAAGGCTTCTGCGTCTGCGAAGACGCGCTCGAGCGCGAGCTATCGAAAGCGTTGAGAGCTGAGATCGCCGTAGTGAGTCGAAACGAGCACGGTGGACGTGATGACGAGCAACACGCGATGGTACCGAATTCGACGAGATTCGTGAAGGACGGTAAGGAGGAAACGCTCGAGAAGAGAGGGATTCGAGAGCTCTCTGCGCCTTTTCGTGACGAGAAAAGAATGAAGTATTTACGTGCCATGGAAAATGATAGGAGTTTAATGACGTTGTTGAACGCGATGACGCCGACGGCGAGCGAAAAGTTATTTAACGTTTCGTTGAAAGCGCAAGTGAACGACGGCGACGGCGCTCGATTTCCTATTCATTTCGATTCCGATTCAGCGACTGATTTGAGAAGGATTACGTGTTTAGTGTATTTGAACGAGCATTGGAAAGAAGCCGATGGGGGTCAGCTTGTTTTATACCCGTTCCCGATTGAGGAGAAGGTAGTAATAGCGCCAAAGCTTGGCACGATGGTTTTGTTTAACTCGCGATATATCGCGCATTCGACTATGCCTTCAAATGCGAAAAAGAGATACATGTTTACTATTTGGTTGCATTTGAAG
>Ga0302126_10001859_pt1 | contig 12405 bp, 14 predicted proteins | sample CB4_20m_MG_FD_203108 | JGI IMG/M metagenome (GOLD analysis project Ga0302126, IMG submission 203108) | Marine microbial communities from Western Arctic Ocean, Canada - CB4_20m | ecosystem: Environmental > Aquatic > Marine > Oceanic | place: Canada: Western Arctic Ocean | collected 2017-09-24 | reverse complement strand
TCATAACTACGTTAGACAAATACATCAGAACCTATCTAGACATGAAAACGGCCGTATCTGTCGAAATACTTCGTGTATTGCCGGATAAATATATAGATAGATACATTATGGAGTTTTTATGAGAAAAATAAGAAAAATAAGAAAAATAAGAAAAAATGAAATTGTAAATAAATTATTTGTATTATATTGTTATTTTCTATTTGATTTTCCAAGAGTTTTTCTGCTTATTTTGCCATCGTCTATAAAAATCAATAGTATCGTATCTACCCAATCCATATTACTAGATAATGATATTGTTTTTACACCGATGAAGATTTAAATCCGCACCCCTAATAAAATTTCTTAATTTAATATAGGATAATGACTAAACATAAAACTGATGATTATACAAAAATGTTCTCAAATAATACCCATTTTGAGAACATTCTATTGTACGTTTTGTATAATTATATCACGATATCACGATATTATGTATAAAATTGCTTTCTGAGATAGACTCTTATCTTAATGCATATTATAACAATAAACCTATTCAAAATGGATCAAAGTTGCCTCATTTGTGCCGAAGATTTTAACTTAAAAAAACACCAACAAATTGCTTGTGAGTTTTGTGAGTTTACCGCGTGTTCTACTTGCTGTCAACGCTATGTTATTGACCAAGAAACATCTACTTGTATGAACAATGATTGCAAAAAAGAATGGAATCGTAAATTTGTGGTCAATACATTCCCAAATGGCTGGGTCAGTAAAGATTGGAAAAATATGAACGCCAAAGTCGCGGTTGATAAAGAAAAAGCATTGTTTCCCAATACTATGGGAGTTATCGCCGACATAAAAGCTAAAAACGCAGTTAAGACCGAAATAACACAAATCCAAGAACAAATTAAAACATTAACCTCCCTAAGAAACACACTTGAACGTCAAGTTAGAACTGGAGATATTGTCGCTGAAAAAGTCGTTTCTAATGGACGCAAATGTCCCGATTCCGAATGCCGCGGGTATCTAAGCACCCAATGGAAATGCGGCCTTTGTGAAAAATGGGCTTGTCCCGAATGCCATGTTATCAAAGGAGATACACGTGACACTGAACACACATGTGACCCCGATACATTAGCTACAGCCAAGTTACTTGATAAGGACACGAAACCTTGTCCAAAATGCTCTACTCCTATTCATAAGATTGAGGGGTGTGACCAAATGTGGTGCACTCAATGTCATACTGGGTTCAGTTGGAGGAGAGGAACTATTGAAAACCGTATTCATAATCCACATTATTATGAATGGCAGCGCCAAAATGGTGGAGGAGGAGCTCCTCGTAATGTAGGTGATTTTGAATGTGGACGCGATATAGGTGACCGTAACATTCATGACCGTATTAGACGCACATTTGACGTACTTAAATTTGTATATAGAACAAGAGTAAATCCGTCCGTTGAAATAACAAATGCAGAGACCGTAGAGAAAGAGAAGGAATTGAAGCGCGCCAGAAACAAAGCTAAATCCATTGGAGATAGTATTATTAGAATTATACGCAACACAATTCACTTAAATGAGGTTGTTGGTCCACGATTTAGACAAGCAAATGAAAATGTTAATGAATTTGCCAGAATACAATATATTACAAAAAAATATGATGACAAAAAATTCGCTTCTATCGTTCATAAAAATAATAAAGCCAATTCCAAAAAACAGGATATATTTAATGTGATTCAACTCCAACACCAGGGGGTAACTGATATCATTTTCCGTATGATAGATGCATTCTCAACAATTTCTGATATGCTGGATACAAAATCAAACAACATAAGCACTTCTGTATGTAGTCAGGTCGTTCCACAAATTTACACTTTGTATGAAGAATTTGAAACTCTTACTAAGTACTCCAATAATCTACTACTAGACCACGCCAAAACATACCAATGCAAAATATGGGTCATAAACCACTTAGAAGAACGTCAGTACTCTACTTTTAAATAGATAGCCATTTTCCTTGTAATTTATAACTAAACACTTTTTTGTTAGTAATTATGCTATTTACGTGTATCATACACATCATAAAACAATATAAATATTTTTATTATAGTATAGTATCCCAGAATGAATGAACGTAGATTAATTATACCTCAGCCAATATCACAAACTGCATTGTATTCAACTCCATGTATAATTCAATGTATATACGTAAGTTATAGTAATGAATATACTTTCTTAACAATTGGATTATATTGTCTATTAGGTTCAAGTATATTATACTGGAATAATATGCAAAATACAGCAATATATAATATAGACCGCACATTAGCAGTAAGCGTTCTAAGTATTAAAAGTTATATTGCATATAATCATTTTAGTATAGAAGGTGGGAAAATATGGTATACCAGTTTATTTGTATCTGCAATTGCCTACATATTATCTTTGTATTTATTTCAAATTAATAAACACTGTATAGAACCAGATAAAGAACGAATCATGAAACAGTCTATATATTATCATATGTTTTTTATTCATTTTCTTCCAACAACTACATTTTCTTTATGTGTTTTACAGTATTCACCAATAATAGAAGATAATTAGAGAGAGAGAGAGAGAGAGAGAAAAATATAAAATTATAGTTAACAAAATCTTTTTGTATAGTATAACATGATTCAAACGAACAAAATGGATTATTCAATCATTCTCTTTTTCTTGTTAATCATGTATGCCATTAACATCTATGCGTTTAAAAATGGATTCCCTACTTGTGAAAATTACGTGACCAATACGTATTTATATTTAGCATTAAGTATGTGTTATATCTATTTTAATATCAACCAATTCAGCTCATATAGTCATCACGTATTTATACCATTCTTGGTAGGTATTGCTGCAATCCTATATATTACTATGAATAAACCGACAACACAGAGCGGTATAGCTATCAATCATATTGTATGGTTTGCATTTTTATCGGCATTGTCCTTCATGATTATACCTATTACATCTATGAGTAGTGATTCAATGATTTATATGGCTTTATCTTTTACATTTTCAATATTTGTCATGATGTCTGCCATTGTTTACTTGTTTCCTACATTTTTTCAAAAAACAATGCACTTTATGTATCCAGGATTACTCTTAGCACTTATTATGATTATCTTAATTGAACTGTATTTGATCTTTATTAAACAACAATATCCTGCTAATATTCATCGTTACGTTAGTTATGCGGTTGTTACTGTGTTTTCATTGTTTATCTCTTATGATACACAACTCATGTTTGAAGCAGCTGAACAATGTAGAAAATATGCCAATTATCCTGAATCCAGCATGAAATTTATATTGGACATTGTTAATATCTTTGTGAGAACATTATCTATACAAAGTCGGTAATTTACATAATTATCAATCCGCCGTTTTTGTAATATAATTATTATATTATAAAATAGTGGTTTACCATTCAACCCCAGGTGGTGTACTCCATAATGGTTTGTACCAAAGAACCCCATCACAATCTGTATCTGTATCAACTTCATTATGACAGATACCAGGAGATATATTTATTATTGTTCCCACAAGTGGTACACGAGATGCTCGTTTGTTGATTAAATTCTTTAGATTTTTGTGTGTAGTATTGGTTGTACAAATGTCACCTAAAGCTTTTTTACATTTATCACATTGGGCATCGGGCATATTATATTAATAATATAGTATATATATATATAGAATATATGAATACAGTTACCATTTATTGTCAATATTTTGCACGCGCTGGCGGAAAACGAGAATATATACACACAAAACACGTAATTGTATCAGAAGAAACTCTTGATACATTAAGTCAATATAGTGGTAGTTTTGGTATCGAGGGGTCAGCTGGAGGAACACCAATTGTAGCCTCTATAAACTCAACTTGGTCAGATTCTGTAGCTGAAACCACTCAATCTAAGAAATCAGAATTAACAGAAACAGAAAATTGTATAGAATATTACGAGAATGTTGGTTTAATTTATAGAAAAATGACATATACATATCGCATTAAGGGTAAAACTCTGGAACAAGTTGAAACTGAAATTATTACGACTTACCCTACTGCTACTAAATATTTTTCACCAACAGAATTACGTACAGAAGCTATATGTGATATGAAAAATAGATTTGGTGTCGATACGGTTGAAGTAATCTATAAATTAATATTACCAGAAAAAACCGAACAACCGCCTTTTCTTAATTGGAAGATATCACATAAAGGAGAATCAAGACCTGTAAACTCAATATATGGTGGTACAGGAGTTATGAATGATGGACGCTGCTATGTTGCAAGATTTAATAATGTTCCAGGTAAGGTAAATGTTGATGTAAAAATAGATAAAAAAACGGGCATACAAAACGTATCTCTTTGTAACTTTTGGTCTCCTGGGTTTTGGCATCATAGGTTTTCTGGTGAAGTTTTAACTACAAATTGTCCATATAAATGGAAAAGAATTAAACGCGGTGATAAGATACCAATTAATGCACTTGGTCCATATGAAATAAATACACATGAAATGTATGGTGGACATATTAAATATGCATGGGTTGCAAAAAGTGTAACTGGAGAACCCGGTAGACTTACTTGTGATGCTAAATATTATCATGATATAAACTCTAAGAAGGATGATTATACGGATGAAACCGCGCCGAAAATGCATAATATAAAGGCACATGCATCTTGGTTTACTGAAAATAATGGATACATATTAGTTATAGATAATTACCCAAATATTAACGGTTATAAATGTTTGATTGCGGAGGGTGATGACGACGATGATAATTAGTATATTTGGAAAATTGATTTATATTGTTTTATATTTGTTTCTATTATTACAGTTATGGACTTTATTGCAACTGCGCTTGATTTTAACATGATTAATAAACTTCCAATGGAAAAAATAAAAAGTATATTCCAATTTGTTATCTTAAATTTTGGTATTTATTTAATGTGGATTGGATTACATTATGCTGCATCTCATCTCTATATTCATTGGTGTGTTCCTGCTACACTTGCTGGATTAATTATGTCACCGTTCTTAGTTCCTGCACCACATTGTTACGGATTACGATGGCTAATTTATCAAGGGGGTAATAGCATTGTTGTCATGTGGTCGTTTATTGGGGGATGGCTACTCTCTTATTTCATTCCTATAAGCAATAAATAAAAAAATACATTATAAACAATATTTATTTAGTAGTTATTTTTTTTTGAAACATCTATAAAAAGGGTAATAACCCATGAGTCTGCGTTGTCGTTGTTGAGTGGATTGAGGTTATTGAGTGTTTAATTAAATATCTGTAATGTCAATGTTAGTGTAAGTGTAAGTGTTAGTGTTAGTGTTAGTGGGTGTGGGTGTGGGTGTGGGTGTATGTAGTATGTCGTTAGTGAAAAGTAAATCGTTTTCAATAAGGTCGTCTGGTTCTGTATTGGGTAGGTAGTTGTTAAGGGTAATGCGTTTAATAACGTTAAGAATGTTTTTATTAATAGTAGGATTTTCCCGTAATTGATTGATATTGTAGTCGTCATAGATAAAAATGACATCAAGATTTTTATATGGTTTCTCCCACTCTCTGTAACCACATAGAATAATAGAATTTTTGGCAATAAGATTGGCTCTCTTATGTCGGCCCTTGAATTTGGCTCTAATGTGTGCAATAAACCTTTCCCCATCATTGTTGAAAACTTCACACATCCCATTGCCTAACATAGCACCAACGGCGACGATAACCTCCAATTCTTCTTGCGGCAAACGCAATGCTGCACCACCTCCCCCCGCAGACCGGACGTGCTTCCTCGCTAAACCCTTGGTCTTAGTTCCTCCTGATGTATTCTTTACCATAATAGCTTTAAATTTGTGATTGTTATCAAATGATTTAATTGTATTAATCCTACTATATTAATTCAATTTTTTACACCAAAACATTTACACCAAGATTCTTTACAATAAAAAAGAGGTTTTTACACCCCTTTTTTAAAAATAGTTTTTATAGTTATTGTAGTTATTATAGTTATTGTGTAGTTTTTGTAGTTTTTGTAGTTATTGTAGTTATTGTAGTTATTTATACAGTTGTAATTTGTTTGGTGACATAATCCCATGTTCCAATCTGGGCATGATTCTCATTATCATACAAATTATTAGTGTCATCTATCAAATACTCTTTCCCCTCAATTGTGATAACCTTCACATCCAACTCGTCCTCTTCTGCCTCTTCCTCTTGTTCTTGTTCTTGACTCGCTTGCTCTGCCTCCTCAGTAGAGGAGTTCGCCAATGTCACCAAACTTGTGACCAAATCTACGGGTTCTTCCTTCTTTGTCTTCTTCTTTGATGCACCCTTCTTCGCTGCCTTTGCATCTGCAACTACCTTCTTTGCTGCTTCCCTCTCCTCAAATTTACGCTGCTTGGCAGCTGCCTTCTCATTCAACACCTGCTGTTTGACGGCTGCCTTCTCATCCTTCTTTTTATCAGCCACATGGGTACGCATCTCCTTTGCGATCCCCTTGTTCTCCAAAAATTCTTCCACAAATGCCTTCTGCACTTCCATCTCGCCAAACACGTTCGCCGCTTCAAACATCTTCTCTTCATCAAACAACAATTCGCCGTTCTTCTCCAATTCTGCATTGTTTAATGATCTTAACATATAATAGGTGTATTGAATAAATCTGTTATACTTTGCTGGGAGGCTTGGTGCACGAACCTTCTTCTCCTTCTTCTCCTCATCCTCACCATCACCCTTCTCCTTTACTACCTTCTCCTTCTTCTCCTTCACCACCTTCTCCTTCTTCTCCTTCACCACCTTCTCCTTCACCACCTTCTCCTTCACCACCTTCTCCTTCACCACCTTTACTACCTTCTCCTTCACTACCTTCTCAGGAGCGTTGGGTGCGATAGTAGCGGGGACTGGGGGGGTACTGACTTGTTGTTGGCTTGACATATTGATTACTTTTAAAACTGTTAGATTATGATGAATACCACTACTCTTTTACATATAAATCAATTTTTTACATTTGTTCTCCAAATATACGCTTTTGAGAACATATTACCGTTTCAAATACTTTTCCGCAATATCACTCATTTCTCATTATCCCACTCATTTCCCGATAAGTATAAAACAAGGGTTTTACACACGTTTGTATCTATTGTGGAGAACCTACTCACATACCATCTCTATATACCGTTATACTCTGTATATACAGTGCACTGTTCCATAATTTTACTATACACTTTAGAGATTGCCCTGTGTATATCCATCCCTCGTATTATGCATTCTCTATTTCTACATTATTCTACAGTGTTTATTTGAGGGAATAGAGAACCTTGATTATATCCTATATGTTTTTTATAAAAACACTCTATTACCGGGTGTTTTTATAACAATACCACTCACCCTTCGGGTGGGTCAGGTTCTCTATTCCCTCAATTAAACTCTGTAAATATATACAAAATTATATACATGACTTATCTAACTTGACCTTAGGTAATACCTCTTTGTATATCTTCTTTTGTAGTACTTCATTGTCTACACTATTGCCGAGTGCGTTTTGTAATGCCTTGTTTTGATACATATTTTCTGGCGTATCCATTACCGATGCTTGAGGGGTTTCCCGAGCATATTGCTTTACCAACCCATAATGTTTGTTTTCTATATTTGTTATCGCACCACTCATCAATTTATCCTCTTTTGCACTGCTTTTATTCCACTCAGCATTGTCTTTTATGTATATTATATCCCGTTTCAAATCCGTGCAATGCAACGGTCGGTTTGTGATTTCCAACTCACCCAGTGCTTTTATCAGAATATTACTCACACTATCCACATATCCTTTATCGGATACTGCTTTCAAATGACTCATATTCAACTCTATAGATTTGATAAAGTCTTGGATACTCATTGCATTCTTACATTCATTGTTGAGGTACAACTGCACATTGAACGTGTTATTACAATTCGTGTTGGTGTTGTTATTGTTGGTTGTATCACCGATTCTTGGAATAATTTCCGTAATTTGGGTAGTTAATTCGGTTAGTTTTTTATCCTTTTCTGCCATTTGTTTAATAAGGGTCATTATTAATGCTCTGTCGCTTGGCTGTTCTTCCGGGACAAAAGTGTTTTCAATCGGTTCTTCTGTGGTATATGTACATTTTTTCTTGTGATTCCATAAACTGGAGTGATGTTTATATTCCTTACCACAATCACATGTAAATTGTTTGGCGGGTGTTGGCAGGTTTGATGTAGTATTTTGTAGTATTTGATGTTTTGCAGTCAATATATGTTTATTATAATTGCTTTGTTTGCTGCATTTAAAGTTGCAGTTTTCGCACACATGGGTTTCGGCAGTTTTCGGCAGTTTAGATGTAGTCATTATGTAGTATATAATACTACAAGAAAAATGCCTAAATCCTTTTTCCAAAAAGTATAAAAAAGTTTCAGTAACAAATAAATTCATGGAAAATCGGGATTCGCTGCATTATGCTGTAAAGTGGTTTTTTGTGTTTTTCTGAAAATAAAAGTAGTTGTACTTTTGAAAAATGGACAAAGATATGTATGTCCAAAAGTAGGAAAGTAAGAATAGTTTTTATTTTGTGTTTTTTCTGACAACTATATAATTTGAAAAGAGGGTTTAAAGAAAACCAGAGAGGCAACTTCACTGTGTGTTGAACCCGAAGAAGTACCGAGTTATCTTGGGCTGACAAACCCGCGTGTAGTTGAACTGAAATAACGTTCTTTGTATCGGTTTCTTTGGTTGTATCTTTATCTTACGTATCTTATTATTTTTGGGTGATGGGAATGCATTTACAATGAAGCGGTCGAATATATTATCTATTGCCGTGTTTTGATTTTTTGTTCTTTCCGTCTGCATTGCCGCTATGTTCAATGTGAATACCGGATTAAACGTAGTAGTACTTTCGAGTCGTTCCATATTTTGAAGAAGAATTTGGATCTTCTCATCAGTAGACACAGCCTTCACAATATTCTCCGTGCGACGAACCACCTGAGTTTTCTTCGTCGTTTTATTGGCAGATTTACGGACCATGGACCGATTTGATTTTGCTGCTGTCATCTTTAGATTACTTTTAAAACTGTTAGATTATTATGAATACCACTACTCTTTTACATATAAATCAATTTTTTATATTTGTTATCCAAATATACGCTTTTGTGAAAAATAGAAGTATAATATATATATGAATAACCTCCAAGAGAATGACCGAATCGTGGAGGAACTGATACCCCGACTTATATCTTTAGACCAACGGCTTGCCCAGCTTCAACATTTGAGCGGTAGCCGAGATGTTAGACAACTTGACGGGCGAAGTTTAAATGCCGAGAGGCGACGTTTAAATGTCGAGAGGCAACGTTTAGTAGGAGATATTCAACTCCATCAACCTCAGCATTTGCAGAGAATAACAAGGCAGATACCCTCAATCGACAGCGACGACCTGTCCCAAGTAACGACGATATTGGATATTCCGTTTAGTCCAAGTTCCTCAATATATGGTCCAGGTTCTCCAATATATGGTCCAGGTTCTCCTCCAGGTTCGCCACCGTATGCACCAGGTTCTGCAATAAGCACCAGTCCAAACTCTCCAACCTGGTCTCAAGGAAGCTTACATATGAGTGATTTAAACACATCAGACAACGATATAATAGATGTAGTTCCAACTCCACCAGGTTCTCCAATCATAACTCCACCCACACGTAGTAGACACAGAGGCCCTGTTGGAGGAACAAAAAAAAAGAAAGGAAAGAAGAGAAAGGCCACGAAGAAGAAAAAGGCCGCGAAAAAAGGGAAGAAAACAAAAAAACGATAGACAAACAGGCTTTTTGTAAGGGTTTGTTAGGTAAAATCGCGAATAAAGTAACACACACCAAGCATAAAAATGCCTATGAAAATAAGAGTTCCGATAACCACGGACATTGTTGTTAATAATGATAGTAACAACAATCAATTTTATATAAACAGTGTAAAGAATCACTAGGGATGGATACGTCTACATGCGCCGCCCACACAAGAACAATCGCGCTTGTTGTAGAGCAAGGAGTATGTAGTAGACCACTGGTGGGGGTCGTAGTTCAACCGTTTGCAATCGGGGTGACACGCACACGCATTAAGCAGGTTATGTTTATACACGTTGGTGAAGCACGTAAGGCGGCAGAACAACTTGTGTAATTCGGGAACGCGAGGGGGCATTGGATAGGATACTACACAACTTGTGTTTAATATTGTTATATACAAAAAGATTTTACAGAGACAATCACAAAACGGGTAACGCAACGGAATTCAACAGACCTTTCAAAAGACCTTTCAAAAGAATTTTCAACAGACCTTTAGCGAGAGGGTTTCAAATACTTATTCAACGGACAGTTCAACGGACCTTGGCCGGGCGCCATACACTCATTTCCCGTTATCCCACCCATTTCCTGATATCCCACTCATTTCCCGATAACTATTAAAAGGAGCTTTAAGGAGACCTCGGGGCAGAGGGTGTTCAAATACTTATTCGGCGACGGTGGGGGGCGGGTACGTGCGGGGATTCGCGGGGGCATCAGTACCCGAAAATATCCAGTGCAGAATACCCCTCCCCCCGAAAATATCCAGTACCATGGGTCTTAAAAAAGGTCAAGTAGTTCACTTTGATTTCATCTGGTGGGTGGAGGGTCTCAACAAAATATATAAGGTTATTGTATAATGTCAACTACCAACCCAAAACCAAAAGCATACAAATCAGCTTTTCAAAAAATTGGACAAAAAACGAAGTCCGGTAAGGGAGTGAGCTTCCCTCTGTCTCATGCAATTCTTGAACGAACCTCAAGTGAAAACGAAACAACAACCGATAAGGTTGCCGAGAGGCAATATTTAAACATAGATAACAAAAAAAAGTTGGCTAGACTGATTGCAGCCAAAATGAATGTAACCCCTAAATCTATTTTTAAAAGAGTTCCAGGTACAAAAAGTCAGGCAACCACGGATGGCACATACATCTACCCAGAAGAAGAAGCCGACATGTACAACCAACTTGTAGATAAAACAACCCTTTATCAGCCTGACCGCGAATACGTGGAAAATGAAGATTCAGGTAATGTTAATTTACGGTCTCTGCGAGTTGAAAAAACACCAGGTACCCCAAAAGGCATAGCATTAGAAATGTGGAATTCTCAACCAAACATTGTGACAACTGATGGAATAGATAGGAAACATTCAGGTGGTGTAAACAATAACAGAAAGACCAAATCAAAAAGGAAGGCAAATAGAAAGACAAACAGAAAGACAAACAGAAAGACCAAATCAAAAAAGAATACAAAAAAAAAGACAAAAAGGAAGGCGAAAGGAAATACAAAAAAGCGACGCTAAAACATCAATATTGCTACATATTATGTAAAACTAATAATATAATATGTAAGGTTCTCCAATGTTGATATAAAGTTTATAAAAAGGAAAAGAAAAAAAGAGATACACCTGTAAATCACAACACCATAGTAGACCACCATCAAAATAGAACAACAATATTTGTGTAGAAAAGATTAATGAAACGAATTAGTAATGGGTTTGTGCATATAAAAATATTCATCATCTTGGTTCATCTCAACAAATCCATATTTTTTGTAATATTTCAATAAGAATTGTGGGTCACCATGGTCGGGTTTTTTTTCAACATATAAATAGATTCCATTGGTTTTTTTAGAGGTTTTCATAAGGTAACCCGAAACATATCGTTCAATCAAGTCCATGACGATAGATACGGGTGATTTGCCCGAAACATCTTTCATTTTAGCCCGACAAACCTCATTAATCCAAGGTTGTTGATATGGCAACAATTCTAAATTGCTTTTTTGTACGGTAGCGGCTCCACCATCAACAAAATCCATAATCCCTTTTGAATTGGGTAAAAATCCTAAAGAGATGGCAATAATAAAGGTTTTTTCATGAGTAGTTTGTAATAAATCAATAATGCGTTTGGTATTTTCATTGTGTAGATTTTTATCTTTGAAACAGACTTTTTGCATTTTGGTCAGTATTTTGGCCATGTCTTTGAATGATAATTCCTTGGGTAGTAGTTTGCAGTTGTATTCAGCCATACATTGTCTCATACAACGGCGTGTAGCAATATTTTTGCCTGTATTAATTTTGTAAATAGTAGATTCATACGATGCCATAGTATATAATTAGTATATAATTACTATATATTAATTATACAGTGAAAGACAATTAGACAATTAGTCCATCACCCCCCTAATCACCCTGAGAATCATCTCCAAAAAGGTAGAGACAAATTTGTATTAAAATGCTCCGTTCATCAAGACTTTGAGAATTATCGGGACTATGATTGGTATGTGGTTGATTATGCTGAGTAGATTTCCGCGAATATAGATTATTAGTGTTATTATTGGCATAGA
>Ga0302126_10001856_pt1 | contig 12416 bp, 12 predicted proteins | sample CB4_20m_MG_FD_203108 | JGI IMG/M metagenome (GOLD analysis project Ga0302126, IMG submission 203108) | Marine microbial communities from Western Arctic Ocean, Canada - CB4_20m | ecosystem: Environmental > Aquatic > Marine > Oceanic | place: Canada: Western Arctic Ocean | collected 2017-09-24 | reverse complement strand
ATATATATATATTTTGTCTTTTAGTGAACACTGACAACGCTAAGTAGAATAAATCAGTGCGCTATAGATATAGTAGTAATAGAACAATTCCTTCATCGGAACACACACACACACCACCCAAACTTTCTCTCTCTCTTCTAAGTTTCCTCTCTCACAAATGTATATTTACAAGCACATACACACACACGCCTCTCTATACACACACACGCCTTTCTAACTCTCTCTTTCGTTAGAAGTCTTCTTCGAGGGTAAAGGTGGTCATTGAGCCCGAACCGCCGGTGACGCCCGACTTTTGATACTCGCCGACGCGTTTCTCGAAGAAGTTCGTTTTACCTTGCAACGATATCAACTCCATCCAATCAAATGGATTTGCCGTGTTGTACTCCTTCGCAAAACCGAGTTGCGAAAGCAAGTGATCGGCGACGTACTCGATATAATCTCTCATCATGTCGGCATTCATGCCAACGAGAGCGCATGGTAACGCGTCGCAAACAAACTCCTTCTCAATCGCAACAGCTTCGATCACGATGTTTCTCAACTTTTGCTCACCAGGCGTATTGTTCAACATGGTGTACAACAAGCACGCGAAATCTCTGTGTAAACCTTCATCTCTCGAAATCAATTCGTTCGAGAAAGTTAACCCTGGCATCAAGCCTCTCTTCTTGAGCCAATAAATGGAGCAGAAAGAACCGGAAAAGAAGATGCCTTCGACGCATGCAAACGCAACCAAACGCTCGGCAAAGGATTCAGAGCCATCGATCTAATTAGTTAGAATAAGAAAATATTCATCAGTAAGTTTAAACTTATAGATATTTTCAACATATATCCTTGTTTTCACGAAAAGGTGCATACATTTGTTTTTTATAGCTTTTGCGCGTTTTGCGCAAAACACGCGCGCGAACGTGAACGAAAACGTACCCATTTCAATGCCCAGTCAGCCTTCTTTTTCACGCACGGGATCGTATCAACAGCTTTGAACAAACGCGTTTTCTCCACTGGATCTTTAATGTATTGATCGATGAGGAGCGAGTACATTTCTGTTGTAATTAAAATGAGAATTTTTTTTTCATGTGTTAGTTTTTATTTTCCCCTTGACGTCATCTCGGAAAACGAACAACAAAAACCAAAATATTATAAACTAGAGAGAGAGATCAATTAAACGTACCAGAATGAATGTTCTCGATGGCGATTTGGAATCCATAGAACGCTCTCGCCTATTATTTAGAAATTTTAATGTTAGTTTAATTCGTTCACGATAAATATCTCGCTCGAGCGTAAACATAAAAAGGCAACTCGTTGCACACATTTACTTTTTCTCTCTGTCTGTGAAGAGAAAAAAAGAGAAAATCACGCACCTCTGGGATCTGAATCTCCTTCATGAAACGAACACCGAGGTTCTCCAAGACGATACCATCCGATGCAGCGAAGAACGCGAGAACGTGTGAGATGAAGTGTTTTTCGTCTCCAGTGAGTTTTTCCCAGTGTTTCATGTCATCCTGTAAATCGACTTCCTCTGTTTGATTTTTCGATTTTGTTCGTATGTTTTGGAAAGAAGAAGGTTAGCAAAGAGAAATTACGAAACGGATAATGAAAGAAGAAGAACATAAACGATAAACTAAAGAACGATCAAAGAACGTACCAGCTGTCCAGAAAGAAGCTTGCGCCTATTATTTAATACCATAAAAAGAAAGAGATGTGTTAGTATAAAACACGACGACGACGACGTAGAAGAAGAAGAAATAATTATTTTCGAACGTTTGAATTTCAAAAAAGAAAATCACAGCCAAACGATGATGACGAAGTATGTATAGTACCTTCTTATACATTTCCCATACAGCGTCGTACTTTAACGGGAACAACACGAATCGGTCGTTCCCGCCATCGTCGAGCAGGGGTTCCGGTAATTGTTCTTGTTCAGAGGGCATTAGTGTATATATAAATGTTTTTGTGTTCTACTACTCGATTAAATAAAAAAGTGAGGAAGTGATGTGCTGCGTCGTCGTCGAATAAACGGCTCTCTCCAAAAATGGCAAAAATCCAAAATCCAAAAATCCAAAAAAAGATGAGAAAAAAAAATTAGCTGCCAAAACGAGAAACGTGCAATTTTTACCAAAACGAGCAAGCGAACGAACGACGACGCTATAAAACAACGCACGCCTGCTTCAAACAGACAATGGGAAAAGTCCACGGTTCACTCGCACGTGCTGGTAAAGTCAGAGGTCAAACACCGAAGGGTACGTTATCGTATAGATTTGATTCGCGTATCGATCGTCAATCTATAATTAGTATTATAATAGATGTCGTAAATTCTCGCGTATATTTTAGCGGCCCCGTCTGAGTGTGATTTGGAGCGATGAATTGTTATCGTACGCGTACGTATAAGCAGAGAGTCTTGCGCGCGAATAAATTTAAAGAACTAATACAGTAGCGATGAATGAAAAAGTATGCGTGTAAGCTGTTTATAGGTTTATATAAATGGTTTATGTCGTTTTCTTATTCGCGATAGTACGACTTTGTTTTTTAATAATGATTTTAGCGCGCGCAAGCCCTCTCTCTCTTTGTACACGATTTTCGCGGTGTTTCATGTTTAAGAATCTTAATACACAAACACACGCGAGCGTGTTTTCGATTTAAATATAGCAAATACGCGAACAAATAGTATTTTCTCATCGATCTATGATGTATGATCTATCATAATTAAACTAACATCTATTATTATAATCATAACAATAGTTGCCAAGCAAGAAAAAAAGAAAAGTCCAAAGGGAAGAGCTGGAAAACGCATCGTATACAACAGACGTTTCATTAACGTCGTCGTTGGTCCGGGCAAGAAGAAGTCGCCAAACTCCAACCAAGCTTAATTATATTGTAATATAGTCAATTATTATATAATTTTAGTAGCTTAGGAGGAAAATGAGTATGGCGATTTTGATGAGAGTAGCAACGCGAAGACGTTCTTCTTTAAACGCTACTATTATGTTCAAAGAAGAGAGTCGTCGTCTATTAGCAACAGCAACAACAACAACAACAACAACAACACACGAATATTTAGAAGTAAAAAAAACAATGGCGATGACTAATTCTCCTTCAACAACAATTTCAACATCAACAAAAACAACAAGTCAATTATTAACAAGAGGATTTGCGTCTTCGTCCATGGCTGGGAATATTTATAGCACTTCTCAATCGTCGTCGTCGTCTGATTTATCATCAAACGATGGCGGAGAGGTGTTAAATCTAGGCTACGCAGGCGGCGAAAAAGATGCTCAGTCATTTGCTTCAACTACTCGAGAGTTGGTTCGAAGATACAAAGGACTCGAAACGGCTTCCAAGGCAGAGTTGAACAAAATCGAGCTTGCTCGCGTTCGTAAAGAGTTTGCAAAATGGTCCGCTGATTCCGGTTCCTCTGGAGTGCAAATTGCCGCTTTAACTGCGAAGATTGCATACATGACCGAACATTTGAAAGTTCACAAAAAAGACAAGCATGGAAGATTTGGTTTAGCTCAAATGTTGGAGAGGCGCAAAAAACTTTTGAAGTATTTGCGAAGAACCGACGCGACGACGTATGAAACCGTAATCACTACACTCGGTCTGAAAGATCGAAGCTTTGTTGAAGAAGCTTTAGGGGCAAAGTGGCCCACTCGTGGATCTTAACTTTAATTGATTATTTAGTTTACTTGTTAGTTGTTAGTCGTTGTTATAGAGAATAAAAATAACTATCGTTTTACGTTTTCAACACTAAAGCGCATCACGGCCGCGAGAGAGAGGAAATTTTCTGAGCTGGCATTATTTATCGTAACTTCATATATTTAACACGCGCTCGCTTGTCCATCAGAATCGATATAAAACACAAGAAATTGTCACTTACACGAACACACAAACGCGCTCTGTTGTCCATGGTTTTTGTTGTACGAATTAATTGCATACTCGAACGAGCTGCGCCTGTCTACTTCAAACCTATCCAAAAAAAAGAAGCCGCGCAGAGGTTTGGAAGTAATCGATTGAAAGCTTCGACTACTTCAAAGCCATGCACTACTACGTTTACGCTCGACAAAGCAGGGTAGGAACTTGTCCTCGTTTCACTTTTCATTCAGCGCCGTGATATGTGTTCGCACGCACTGTATAGTAGTACAGTACGCCGCGTGGAGCGCAAAAATCGATTTTTTTTTATGCCAGCTCATTTATATACTGTAACTAACTTTTCTTTCAGGTGTGCCGAAGCGCGCTACAACGACGACGTGGTGTGCGATTCATCACTGGATTGCTCACTTACACCACTGAGCATCAACCGCTTAATGCAAAAACATAAAGGCGTTTTGAAAATGCACAACGCAGCGATTAAGTTCACCGTTCGAAACGAACAACTTTTCGTGTCGCCTTTGAAGAACTCTTCTATTTTCGTCGTTAACGACGACGATTTGACGGAAGAAATCACGGACAAGATGACGAGACGCGTAGGCAATGGATACATCTTAAAGTTTCGCTCTGCCGATGATGATGGGAGCGAATACGTATTGAGTTGCGAAGAGTTTTGTCCGATTGAATACGCGTAGTACTAATTTTATAATTACCGGAACCGCGCGCGCAAAAACGCGCACGCGCGCGCTCGCACTGTCCCATCGCGTCTGCTGAAAAGTTGTCTATAGCGCTAAGATCTGTGTTGCATCCGTGTATAAGTTGTACTACTATCGTTATGTTATTAAATAAAAACGAAGATTGTAATATTATCATACATGTATACGTGTGTATATATATGATTTCTTTCACTATATCAGTAAATAGAAAATAGGCCGAATGAGACGAAATTTATGGACGCATTCGTCTGCACAGTTTTTCGCTCGGAATGTGGGTATCACCTCTAGCGCGCTTAATACAGACGAGTACTACGCGCGCTATGATTGCAGCAACGATGCAAACAACGATGGCAACTCATACTCCTCCTTCTTCTTTTTATCATCGTTCTTTCGTTGACGATCGAAGAACGAACTCTATCGCTAGGATCTGCCCTGGAACTCTTTTTGCGACCAAATCACCATCGGTCCAGGGGAACAAAATCGTTCGTCTTCGTCCTTTCCTTGGTTTCGAACGACGAAGAGTTTTTTGGAAAACAACTCGTTCTTCTTACTCTTCTAGGGCGACGACGAACACTGCGTTGAATCGACGAACGAAGACGAGAGAACGAAAGAATAATAATAGTAATCATCACGAGCAAAGAATCAAAATAATCAGCGAATCAAACGCAGTAGTAAGAGCAGTAGAAGATAGTAATAATAACAGTAATAATAACAGTGACTATGCCTGGGCCTTGGTCGGTTGTGATTCAGACGCAGGCGGTGCTTTGGCAATAATAAGGGGCACGGAGCAGGGGAAAATAGGAAAAGTAGAAATCGTAGACGTGCCGACGATGCACGTCGACGTGAACGGGAAACAACGAACCCGATTGGACGTGAAGAGAATGATAGAGAAAGTGAAACAAATGGACTTACCGAAGAATTCAATTGTATTCATAGAGGAAGGCGGAGTCGAGTTCGGTTTTTCGGCGCAAACGGCGTTCGTGCAAGGGTATAATTTTGGTCTATGGAAAGGGGTCTTGGAGAGCTGTGTGAACGAGACGACTATAGTAGAGGTAGTGAAACCACAGGCGTGGAAGTTAGCGTTAGGATTACGAGGAAAAGCTTCGTCGAAAGATGATTCGATCGATTTAGCGAAATTGGTCTTCCCCGAGGCTGAGAAAATGTTATCGAGGAAGAAGGACCATGGGAGGGCGGAAAGTTTGTTAATCGCTGCGTATGGACATGCGAGAGAGACGTTACAGGCGAATAAAGATATCGAATATGCAGATATAGTCAAGCACGATTCTGTTTGTAAACGAGTGTTTGACGTCTTGGAACAAAAAGGGTTGGTTTCCGAAAACGGAGTCGCGTATTTTGGCCCATATTTCGGAAGAACTGGTTTAGAGTTAAAACATGATTTGAAACAAAGAGGCTTGAAAGTTAGCGGGACGAAAGGTGAACTCATTTTGCGTTTGGAAACGGATGATTTGACGAGAAGGGGCGAGAAGAAAAAGGGAATCGCGGCGTAATATTAATCGATTAATTTATTGTAATTTATTTTGTACCTACTTTACTTAATCCTAGGTATGCCGTCCGTGCGTATTTGTTGTTGCTGCTTGTCTCTCTTTTACAAACACTCTCTCTATCTCATAATTCGTCTCTTTGACTACTACTTACTTTATTAGAACCATCATCTTCGTCATCTCCTTTCACTTCCAATTCTTCTTCTTCTTTCAAATCCCAAGGTTCGTCCATTTTATCGTTCTTGCCTTCGATTTCTTTAATGAGCACCTTCGCCTGTTGCCGCATAAATGGAAGTCTTTGCGCGATGGAATGATTCGGGTCCAAGTTTGCCGCTTTTTCAAGTCTTGAGAACGCGGCATCGATGAGTTTTCCCAACTCTTTTCTTTCTTTCGATTCTTCCGGGTCTTTCCATGCCTTTTTACTATTCTTTTCTGCGCGTCTTTTATGGATAGCCTTTTGCACGAGCGTTTGTGCTTGTCCCAAATTCAAAGTTCCCCATCGAGCGAGCGCTTCAGCCATGTTTGGATTCTTCTCCACCGCAAGTGCATACTTCTCTTCAGCTTTATCAAATTCTTCTTTATGTTCTAAAGCGATTCCCCAGTTTACTAGAGCCGGTGCGAATTTGTCCGAAGATACCAAAGCTTCGCGGTAAAGTTCAATAGCCGCGTCAACTTCTCCTAAAAGAAATTTACATCCGCCGGCGCGCAGAAACGCTTCGTGCGCAGGGACCGAACTTTCCAACTTTTGAGCGCGCCCGTTTTTCATGTTATCGATGTGCATCATACGCTCGTGCTGCTCTCTAGATTTTTGCGCCACGTTCAAGAGCAAAGGAATAGCCTCTTTGCACCTGTTTGCTTGCTGATACGCAGACGCAAGGTGAAAATCAGCCGTTAAGGAATTCTCGCCTAGCTCCTTCTTCGCTCGTTCTAAAGGACCAATCGCTTCTCTCGGCGCATTTCTTAGAACATGAGCTAACCCTAATTGCATCCACGCATGACCTAAACTTGCATCGATTTGTACCGCGGCTTCTAAATACTCAATCGCTTGGATAACCTCATCAGGAGTCGGATCCACTTTTGTCTTGATACCTTTACCTGAAACGGCGTGCATTTTCAACGGTGCGCTTGAATTATTATCTTTTCGACGACCGTGAAGTAAGCACATGGATGCTCTTAGAAAGACGTGCGCGTGCTTAACTTTCGCGTCTTCTATCAAGATTAAATAGTTTTCTAGCGCAGAGTCACAGTCGCCGGCGCCTTGATGTGCGACGGCAAGCTGCCACCTCGCTTCAGTACTCGACGGTTTTTTCTCCAACGCTTCATTTAAAACATTTACCGCGGCTTGAAAATCACGTTCGTGTTGGTACACCCTCGAGAGCGCGATTTCAATCTCGATTATGTTTAACATTTTCGACATTTTCGCGCCTCCATTTCCAGCTTCTTCTCCTTCTAACGACGACGACGACGACGACGCCGACGACGAATCTATTGATGACGAAGATCCAAACTTCTTCAAGATCTCTTCTTCAATCTCTTTTGCTTTTTTCAAATTATATTTCGCTTCCACTAAAGGTGTTTTATCGTGCGTGAAACCCAAAGGTGATTTCGCCGCGTTCCCATCCGCTTTATCTAACAAAGCCAAAGCCAATCTAATCTTCGCCTCTTTACTCTTCTCTTTCAACTTTCTTGTTTGTTGTTGACTATTAATGTTATTATTATAATTATTATTATCAGCACCTTCTTGTAAACTGTCACCTAATTTCAGCCTCGAGTCGTATTTCTCTGATACTTCTCGCAAAGTCTCGATAGCTTCTTCGTAGTTCAAATCCGCCCTTTGCATATCGCCCAACAGGAACTTCACGTCGTTAGACTTTCGATCGATCTTTTGCCATTTCTTCATGAAATCGTATAAAAATTTATGATACATCGTCGATTCATTGTTCGTTTGATGTCTATTAATCATAAAGTTCATGCCCTGTCTCATGAATATCGGTAGCAAGAGTGCTAGTAACACTGTTAACAACGCGAAGAAGAAATACTTCATCGTTCGTTCGACGATATCAAACCTTCCTCCATCGTTTAATGATGATTTCCTCGTCTTCTTCGTTAAAGTTCGTCGTTTCATTTCATTCGGGGAATCTTTTCTTTCCTTTACTTTATTACTATTATTATTATTATTATTATTATTGTTAGTATTATTAGTATTATTAGTATTGAGAGTTGTCTTCTTCTTCTTCTTCGTCGTCGTCTTTTGATTATCGCGCCCATCTTCGGCAGGTTCTTCTAAACCTCCCTCGTCGCAAGAACGAGTAGCATTTTTAGTACTCGCACTCGTACTTCGATTTCTTAATCCATCTCGATCGACGCGAACGTTCTCCATTATTAAACTTTCTGTTCTCCCTAAGCAGATTAGTATTAAATATCTCCGTCTTCTACTGTAACGATACTTATCGTACTAATGAAGTCCTCTATACTCTCGCAGGTTCTTTCTTAATTTCTTTCCATTTTCGCATCAGCAGCAGGAAAAACGAATAACAAAATTTCAAATACGTAATAATAATAATAATAATAATAATAATAATAATTGATAATAATAATAATAATAATCTCAATAATAGTAATAGTAATAGTAATACTGTGTGGTAGAGATGCTATTTAGACCTGTTTGAGAGAGAATGAGCGCTCAAACAATCGCTAGAATCAATAACAGTTATTACAAAGCCATCAGTACTGATGGCAGTACCAATAAACGAGTGCAAAACTCGTTTACGAGAACGATTCGACTGAGACGATACGCATCATCGACGATAATAACGAAAGGATCTTTCGAAGACGGGATGTCAGGGCTACAAATGACAGATATTGTTCAGCAATGCGCTCCATGGGGCAACGTATGCATTTTCTATGGAACGAAGTATGTTCCAGTCGGTATACCATCCATCGTCGGTAGTCTGATTTTGTTCGTACCGGCCTTAGTGTTGTTCAAGAGAGTGAGAGAACTCGAACGAGAGAACTTTCGATTGAAAGAGGAGAGGAATAGTATAGGAAAAAATGAATGAATGAATGAGAATAGAATGAGTGTATATATACGTATATAAATGTATACATTTTATAAAACGCATATACATTTTATAAAACGCGCGGGCGCGGCAAAGATGATGATTGGCGTCTTCATAAAATGTGCAACGTAAGCGTCGACGCGTTGTAAGTGATACAGCTACAATACGGCATAGCAGTAGCACACACGCACGTGCAAGGTTTAGATGACTTCATTGGTCTTCTATTGTTTACTTTTTGTGCTTCTATTTTTAGTTATTATACAATAGGCATGTGCACGTTTACGACATGAATTTATGCGCTCTATGCTTCGATGGTGTTATTCACATCCGTCTCTCTTAACCGATGGTCACAAATATAACGCGCACGCAAGTCTTGTTAAAACTACTACACACATAAATAAAACAATTCAATTCGATGTCTCCGTCTCGAAATCAGCAGGGCAGGAAGTCTGCATATTCGTCAGCCTTACCGGCCTGGTGCATGGGCAGGAGATCGTCTGCAGATAGTAATCAAAAGACTTCGTCGTCAATAATATCATCTTCGGCATCATCACATCATCAACATCAACATCAGCATCACCAATTCAGAGACGACGACGAAGATCCCGAAGCTAAGCACTCAAAGCCGCATAGATCAAATACGAATACTAATATTAATACTAATTCACAACCGCAAAGTCCTAAGAATAGTTCTCAAACGACGATGAATCAACAAGACCCACTACAGAAATTAAACAGAGACCCAGAGCACGTTCGAGGGACGAGAAAAGCACGAATGTTCTTAATGTGTTTACCGATCGTACTGATATTTTTAATGATATTGAGGCCATTTTACGCGCCGTTCATTGATGTTTTCGGGGGCGATTTATTAGATCAGTTATTAGCGTCAGAGGAAGGACAGGGCCATGTAAGCGCTGTTTCTGTGAGCGACGATTTTCTTAACCAACATTGGCCGATCGAGGGTAGCGGTGAAAACACGGCTTCGAGCCAAAAGAGAAAGAAGAAGAGCATGGATAATAGTAACAGCGATCATCATAATCATAACAGGAAAATGCTGTTGTTGTTAGCATCATCATCATCTTCATCTTCTTCTTCTTAGCTATATAAATTAGAAACAATAGTTTAGCGTTTAGGAAAAGCATAAAAAGCATAACGCTCGCTCGAAATGTGTATATGTAAAATCTACATATGTCGTATACTTAATTATTATTATTATTATTATATTATAATCTCTCTCTCTCTCTCTCTCTCTCTCTCTGTACTATGTTATTATTATTATTTAGTATGCTTCATCGTTGGACCGACCGCGCAGTGATCGATGCATTGCCATAAATCGAAGTATTGCCCAGTGCAGTGCTTCTCCCCGGTCTCATCATCAGCGATTCGTTCTACACACGCGTCGTACAATTTTTGAAACGCTTCGCATTTTGGTTTGCATAATTCTTCGATTTGAGTCTTGGGATCTACTGGGTCATCTACGTCTCCAATATCTACTTTAATGTTTCCACCACTCATTACTTATTCTCTCTCTCTAACTCTCTCTCTAACTCTGAACGAAAATTGAATTCAAAATAATTAACGCAAAAACGAATCGATTAAAACAAAAATGAAACGCGACAGGAATTCCCGTTTCTTGAGTTCGTTCGTTCTGTTGATGTAATCGTGCGTGCGTGCGTGAGTGATGTGTATATATTTACTCAACCTCTCCAAAAGCGATCAGACACTTTTTTATGTCTGATGATGAGGGAGTAAAATTTCTGAATTTAGCCGAGAAACAAGAGACAACATCAACAGCGAAACTAACTCTTCACAACTCTCTCTCGAATCACTCCGCGCAAGTTCTTGAATACGCGCGATGACGGAAACGAGCATAAGAGGCGTGCCTGGGATGAAATCCGTTCTCGATATGCCAATCATGCAGGTAGTTATCTGAATTTAATTTCGCGCGCGCTGCTCTTTCGCTCTTTGTCGCGCAAACTTACGACACGCGACGTAAAAAAACTGTAAATATCAAACAATCAAAGCGGTTTGTTTGATGTTATTGCGAATGAGTAAATGCGCGTAAATTGATTAAAATTGATGAATGGGAATAATCTGAATCCTTATTCGTTTTTATTGCGATAGTTTTATGTATCAATCGAACGTTATTTACGTTTTGTTTGAATGCGCGTAAACGATTTTGACTTTGTGTGATGTGTACTAACGATCTTTTCTTCTCTCTCCCCTCCTAAAAAAAAAAGGATGGACCACCACCTGGAGGCTATCCATCGGTTAGATATGCGCGCAGAATCCCATCAACTGGACCATCTGGGTTTGCGTTGTTTGGAGCATATTGTGCAGCCGCAGTGTACGGATTTTATCAAATCGGACAAGGGAACAAACATAGACGATTCGTGTTGGACGAGAAACATAACGCACGAGCGATATTAGTCCCTTTTCTGCAATCAGAAGAAGATAGACGGTATGCGAGAGAGGCGAGAGAGATGAGAGAACGAGAAAGTGTCGTAATGAAAAACGTGAGAGGGTGGAACAGTGAAGAGAAGCCGTATAAGACGACATGGTTAAGTCCCGGTTCGGCAACTAGGCCGAGGTTGATTTAAATTAGCTCCACAACACGTGCGCGTCATCATCGAATATATATAGAAATAGGTTTTGTACTCATATATAGTTTATTATAATTGTATTTTCTTTCTGTATTTCTACTTTTCGTATGCTATGTGTGTCTATAAGTTCTATTATTTTTGCTATAAGCTATTGCGATCAAAGCGACTGGTGTATTATTATCTGCAATAATTAAAGGATTTTTTAATCGTACGATTTCATCTTCAAAGTTCTGCTGACTTCGAACGATGCCGATTCCGATCAAATCAGAAGAAGAAGACCAAACTTCATAAACGTACTGATTGTTGCTATTATTATTTGCTTTCGGAATACGAATGCTTTCTTTATTAATCATGAATCCTCTGTCATCGAGAGGAATTTTTTCAGAAGAAAATTTCTCGTATTTAATAACGACGTACGTCGGCGTTTTTGCTACTATTTCTTCTTCTCGGAATTTACAAGCTATGTTGATGTAAACCCAATCGTCATCATCGTCATCGTCAAAAGCGAGTAACTCTTCAAGAGCTGGCCAAACGTCGACGTTATCATAAAAGTCCATCCGCGTCTTCGTCTCGAACGATCGAATCAAAAATCACCTCGCAAATATATCACAAGAACTTCTGCACTAACTTTAACAAATCCTCGACTTCTTCCTCCGTTAATCTTACCTCGCACTCTTC
>Ga0302126_10001853_pt1 | contig 12423 bp, 6 predicted proteins | sample CB4_20m_MG_FD_203108 | JGI IMG/M metagenome (GOLD analysis project Ga0302126, IMG submission 203108) | Marine microbial communities from Western Arctic Ocean, Canada - CB4_20m | ecosystem: Environmental > Aquatic > Marine > Oceanic | place: Canada: Western Arctic Ocean | collected 2017-09-24 | reverse complement strand
CCAATCAAGTTATCACTGGGTATTTTCTTGCGCAGCCAAGCACGTGCCGTTTCTGCATTGGCTAAGGTATCGATCGTCGTGAAGGTTTTAGAAGCGATAATAAATAACGTTGAAGCTTGATCTAGGTGCTGCAACATCTCTGCCAGTTGGCTACCATCCATCGAAGAGACAAACATCACATCCAGTGGAAACTTGGTTTCTACAGAAAATTCATCTAAGGCATGGCAAACCATATGAGGCCCAATATCAGAGCCACCCACACCTATATTTACGACTGTGGTAATCGGCTGTCCAGAGTAACCAAACCACTGGCCTTGCTGTATTTTTATGGCAATTCTTTCCATCTCCAACAAGTTTTTATCAACTAACTGGTTCACGGACTGACCATCTACTTGAACATCACTATATTGATCTGAAGAGGCGGCTCTTAAGGCCGTATGCAAAGCGGGCCTGAGTTCAGAACGATTAACCTCACCACCGCTAGTGAGTGCTTTAGTAGCGAGGCCTAGGCCTTGTTGTTGGGCTAATTCAATAAGCAACGTGAGTGTTTCAGGGCTGAGTCTTTGCTTGGATAAATCCAATAACAAGGCTTGTGTAGATAACGAAAGGTCCTTAAAACGCTCGGGGCCTGCGTTATTAAATAATTGTTTCAAGGAATAAGGCAAAATATCTTTTTGCAGGTGTGCTTCTAGAGCCTGCCAAGCCAGACTTTGTTTTACTGTCATGGTGGTTCTTTTCCTTTTAACTCAAAATAATATTTAATTAATCTTTAATTAAATATTTAACTAATATTCGACTAATACTCATTCAAAAGCAAAATAACTTGGCACATCTATGATTAAAGCCAAGTCCCTCAACCTTGGGCATTAGCCATCATCATCTGTACTTGGGATTCATCTAGCACTGGCACTTTAAGATCCAGCGCCTTTACCAACTTAGACCCTGCTTTATCTCCCGCCACCAAATAATCTGTTTTTTTGGAGACGCTTGATGCCACCTTGGCACCTAATTCTTGTAATTGAATTTTCAACTCTTCTCGAGAAACACTCGTTAAGGTGCCTGTAATCACAAAGCAAATATCCTTAAATGGTAAGTTTTGCTGCTCGGTTTCTACAGGATCAAATTCTGGCCAAGTGACGCCTAAATTTTGCAGTTTATCAATCACAGCCAGCGTTTCATTATCAGTAAAAAAGTGAAAGATACGCTGAGCTACGATTGGACCCACGTCTTCAACGGCCAATAAGCTTTGGATATCTGCCGCTTTAATATTGTCTAGTGCACCAAAGTGTAGCGCTAAACTGCGCGCCGTAGCCTCTCCAACTTCACGTATGCCTAGGCTAAATAAAAATTTAGCCAAACTTGTGGATTTGCTTTTTTGTAAAGCAGAAAGAAGATTATTGGCAGATTTTTCTCCCATACGATCCATCGCTATTAGAGCAGTCTGATCTAAGGCATATAAATCTGCAATATGCTTTACTCTGCCCGATTCAACTAAGCTTTGAACTTGTTTTTCACCCAGGCCATCAATGTCCATCGCCTTGCGAGACACAAAATGTTTGATGGCTTGTACAATTTGAGCAGCACAACGTAAGCCATTGACACATCTTAGTGCAGCTTCGCCATCCTCTCTCTCGACAGGACCTCTACACTTAGGGCAAGTTAAGGGCGCCTTTATGACCTGTGCATTAGCTTGCCGCCGTTCTAACACTACTTTGACGACCTTGGGAATGACGTCACCAGCACGGCGTACAATCACCATATCGCCTATATGGAGATCTAAACGCTGTATTTCATCCATATTATGTAAGGTGGCATTACTCACGGTCACTCCACCAACAAATACTGGCTCTAATCGAGCCACCGGCGTGACTGCTCCGGTCCGTCCTACCTGAAATTCAACTTTCAAAACACGCGTCATTTCTTCTTGAGCTGGAAATTTATGGGCAATGGCCCATCGAGGGGCGCGCGCAACAAAACCTAAACTTTGTTGCAGTTCCAATTCATCAACCTTAAAAACAATACCATCAATTTCGTAGGCTAAATGACTCCGTTTGACTGCCAATGCTTGGTAATAGTCTAAACAGGCTTCAATTCCTTGCACCCGACGCATTTCAGCATTAATTTTAAATCCCCAGAACTGCAATTGGTGCAAAATATCGAAATGTTGAGGGGGTAAAGGGCTTTCTTCACTGACCAGACCAATGCTATAGGCACACATCTCTAGAGGCCTTTGCGCTGTTATTCTGCTATCCAGTTGACGCAAGCTTCCAGCAGCAGTGTTGCGGGGGTTAACGTAAGTCTTGAGCCCTTGTTCAACTAATTTTGTATTGAGGGCTTCAAAGCCCACACTAGGCATGTAGACTTCACCTCTTACTTCGAGGGTTTCGGGCCAGTTTTTACCAATTAAACGCAGCGGAACTGAATCAAGGGTGCGGATATTTTGAGTAATATCTTCACCACGACTGCCATCACCCCGTGTTGCTGCGGTGACTAAGATACCTTTTTCATAGGTAAGACTGACAGCAATGCCATCCAGCTTAGGTTCGCAGGCATACGCAATCAGCTGGTCTAGGGGCCGTTGAAGATATTTATTCAAACGTTCTCTAACACGACGATCAAAATCACGTAAATCATCCCCATTAAAGGCGTTATCTAGCGAAAGCATGGGGAGTGCGTGGGTGACTTGTTTAAAACTCTCAAGGGGTTTGTCTCCCACTCTTTGGCTTGGAGAGTCAGCAGTTACCCATTGCGGGTTATCTTTTTCAATGGTTAAAAGTTGTTGCATCAGCCGATCATACTCAGCATCAGGAACTCTGGGATCATCAAGTATGTAGTAGCTGTGATTATGCTCGCGCAATTGGTCTTTAATGACGTCGAGTTGCGTCATAAGCGTATTTGACATCGTTATTTTTAAACTATTAGAAAATTAGAGCTGTGCACGACGTGTCAAATGACGTCGTTCAAAATCACGGATTTGCTGGCGACAATGGGCAATGGTCTGTGGGCGCATGACGCTGCGCTGCTCGTCAAGTACTCCACCCCCAAGGTTACTCGCCAAACACTGGGCCGTTTCAAGCATATAGTCAAAGGCCTGCATACTATCTTGAGCCATTGGCAGACCCAAAAAGAAGACTACTCCAGGGGTATGCAAATGATCTATATCATCTAGTTCAAAGGTGCCTGGTTCCATCATGTTGGCCATACTGAATTGGGTTTTTCCTAACCTTAGTCCATCTTCGAAGCGATGGAAGATGTCCATTTCTCCGAACACCATGCCGCATGCTTTGACCAATTGAAGCAATTGAGGCCCATAGAAACCTTGGCGATCGTTGGCTGTGACAAGAATACTAATGACTTGCTCAACATCTGTCCCATGGTGTGCACTTTCTTCTTCAACAGCATCCAAAGCTTGTTGTTCTGCCACTCGCTTTCGACTCAATAGTTTTTTACCAAAGGTCATGGAAGTGACCTTCGCAAAACGTTTGGAGAGGCTTTGATCTTCGCTGCGCTCAGTCAAAACATCCGAATCATGCACGGAAACCTCTTGTGCATATAATTCTTCAATCCCTGTATCACTAAACAAGATATCATCACTGGTTTCAAGTAAATCATGACCTACACTACTTTTGACCGTGACCAGTGAAGTGAGATCCTGCTCAGCAAATAAATCGCTTTGTACCATTGAATTAGTTTCTACCAGTTCATGAACTGGCCGAGTAGGGTCAAAGTCTGAACTGGCTAAAATAACATCTGGCGTATCCGGTATAAGGTTTTGCTCATCGCTAACATTAGTCAATGCTTCTATTTCTTCGCTTGATAAGCTGATGGGGGTCCGATCAAGAATAAAGTGCTCTTTACCAACCTCCATATCACTACTTTCATCTCGACTCTCAATGACAGCTCTACCCTCTGTCATAACCTCGGTCATAACCTCTGCCGCATCCAAAGTCATGTCCGACTGCTCGCCTGTTATTTCAGCGCTGGCAGCTGAATCAGTCCTGCAATCACTGGCAAAGTCAGAGGTAAAGTCAGAGGTAAATTCAAATTCATCTTCTACCGGTAACTCCATTACCACAGGATCTGCAACCGTCAAGTCTTGCGGCACTAATTCAGCTAAAGCAGGGTCGGCTAATTCAACTAAATCTAGATTTGCCAGTTCCACTAAAGCTAAGTCTTCAAACACAACTTCACCCGCATCGGGGTGCTCAGTCTCAAGTTCTTCGGCAACTTCATGTTGTTCTATAGATTTTGTCAAAGGAGGGGTAGTGCTCGTTAACTGGGTAACTTTATGGACTTCATCAACCTTAGGGACTTCATCAGCCAAAGTGTCTGCTTGCAGGTTTACAGCTTCTAAATTACCAGTCGGTTCGAGGTCAATGTTTGTGATTTCGACAGTCAATGCCGGTTTGCGTTCAGCAGTCACAACGCGCGCGCCACCATTAGGTAACTCACTGCTGTAAGTTACGACAGGCAGGTCACCGTAGCTTTCGTCTATATCAATCTTCAGCGCTGCATGGCTCACGAACATACGCCGCACACCATCTATTCCGACGGCCACAAAAGTTAAACCACCAAACATCAATAACCACGTTGTTAATGCCATAAGAATTTCTATTTTTAAAAATTATTATTATGCCGCAAAGCACGCAAAGTCGTATTTAACTATACCTTCTAAATAATAGATATAAAACCTTTAGGCCTTGTTTTTATAGTGTTATTTGATAATACACCCATTAAAAGCGATAAAAACGATAAATAAACACTAAATAAACACTAAATGGATACTTGATGCATACTCGATGAATGCTAAACAGCTAAAGTTTGATCTGTCATGTTAATAGCTTGGTCTACGTCCACTGTCACGACTCTGGACACCCCAGCTTCTTGCATAGTGACGCCCAACAACTGGGTTGCCATTTCCATGGCAATTTTATTATGGCTAATATAGATAAATTGCACCTGAGCTGACATTTCTTTTACAAGGCGAGCATAGCGCTCTACGTTGGCGTCATCTAAGGGTGCATCCACTTCATCTAACATACAAAAAGGTGACGGGTTGAGCTGAAATATAGAAAAAACTAGGGCTATTGCAGTCAATGCTTTTTCTCCACCTGACAACAAATGAATACTACTGTTTCTTTTGCCAGGGGGCTGCGCCATGATAGTCACACCCGTGGATAACATGTCGTCATCAGTGAGTTCAAGCGAAGCTCGCCCGCCTCCAAATACTTTGGGAAATAGGCTACCTAAACTTTCATTTATTGTGTCAAATGTTTGCTTAAATCGAGCCCGTGTTTCTTTATCAATTTTTTGCATAGCCTGTTCTAAACTATCTAAAGCGTCAATTACTTCATCGTGCTGCAGATCAAGAAAGGCTTTGCGCTCTTGTTGCAACTTATATTCTTCAATTGCAACTAAGTTGATCGCACCAAGGCGCTTGATGCGATTCTGGCACTGCTCTAGTAAGCGACTTAACTGTTCTTGATCAATAGACTCCGGTAGTACTTCTGCCAGTTTTTCTACCAGTACATTTTGCTCTATCATCGATTTTTTAATATGTTCTGCATTAACCTCTAACTCGCGTTCAATTAAACGCTCATCTTGCAACACTCGATCAGCTTGTTGAATCTCATTGTCTTGTTGAAGCTGCTGTTTTTCTAGCTGGCGCATCACCTGTTCTAATTGGTTAATGCCATACCGCCCTTGCTCCATTTTAGTCTCTGCTTCCACACGCAAAGTAAGCAGTCTCTCCAGTTGCTCCGCCAGGCTCTTCTCAGATCCATCATCTAGTTGTTGCTGGCTGCCATCCCGTGATTCGATCTCGGTTTGTTTATCACGCCACTGAGCACGTTGTTCGTGCAAACGTTCAACAGAACGACCTAAACTGGTTATCTGCGCCAGCACACTGTCTTTGCGTGCCTGCAGTTGCATCACTTGTTGCTGCTTTTGACTAAACTCGAGCCTAGCTTGCCCAAGTTGCGTCTCTACAGATTCTTTATCAACTTCTAAGTCTGGCAAGTTTAATTGTGTGCTTTCAAGCGCTAGTTCGTGCTCACCCAACTGCTCTTGAAGCAATGCCATTTCTTCGTCTGAGTCTGCTAGCCGCTGAGTTTGCTGCTGTATCCGTTGTTGTAAATTTTGCTGCTGTGCCAAGCCCTGCTGACTTTGTTGTTGCAAAAGAGCAAGCGCCTGCTGTTTCTGCTGCGCTTGATGCTGTCCTTGCTGCTGGGCTTCACGCGTTTGAGTTAGGGTTTGTTCAAGCTCTAAAGTTTCTTCTCTGGCTTGTGTTAGTGCGTCTTGGGTGATTTTTTGATGATCGCGCAGCGCTGCTTCTTGAGTCGACAAAGCTTGCACTTGTTGCTTGCGCCCAAGCACTCCAGTCACACTACCCTCTCGAGGTGGCGTGCGCACCCAGCCATGACCTATCCAAAGACCGTCAGGCAAAATGACACTGGCATAAATCGGTAAACTGGCTAACAAGTCCTTTGCCTCATGCCAGTTATTAACCAAGAACACATGAGCTAATAAACTCTGTAAGCCAAAAGGCACGGTGACCTTATCAACTAAACTTGGATGCGTATTAATGGGTTTTGTAGAATTTTGATGCTGCTGCGGTACAAAGAGTGTTAAGCCTCTGGCAGCAATTAATTGGTCGACATTTTGGTCAGGCATTTGACCCAACAAGTAGCCTCCCAACCAATCTTGTAAAACGTGCTCCACAGCCACTTCCCATTGAGGATCCACTTGCATAGCGTCGACGAGCTTTTGGTCAACTTCTGCCTGCCAATCTGCAGGCAAGTCTGGCGCTTCTTGTTCGGCCTCTGCTAGAAGCAAGCGCAATGATGCCAATTGCCCAGCCAGCATACCTAATTCCTGCACTTGCCCGTCTAACGCCTCTTGTTGCCCACGCTCTTCTTGTTTCAGGGCTTCTAACTCTGTTTCCAAATTTAACAACTGCTCCTTAAAAAGCTGTTGTTGTTGTTTTTGCTGATCAAGTTGGGCTCCTAATAAATCAATGTCATCTTCATTTGCAAAACTTAAATTTTCCAGTTCACTGGCGCTTGTTTGGCGATCTTGTCGCGCTTGGCTAGCCTGCTGTTGTTGATGTTGCAAACCTGTTTTGGCAACCTCTATGATGCGTTTTAAGTGACTCGTTTGATCACTTTTTTGCTGCCACTGAAGTTGCCAATATTGACGCTCTTCCTCTTTTTCTTGCACATGGGTCTCGGCTTCAAATAACTGTTCAGAGGCTAATTCAGCATCTAGTTCGAGCTGTTCTTGTTGCTGGCTGAGTTGGTTAAGCTCGTTACCATCTGCAGTGCATGCCTCATCGATACGTTGCAACTGCTCTAGTGCTTCAGTCTCATCGGCTTGCCAACGCTTTTGTTGTTGTTGCTGGTACTCGATGGTTTGTTCTAAACGCGCTATGTCTGCACCCAAACCATAAAACCCACCCTGCTGCTCAGTAAAACTATCATTCAACAAAGCCAAGTCGTTTTTTTGCACGTCCATTTGCACTAAACGCGTGTCTTGCTCACTTTTTTGCAAAACAATTTGTTCTTCAATGCGACCCATATTGATGCGTTGATCTATCAACTTTTGGCGTAACTCACGCCATTGTAAGGCCGCTAATTGAGACTTATGTTGGCGCTCATTCTGTTTTAGTTCGGTATATTGTTCTGCAGCTGTGGCTTGCTGTTTAAGGGTTTCTAATTGACGGCCTAGCTCTTCTCTAATATCCTGCAAGCGCGCTAGGTTTTCACGGCTGCGGCTAATGCGGTTGGCAGTGTCACGTCGGCGCTCTTTATAACGAGAAATACCAGCGGCCTCCTCAATATAAACTCGCAATTCTTCGGGACGTGATTCGATCAGGCGAGAAATCATACCCTGTTCAATAATAGAATAACTACGAGGACCTAGACCTGTTCCTAAAAACAAATCTGTCACGTCTCTTCGGCGGCACTTTTGACCATTTAAATAATAAGTCGATTGTCCTTCACGAGTAACCTTGCGACGGATGGAGACTTCATTGTAACTGGCAAATTCACCCGCTAAAGTGCGGTCATGATTATCAAACACTAATTCAATCGTTGCTTGACCAACGGGTTGTCGACTACTTGAACCATTAAAAATAACGTCCGTCGCGTTCTCACCCCGCAGGTTTTTGGCAGAACTTTCTCCCATAACCCAACGAACCGCATCAATAATATTAGATTTTCCACAGCCGTTGGGGCCAACCACAGCACAAAGGTTCCCTGGTAAAAGGACCTTAGTAGGGTCGACAAAAGATTTAAAACCGGCTAATTTGATGCTCTTTAGGCGCATCCATTCACTCTAGAGTTAGTATTTTTGATGCTAGACTACTTCAGGATTTGGTCGATGGTCAAATAAACTGTTTTATTTTCTGCATTAATATCACTGCCATCGATCATCACGTCCAAGGTTTGACTTACCAAATCACCAGACTTTTGACCCGGAACACCTGCTAATGCAATATGGGCGATAAATTTTAGAGATTTATAATCAGCCAAACGTGTACCCACCTGAAGCGCCATTGAATTGGTAAAAAGCACGTCAAGGGGCAGATCATTAGGGTCTAATTTACTAGCAAATAGTGGCATGCCTGCCTCAGATTCTCTAGCATAAACAAAAAGCACCGCTTGGGTTGAGGCCGGAATAGATAGACCATTGGCCAAAGACACCTTTACTGCTAGGGACTCCCCTTGGCTATGACTGGAATCTTTATTAAGCATTTGTTGGGCGCTTGCAATACCGGATTCTAGTGAAACTCTACCTTGTCCCTCACCAGCCCTGGGTAACGCACGTTGCCAAAACTGTATAGCCGCATCATAACTTGCATTTTCAAAGGCTTGAATACCCAACAAACTTAAAGCTGACACATCTTTTGGGTCTTGTGACATTGCCTCAGCAATGGCTTGATTAACTCTTTGATTAAATTCACCTTCATTAAAAAACACCGCTTGTGCATACTGCCCCAGAAGAGCAGCGTGCTGACGACTACCTGCTTCCACAAAGCTTAACGCTTGCTCAAACGCTTTAATGCCCATCGCTGTCTGCTCTAATTGCATATAACTATTGGCCAATAAATACCATCCTTCCGGATTATTGGGTTGTTCCTGCAAAGCCTCTTCAAGTCCGCTTATTAACAACTTCAATGACGGTGCAGAGGCAGCAATTGAACGTGTATTTTTTAAGTTATAACTTTGTTGCAAGCCACTGTAGGATCCTAATTGAAAATAGGTCACTAAGCCCGCAGCTGGAATCACTAGGGCGACCAACAGCAATAATAAGCCACCTGCATGATTGGCTGACTTGTTGGAGCCAGATGCCGCTGAAGTGTCTAATAATAACGTGCGCTGCATTTCAGCCAAAGCTTGATCGTAATCACTGCGATTGATTTGTGCAGAAGCAAGTTCTTGCTCAAGTTCCATTTTTTTAGCACGATAAAGTGAGACTACGGCATCATTTCTATTATTAGCAAGCGCTGACATAGGCAAGGGCCGCCACCAAGCCCAAAGTACAAATCCGCTTGTTAGGCATAATAAAAAAACAATCGCAGCCCAAAGTTCAATCATTTTTTAAATCCCTGAGATGAGCTTGGTTGTCTGCTAAAAGTTGTTCTATTTGTTGTTGCTCCTTGGGTGTCAACATTGCACCCTGGCCTGAGGTTTTGCGACCAAAAAACCACAGGGCCCACAAACCAAGCAATACCATGCCAAATGGAGCCAGCCACAGCACCAAAGTGCCTTTATTAAAAGGCGGATCATAGAGAATAAATTCACCATAACGCTGCACCATAAAGTCTGTAATTTGACGATCAGTCTGACCCGTCTTGATCAACATTTGTAACTGCCCACGCAAATCCTTCGCAATAATCGAATCTGAATCTGCTAAATTTTGATTTTGACATTTTGGACAACGTAACACGGTAGTTAGGTCAACAAAACGTTGTGCCATTTCTGGTTCTGCAAATTCATAAGAGCCAACACCAGCTTGCACCAGTGGTGAGGCCCAACTCATGAAACCTAATAACAGGGTCACTGTAATACTTTTTAACATCAGTTCTTGGCCTCTAACAAACTGAGATATTGGCTACGCAACTGTGGCCAAGTTCGCTCATTTAGTTCTCCAGTGAGTTTATCAAGTACTACTCCTTGGGCATCAATTAAGTATGTTTCCGGGGCTCCAACTACACCCAACTCAATCCCAAGAGCACCGTTTGGATCAAACACTGAAAACACATAAGGGTTGCCTAGGTCTTGCAGCCATTGCTGCGCTGCATCTTTTTGGTCATGATAATTAACCCCAAAGATGCGAACATTATCTTGTTGTGCAATAGTGTTTAGAAATTCATGCTCAGCCCGACAGGTAGGACACCAAGTGGCCCAGACATTGACAAGAGCTGGCTGGCCAAGCATGTCAGCTTGAGACACAGTTCGACCAGGAGAATCCAATGTTTGGCCACTAAACTCAGGTAATGTTTGACCAATCAAACTTGATTCAGTGTTGTTAGGGTCCTGGCCAATTCCTTGGTAGAGAAATAACCCCAGTGCGAAGGCCATCACCATGGGCGACACCATCAGTAGTCGCTTTGCAGTGTGAGTCATATTATAGCTCCATCAGTGGTAGGTTTAGTTCGTCGATAGCGTTTGTCCCAAACAGCGAGCATGCCACCTAATGCCATCATCAGCGCCCCAAGCCAGATCCAACGAATCAAGGGCTTGATATGCAATCGCATGGCCCAAGCTCCATCAGATAAAGGTTCGCCCATAGCCACATAAATATCTCGACTCAGGGCTGGATCAATAGACGCCTCGGTCATGACTTGCCCACGACTCGTGTAAGTGCGTTTTTGAGGCAACAAATAGGCGACAAAATCACTGTCCTTGACGACCTTGACTTGGCCCTCAACCGCAGTAAAGTTGGGCCCTACTACGTCTTGCACACCCATAAAGGTAAATTCATACTGACCCAGCGTAGCTTGATCGCCAACACCCATGCGTAAATCTTTTTGTACCGAGTAATGACTGACAACAGCAATACCCAAGGCCATCACTCCTACGCCAAGGTGTGCCATCAACATGCCGTAGTAGCCAGGGTTTAATTGCCGCAAACCGCGCCACCAATTTTGGTGCCGCAACCGACGGCTCAGGTCAACCCAAGAGGCTGCCAACAACCACACCAATAATGCAGCCGCTAAAGCGGTCGAGGCATTAAATTCACCCGCATAAGCAAAAGGAAATGCAAGCCCTAGGACCACAGCTATAAGCGCAGGTGAGCGTAATAATCGCAATAACTCGGTGGGGTTTATGCGCTTCCATTTTGAACCCAAACCAAATCCCATGGCCACCACCAAAAGCACCATTAAAGGCACAAAAGCAGCATTAAAATAGGGCGGTCCCACAGAAATTTTACCGCCTCCCAAAGCATCTAAAAATAAAGGATACAAAGTGCCTAGTAAGATGGTGAGAGCCGCAATCACAAGTAACACATTGTTCGATAGTAAAAACGTTTCACGAGACCAAAAACGATAACCTACCTGACTTTCTACCGTGGTTGCGCGCAAAGCAAACAACAGTAAAGAGCCTCCCACTGTAATGGCCAACAGCACCAAAACAAAGTAGCCACGATCAGGATCTGAAGCAAATGCGTGTACTGAAGTGAGCACCCCTGAGCGCACTAGAAAAGTACCTAGCAGACTCAAGCTAAAGGCTAGGATCGCAAGTAATAAGGTCCAGTTTTTAAACAAACCTCGTTTTTCTGATACAGCCAATGAGTGAAGCAACGCCGTACCCACCAACCAAGGCATAAAGGAGGCATTTTCAACAGGATCCCAAAACCACCAACCACCCCAGCCGAGCTCATAGTAGGCCCACCAACTGCCAAGGGCGATGCCTGCTGTTAAGAAAGCCCAAGCAACACTGGTCCATGGGCGCGACCAACGCACCCATGCTGCATCATAATGACCATCTAACAAAGCGGCTATCGCAAACGCAAAAGCTACAGAAAACCCAACATAACCCATGTATAACATAGGTGGGTGAACGATTAGGCCAAAATCCTGCAATAGAGGATTTAAATCTGCTCCTTGAAGGGCCGCCTCTGGCAATAAACGCCAAAAAGGATTACTCGTAAGCAAAGTGAAGGATATAAAACCCACCCCTATCATGCCCATGACTGCCAACACTCTAGCTTGCATAATGAGGGGCAGCGTCTTGCTCAAAAGACTAACCGCCATAGTCCACATACCAAGGATCACCACCCAAAGTAATAATGACCCTTCATGACCACCCCAAACTGCACTAATTTTGTATTGCATGGGCAGAGCCGTATTGGAATTCTGTGCTACGTAGCGCACACTAAAATCATCCTGGGCAAAGGCCACGGTTAACATTGCAAAAG
>Ga0302126_10001843_pt1 | contig 12468 bp, 10 predicted proteins | sample CB4_20m_MG_FD_203108 | JGI IMG/M metagenome (GOLD analysis project Ga0302126, IMG submission 203108) | Marine microbial communities from Western Arctic Ocean, Canada - CB4_20m | ecosystem: Environmental > Aquatic > Marine > Oceanic | place: Canada: Western Arctic Ocean | collected 2017-09-24 | reverse complement strand
CGAGAGAGTTATAGCTGTCGTGGTTTTAAAACCACGCGCTAATCATACCTCTCGCGATTAAACCATCTCTCTCTCTCTCTCTCTCTTTCTTCGATGTCGAGAGATCGAACGAAAAATTTGTGGAATCGTTCGTCGTTGACAAGTTACCGTCTTCATCGGCACAAAACATGGTTTCCAGATCATCATCGCGTTTGTTTACTATAATTCACATTCGCACTGACGCACGCGAAAACACGCACCACACGAATACGTAATAAATAATATAATACACTCGTACTATTTAATGGGTTATATAGATATATATATACATAGATATAACGATATAGATAGATTAATGTTTACATTTCTTTCAGCATCAGCTTTTTTAAACACGCACACATGTTTGACCTCTCAAAACCGAGATCTCGTTTTAAAACCACTACACTCCGTGATTGAACCTGCGCCGCGCTCTGCTTAAGAAAAACGAATAAAACGTTTTCTGTGAAATCGATCCGCGATGAGTTATTGTTATTATTATTTTACCACACGCGTTTGAAGTTTAAACTATTGATGCCTTGGAAGTAACGCACGTCACAACTCTTGCTGCAAAAACTTCACTTCAGATCAGAATAACTACTACTATCGTCACATTGTTTACTATAATAAAATAAACCGACTATATGCACTAAAGTCCTAACTACATCATTATACTACTACTAATAATAACACTCTGTACTCTGTTCTAAATGGGAGCGAAGAAATCGGCCCAGAAAGACCGTGGATACATCACGGCCAAAGAATGGGAACTCGATGGCGGTGGCCTAAATTTGAGTACTAAGCAAGAAAATAACGGATTATCATCAAAGAAGCTCGCATTCGATCGATGCGCGCTCTCGTTCCTTCCATTCGAAACACCGGTGTATTGCCAGAAAACAGGCGCAATTTTCGACCTACAGAACGTAGTGCCCTACGTGATGAAGTACAAAAGGCATCCAGTGACTGGGGAAGAATGTGACCTGAAAGATTTCAGGCAGTTGTTGCTACGGAAGAACGAAGAAGGAAAATTCGAGTGCCCAGTGCTGAGGAAGGAGTTCACGGATACGACGAAGATCTGCGTGGTTAAGAAATCAGGGTACGCGTATAACTATCGAGCGATTGAGGAGTTAATCGTGAAACCGCGCAAGTGGAGAGATTTGATCACGGACGAGAAGATTACGAGGGAGGATATCGTTTGTTTACAGGACCCGATGGATGGGACGGATCAGAAGAGAGCGCTCGGTCGAATGGAGCACGTTTTGAAGAAACACGATTTTGTTGGCCGAAAAGGGGGGCAGAAGCGACAGAGTGGATCAGTGAATATAGAGTTCGTATCGGATGATTTGAAGAGGACTTTGAACGCGTTGAAGACGGACGAGGCGAGAGACGCGTTTATGGGAGGCGGAGGCGGTAAAGTCGCCGAACGCGAGATGAAACAAATTGCGAATACTACTACTACTAATAATAATAATAATGAGTTCACGCATTTACATCAATATGCAGAGAAACCACACGCCGCGGATGTGGTTATATTCGAACCAGGCGCTTCGACTTTTTCATCGAAAGCCGAAACCGCGACAAAACCGGCGACTGATAGAGATTACTTTTTGAAGCAACCTTTGGAAGAGGAACGGAAACGTTTTTTGCAACAAATGAAGAAATATTTGAAACCTAGAGAGTATGAAGATAAAAAGGGCAGATCGGATGGCACGCAAGCGATGGGGTTCACGTCATCGATAGGCGGTTTAGGCTTAAAAGGTGGCGTAGAGAAAGTGCCAGTATTTCTGAACCCAAAAAAGGGCGAGAAGGCCTACGTAGCTTTAGAAATCGAAGATTTTGGATCGCTTAACGTAGAGCTCCATGCGGACTTGGCGCCAAGGACTGTAGAGAACTTTCTATACCTTTGCGAGAAAGGATTTTACGACAACACAAAGTTTCATAGGAACGTCTCTCAGTTCATGATTCAAGGCGGCGATCCGACGGGGACGGGTAAAAAAGGCTTTTCAATATACGGCGAAACGTTCAGGGATGAATTCGGTTTACAGAAAGGCGTCTTATCGTTCAACGACCGCGGTATTTTAGCAATGGCAAACAAAGGAAAAGATACGAATAGCTCTCAATTCTTCATTACGTATAATAAATGTAAGCATTTAGATGGAAAGCATACGATATTCGGAAAAGTCGTCGGAGGATTGAACGTTTTAGAGAAATTAGAAGCGGTTGAACCGAATAAGAAAGATAAAGAGAAACCGAGTATAGATATAGTGATTACAAAGACGACGATTCACCAAAATCCTTGGACTCGTCTTGAAAAAGACCGAATGAATTTGAAAATCGCTAATAATAATAATAATAATAATAATAATAATAATAATAATAATAATAATAACCAATCGCAATTATTAAAAGTAGAAGAACCGATTCAAAGAAAAGTCGTTGCAGATAAAATAGTTGGATCTGGCATCGGCCGTTTCGTCAACGGATCGGGAGCTCATATTGCGCAGAAATTTAATATACAATCTGAAGAGCGACTCGGACAACAACAACAACAACATCAACAACAACAAAACAAAAAAGCAAAGACGACACCGTCGTCGTTCGGAAACTTTGATAGCTGGTAATAGTTACATAGTACGCAATCAAATAAATCTACAATTTATTTTAATACCCATCGTCCGACCATTTCACGTCGCACTTCAAACTGTCTCTAATTATCTCGGACGTTTTTCTATTACATCCTTCCGTCCTTCCAAACGTCATCGAATACCCATACACGTTCGCTTCCAGTCCATCCCACTCGATTCGTCCGCCTCCTATCACTCGTCCTTCAATTCCTATCGTCGTCCTTGAATCATCATCTGAACAACTACCGAACTCGTTCCTAATCTCGCGCATAGCGACGCGATAGTTATCGGCGTGATACGCTAGATTTTCATAACTCCTCACTATCATCATCCTTTCCTCAGTGCGCTCATCTTTCAAATCGATCAACACGTATTTCCATACCCCTAGCGCTATTCTAACCCTGTCAATCGTTCTGAGGATATCGGATTTCATCTCCGTTTTTCGGCCTCGTTTGGCTGTCTCGTTACCATCATTACCATCGTGAACATCATCTGCTAGATGTACATCTTTACCCGTCGCTTCTTTAATTAACCGACGCGCTGCTTCGTTTAAAGCTTCTCCGGTATCATCGCTGAACATTGGTTCGTTATTTTCATCATCGCTTCTAAAGGCCGCGTTCATCTTCTCGTAATAACTGTTTTTTATTCGCTCAGTGATGATACTAGTACTACTTCTACGACTGTTGTTTCGATTATTAAGAGGATTAATGAGCAGAACTAGATCACGAAACGATCTCTTTAAGTTCTTTGATAACGACGGATACGAATTCTTAGTATTGTTTCGTACGAGTGATCGTTCGAGCATTCAATTAATTTAATTAATTAATTAATTGTGACATTGTTTAAAGTATGTATAGCAGGCCGTTATTGCGTTGTATTCGCGTATATATAGCAAGATTACATCGTTATCATTATTATTATTATTATCGTTATTATTATTCTATTTTTTAAGGGACGAGTGATAGTCAAAACCATCGTCGTCGCAGTCGCGTCGTTGTTTTGTTCGTTCGTTCGTTCGTTCGTTCGTTTGTTGAGAAGTCGATACCGCGGAGGCCAGCGTCCGTTTTGTTACCACGCCATATCGCAAGCGTCTTCGCAACTCTCACCGTCTTTCCACATCTCGTCATCTTCAGGGAACACGATTTCATCGAAAACGACCCAAGTTCTGTCCTCCGCCATCATTGGCTTAACTTTTTCTTTCCAATTTATAGAGTGTCGCGTCTTTGAATGAAAATCGAAAGCTTCTCGATCTTTGAAGACTTCCAGGAATAAATACTCGCATTCGTTATCTTTGGATTTGAGGATATCGAATCTCAGACAGCCACCGTTTTCCTCGAGCTTTGATGCTATCGCGTTCTCAACAGAGAGCTTTTCGAATTTCTTTTCCTCGCCTTTCACGACCTTGATCGTCACGTGACACGCCAGCGCCAGCGACTTTTCCGGCTCTTTCACTTGTCCGTTCTCGTCGATCTGTAAAGGCGTGTTCACTGAATTCCAATCATCGTTCGATGGAAATATAGGTTCGTACGTTCGTTTTGTTCTCGGCTTTTCCATGATAGCATCGACGTTCTTCTGCCATTGCCTGTAATGCTTTTCCCGTTTATGCTCTGCTACGGCTTCTTCGCCTTTATAGATCTCGCAGAGCACGAACTCGTTCTCGCTCCTGAACACGTCAAATCGACAGTTCTCGAGCTCCATTATGGACTCTTTCGCGTTCAGTTTACACTCTCTGCGCATTATCTCTACGGATTTAACTGAGCAATCGACGAACGTGATTTTTATTTCCTTTTTATCGCTCGAATTCGTTTCATTCTTTTCATCAGTACTAGTCGTGGTTCCACTCATCATCCTCTGCAGCTTCATCATCATAATTGCTCGTTTTTGATTACTATTGCGATCATCCGTTCTTCTTCTTCTTCTTCTTCTTCTTCTTCCAATTGCGATAGAGTTCTGTATCTGAAACTTATTCGTTCGATTGATCGCTATCGATAGCGACGACGACGATAAAGAAGAAGAAACCAATAAAGCCATATCTGTTCCTCTTTTTATATCTAGATATGATTGATTGATTGATTGATTGATTGATTGATGTTTTTCTATGCCGCTGCCGCTGCTGCCGTGGCTGATGGTCTCTGCTGAGAATACGATCGATCGAGTATTGCAGGGTCTTTATTCTTATTGTTCTTCTTTTTATATCTCTCCTACAAGTACGGAGTAGATATATTTGTGATATTAAATATCGTAATTGGTGTAATCGATGAAACCAAGAAGATGATGTTTTACCTGTTTTTCTGTGATACCGCTGCTGCCGTGGCCGGTCTCTGTTAAAGGCTCTCGCGATAGCTATTAAGCACGTTCAACTGTTCAAGCGCGTGCTCGCAAAAGTACTTCTCTCGATATACACGGAGTCGTGTTTCTTTGCCGACGACAAAGCGTTCGTTCAACTTTATTGTTCCTGTTTTCTGATCTGATCTTAATAACGAGCACGTGGTGATGCTGGTTCCTGATGACGATGATCGCCGCGTCTTTTCCGTTTCCAAGGCGCATACAGTGCAGAAAACATACGCACGGCGTGGTCTGTTTTTAATCCGTACAGGTATTAGTATATATCGATCGATCCAATCATGAACGAAACGTACAAAAATGTTTCGCGGTCAAACATGTCATCAAAACGCACATCATTTAATTTCTTACTGATGCTTACATATTCGACAGCGCTATGTATTTATTATAGTACTAAAGCAGAAATGGCGGCGGCGGCTTATTACAACCTCTCTGTAGTACTCTGCGCTGCATCGATCGATCCATTCATGAACGAAACGTACAAAAACGTTTCGCGGTCAAACATGTCATCAAAAAGAAAATTTAAATTCTTACTCGTACATTCATAAAACTTACTTTTCCGACGCACGCGGCATTAAAACAATATCTCTCGTTTTATTTACTAGCAATCGCAGGTTAAAAGCAAGAAATGGCGGCCTATTAAAACTTCCATGCCAAAAAAACATCTCCTTAAACAACTTCATCGAATGACGATTTGAACCGGTATACGAAGCAAAGATTTAGGCATAGATAGCCATCGCGAGTCAATCATAGAAATGAATCAATTGAGCCAATTATTATCTTCGTTTCAAAAAAGCGACGTAAGTAGTAGTAATACTAATAATAGTACTAATAATAATACTAATAATAATAATAATAGAAAAAGTGATGATGAATTCTATGAAGGCGGCATAGCTCGATTCTTATTCGACTGCGAAAGAGCCATAGAACATTTGGAAAATCATTCGTCGCATCAAATGTTAAGGACGGATTCGCTCTTACGAGAGAGCTTAAGATTGAGCGAACGAGCGCTGGAGAAACGAGAGCAGGTTTTAGGATTGAAACTAGATTTAAGTTCGTTAGTGAGCGAGTGCGAACGCATCGTTGATTTATGGAGCGTAGTTAAAAGTGATAACGATCGTAACGACGACGATGACGATGACGAAGACAGTATCGAGAAAATGGTCGTCGAGGCGGAAGTATGTAAGAGGATGGATTTACTTCGCGCGGATCTGATGAAGAGGCGCGAGGAGGAGAAATCGAAAGAAGATATACACAAAGAAGGCGTCGAGGCCGTTTTAGCTCTGAAGATGAAATTAAAACAGGAATTCGGTCTCGTTAGTAATAGTAATAGTAATAGTAATAGTAATAGGATTGAAGAAGCGAAGGAAGTCGCCGTCGTCGAAGAAGAGGACGTCTTAAACGCGAGTCGTAAGTTTAAGAACGATGAGAAGAGTTTAGACGAGTTCTTGAACGAAGAATCGCCGATTAAGGACAACGGTGCTGGGATGAGGACCGAATACGGTAAAGTGCGCGCGGAAAAATTTGAACGACAGAAGCAAGAATTATTAGAGAAGCAAAGAACGGCATACGCTAACGCTCTGCTCAGAGGGGGCGAGAAGAAGAGGCAACAAAAACACGGTTTTATAACCACGACTACTGTTCCAAATAATAATGAAAATTCATCATCGTCATCATCAGTAGGTCGTGGTAGTAGTAGTAGTAGTAGTAGTTTACTCGACAACATCGCGTGGTTTTCGTCTTCTAATAAGATTAATAAACGATAATAGTACACACACACACACACACACACACGAGAGAAGGAGAGCATTATTAACATTATTTTAAAGGAGATGATTATCTTAAGTTTCGCTGCCACAATAATCGCGGTAGCCTTTTGTTACAACAACGAGGCGGCTTTATGAATTGCCGTTTTTATTTTTTCATTATTGATCGTGCGCGTTATAATTTATGATAGAATCGTACTCTGCGCTGACTACGTTTCCATCAAACTTCCTTCCGTGGAAAGATTTACGAGCTTTCATAGCGCTTTCTTTTGTTTCAAACCTAACGTAAACGATTCCGGCGGATTTACTTGGCGGCTTTGGAATTTTCATACCTATGATTTTACCAAACTTTTCGCACTCTTCTTGCGTATCTTCGACGATGCCTTCGTATTCCTCCTCGTCTAGTAACTCTTCGTCTTTTATGCCCATATTTTTCAAAACTAAACATTCCGTCGCAACTGCCAAATCGTCCGACGAATCGGGCAAAAGTGTCATCGTTTGTTGTTGTTGTTGATGATGATGATGATGATATTCTTGCAGCTGGTTACTGCGTTGCTCTTGTTGTATACGTTCTAAAGTCGCATTCGCTCGTCTTACCGTGAGTTGTTTATCGCCCATTTGCATGCCGTGCAAGCCTTGAATGGCGATATCAGTAATAGCCGGTCCATCTCTATAAACGACGAACCCGTAGCCTTTACTCCCCCCCGTATCTCTATCTCTGACTAAATCAAATCTAGTAATCGGTCCGAATGCCTCTAATAACTCGCGAATTTGCGGTTCGGTTAAGAAATAAGGTAAACCGCCGACGAACACTCGATCTTCGTTTGGATCGATGTTACCTTGTAAATTCCCGTTCATAGCGCCCGTACCATTATTTGCGGCTAGCCTCGTCAAAGCATCGTTGGATAAACCAATAGCCTCTAAGTTCATCTTTGGATTTGGCTGAATCGGTCCTAATTTCATAGCCGCCGGTTGATTATAGTCGTTCGGCCTCCTGATCCTCAATTGCGCGGAGTCGAACGAAATCGAATCCAAAGCCATACAATTCGAAGTCTCCTCGGCGTTCCTAAACTCCACAAACGCAAAATGCTTCTCGTGATTCATGTACACGTTCACGACTGGATTCTGGTTCCCATCTATATCTTCCTCTGCGACGCCGCCGACCGCTATTAAAGCGTTGTTGAAAAAATCCGCGATCCTGATCTCTTGCACGTTTGGCGGGAAGCCGCCGCAGTATACCCTCCTCGCATGTCTCGTCGCTTGCGCTTCCTCGAGTATGTTCGACGTGATCTTCTGTGCGCGAATGTATGCGTTGTTATTGTTATTGTTATTGTTCGTATCGTTCTTTACGTCATCCGCGTCCTCGCGTTGTCCTTCTGTTTGTAAATTAGTTATTAGTAGTAGAGAGTTCATTACATCATGATGTCAGTATAGTTCTTTGAAAACTTGCGCAGTACAATCATTGAAAGAACAGACAGAGAGATTTGATAATAATAATAATAATAATAATAATAATAATAATAACAGAAGAAGAAGAAGAAGAAGAAGAAGATTTCAATCACCACGTGTGTTATTTGTGTTACGTGTTACGTGATCTGTATGTACATTATACGCATAAATTGAGGGTGAATTACCTTCGGGCATGACATCGAATCCGGTCGGTCTTCTTCTTGGCCAGTTCGGAACAACATCATCGTCTGGTTGATGATTACGATGATCCCTGGATTCCGATCTCGGAGCTCGCATTTTTAAGTACTGCTGCGATTATCTAGTTCGTTTTGGATGAGTGATATTTATATTGTTTGATTAGAAAAAGTGTTACAATAATGACGATTTTCTGATGAAGAGCTACAAAAAGAAAAAGTATACTGAATGACGAAACGATCAGAAAGTTCACCGTACGGTTCGTTTCATCGCGCTTTTATGGACTCTCTCTCTCTTCTCTTCTCTTCTCTCTTCCGTGCTCCGTTCTTAGATCTCGCGGCATATATCTCGCACTGGCAAGAGCGAGATTGAGAGAGTCAAACTTAATCAAAACGAGATCTCCGGTTTTTTGAGGGTTTCGCAGATCTCTCTGCCGCGCTAGCAATGGACAAGCGAGTGATGAAATAAACACTCGTCGGCGTCTTCGTCCGTTGGTCTCGTCGTCCGCCAATGCGTTTTAAAAAAAGAACGACACAGTACTACGCGCAGATCACTTCTTCGCGAAAGAAATAAATTAATAATAAAGAAGTTTTTTGACCATCAAAAAGCGGATTCGAAAAAAACGCTCAAAAAGCGAAACCTGATCAGATCTCACAAATACGAGTTTATTATATTTAATTCATTTAATTCAATAATACGACGCAAAGCGAAGTTTCATCAGCAGCAGCAGCAGCGCGCGATGAAGCTCGTCCGCGCGAGATATCAACCTCTGCTGCTGTTTTTCTTTTTTCTTGCACTGACGAGTTCTTCGAACTTTATAAAAAACGCCTTTGCTGATGATTTCGATCAAACTGCTTTGACCACTTCGCAACGCGAAGAAGAGCACGCAAACATGCCCTTCTTGGATGACCAAGATGATCAAGGGCAACAACGATCGTCAGCGCACGTCGTTCGATCGAGGCAAACGTCTCGAAACGACGCAGTAGTGCGCGCTAGGACGCAAAGTGCAGAAGACGCGATCGTCGATCAGCTCGCTGAAAGCCTCGAAGGAAGAAGTAAAAAGACGCAAAAGCAGCAGACGGGTGATGATCGGCAAGGTCTCGAGAGATCGACGCAAGAGGTCAACAAAGTCGGATCCAGGGGAGATTTAGAACCGAGCCCAGTGCGTCAACGAGCCGATGTCGATGCCGCGTTCTTGTACCGTATTTCCTCTGAAGTAGTTAAGAAGATGCGACAAAGGATGCCGAGGGAAATCGCGCTTTCGGGAGACGCCGAAGCCGAAGCGAGATTCGCGTCGTCGCAATGCGAATCGACGAATGGCGGGATTTCTTTGAACTTTTTGTTCGATTTCTTCGATACGTTGTTAGATGCGTTTCAGTTGCGAGCGTACGATGATCAAGTGAATAGGATGTATCAAATGAACGCGCGGAAGAATAATAGTACTACGCCTACTTTAATCGGCGCTACGACAAACAGTTCATCGGCTACTACTACTACGAACGCTTCGGACTCGACGATATCGTCGTCGTCGTCGTCTTCATCGAGGGCAACGAATGGAATCGAGAACAACGCGGTCGTTTTCGAAATCAACGTCGAGGATGCGTTTTACATGCGCGCAAAAAGCTTTTATCTCGCGAATAACGAACAGAAGAAACAAAGTGAAAAACTACATCGCGCTTTAGGCCGTTTTGAAGACTCGCCGTTTGCCGCGTGTCCTCTATCGAGTTGGACGTGGTTGTTTTCATTTTTTCCTTCATCGGAGAATGATCAAACACCGCAAATCGAAGATCACCTTGATGGAAAGATATGTACGGAGAAGACTTGCTCATATCCTCGCACGTGCTGCGATGTGACGCTTACTGGTAAGGACGTTTGCGTAGCTCACGTCTCGATGTGTCCACAGTACTGCGGAAAATCTGACGATTTCAAAAGATGCGATAGCGGACCAAGCGATCCGAAAGCGTTTACGCCCGAGTTCATTGATTCGTTTCAACGCTTCTGCTGCGGAGAGATATGCTGTCCATCCGGGTACATCTGCTGTGATTTTGAGTTCGTCGTTGGAAAGAACGGTCCCAAATGTGTTAAACCAGAGATTTGTGAATCGCGTCCGCCACCTCCTTCTCCTCCACCTAACCCGCCGCCGCATCAGCCGAGTCCGCCGCCGAATCCGCCGCCGAGCCCACCGCCGTTACCGCCGCCGTTGCCGCCACCATCGCCGCCACCGAGCCCACCGCCGAGTCCGCCACCGTCGCCGCCTCCGAGTCCACCTCCTTCGCCACCACCATCACCACCTCCTTCGCCTCCGCCATCTCCGCCTCCTTCTCCACCTCCATCTCCACCTCCTTCGCCTCCTCCATCGCCGCCTCCGAATCCACCACCAAGTCCGTTACCTCCGCATCCATCACCTCCTCCTTCGCCTCCGCCATCTCCGCCTCCATCTCCGCCTCCATCTCCACCTCCTTCGCCTCCCCCGAGTCCGCCACCGTCACCACCTCCATCGCCTCCCCCGAGTCCGCCACCGAGCCCGCCTCCGAGTCCACCTCCTTCTCCGCCTCCATCACCTCCTCCTTCGCCTCCGCCATCTCCGCCTCCATCACCACCTCCATCGCCTCCGCCATCGCCTCCGCCAAATCCGCCTCCGAATCCACCACCGAGTCCGTTACCTCCGCATCCATCACCTCCTCCTTCGCCTCCGCCATCTCCGCCTCCATCACCGCCTCCATCTCCACCTCCTTCGCCTCCGCCATCACCTCCCCCGAGTCCGCCGCCTTCACCGCCGCCTAGTCCGCCTCCATCACCGCCTCCTTCTCCGCCTCCATCGCCACCACCGTCACCTCCCCCGAGTCCGCCGCCTTCACCGCCTCCATCGCCTCCCCCAAGTCCGCCTCCGAGCCCGCCTCCGAGTCCACCTCCTTCACCACCTCCTTCACCTCCGCCATCACCTCCGCCTTCACCACCGCCATCACCTCCCCCGAGTCCACCGCCATCACCGCCTCCAAATCCACCACCAAGTCCGTTACCTCCGCCTCCATCTCCACCTCCTTCGCCTCCGCCATCTCCGCCTCCTTCTCCGCCTCCATCTCCACCTCCTTCTCCGCCTCCATCACCGCCTCCATCGCCACCACCGTCACCTCCCCCGAGTCCGCCACCGAGCCCGCCTCCGAGTCCACCGCCTTCACCACCACCGTCACCGCCGCCATCGCCTCCGCCTTCACCACCGCCATCACCGCCGCCATCACCGCCTCCATCGCCACCACCATCACCGCCTCCATTACCACCGCCTCCGAGTCCGCCTCCAGCTTCACCTCCGCCTTCACCTCCGCCATCACCTCCTCCGCCATCTCCCCCACCCGCTTCTTGTCCCACGACTGGCGGCAGTGATCAATCAAAATGCGATCTTGGCCAAGGCGGTGATGTTGGGTTTTGCTGCGGAGATCAGTGCTGCGACATCGGAGGCGTTGGTAATCAAGGCACAGAAGGACCTCAGGCTTGTTGCAGAGATCCGTTCGGTACGCCTCAATGCGTCGAAAGAAATTCGCCCGACTATACGAATTGGTGCGGCGCGGGAACTTTATTCTGTTTCTTTGACGAACCATGTCCGAACGGACAAAGAGTTTCTGTCTGCGGCAACTGTGGAAACGAGTGCTTAGAAACGTGCACCGCGTGTTGCGACGAATCTTTTCCTGTAAACCACCTCACGGCTACTTGCAGTTCATGTTCAAACTCAACTGGTCCAGGCCTATCCGGTACAAAGTGCGAAGCGAGTTCTTGCAATAACGGCTGCGGCGGCATACCGGCCACGCAATGCTCTGGATTCGGCAATTGCTGCTCTTGTCGAGGCGGGACAACCGACGGGGGAGGTTCTGCGCCCGCGTGCATGTTATCAACCGAGGCGAACCAAGTCACGACTGCTTCTTTCTTAACCGCCTCGGGTTAAGAAAACGAACAAACTATACTAAAACTACTCACATCACAAAAACGCGAGCGCGCGCACAGCCGTAGAATACAAACGGCAGCCTCGCATTGAATACGTGCGCTAAATGACAAGAAGAGCGAAAAAACCGACGCAGCGTTTT
>Ga0302126_10001838_pt1 | contig 12513 bp, 24 predicted proteins | sample CB4_20m_MG_FD_203108 | JGI IMG/M metagenome (GOLD analysis project Ga0302126, IMG submission 203108) | Marine microbial communities from Western Arctic Ocean, Canada - CB4_20m | ecosystem: Environmental > Aquatic > Marine > Oceanic | place: Canada: Western Arctic Ocean | collected 2017-09-24 | reverse complement strand
CTGCTTGCCTTTGATCTTTTTACCACTAACCGTAACTCTTTTAGAACCTATCTTGTGAGATTTTTTCCCATCTCTGGCTCTGTATCCTTGTGATTTACATGAAGCCAACCATGATGAAGGCAGTGCGGAATCAGGTTTCGAAGACCTACAAACTTTGGCTGGTGCTGGGCCTATCACTTCTAGTGCTTTCATCGTGATATTTATTGCTTCACAGGGCACCATATAAGTATTTGCATGGCAGTCACAGTAACATGGGATACATGGTTATCGGATCAAGAAATAGAACAACAATTTGATGCCACTACAAGATTCTGTTTGATTCATGAACCTCCTAATGAGCCTGGTGGTGGCACCGCATATGGATATCAAGCAGAAATTTTAGACAGAGGGTTTACTTTTATGGATCAGATGATGACCACATATCGCAATGTGCAGTTCCTTACCAAATGGTGGCATCCTAAAATGAAAGACTACGACAATGTTGCATTTTATCCTGGCGGAAGTTTTCTGTTTCTTCAGCCTCAGTTTCCAAATCGGCCTCTCAACCTACCAATTCATTATAATAAAACTGTTGAATGTATGGTTAGTGGTGGCACAAAAAGAATCAATAGGATACTTGCAGGTTATTGGTTGGCCAAACACATGCCCAAAGAAAAACTTTTAAGCAATTGGCAAGAAGTGTCAGAGTTACATGAAGTTGTTGAAGTGATCAATAGATCGCCTTATTACAAAAAGTCCCACATCAAACATAAAAGATTTTTGCCCACAACCTTCATACCAAGACCTGCAGGCACTCAGGCAGAAAGAATATTACACCTGTTTTTAAATCACCAGGTGCCGAACTATCATAACAGATCATTTGTGTGTATGGTGCCTGAGTCAGTTGGTGTAGAGTTAGGTTGTATTCTCACTGAAAAAACAATCAAAGCATTTGCTGGCAAGAACTTTTTACTATCATTGGGCAATTATAAAGTAAATGAACTACTAAAAGACTTGGGGTTTGAAACATTCGATCATTTGTTGGACAATTCACATCTTGATTTGCAAGATAGATACGGCATGACCATCTGCGGATTAGAAAACAACAAAGAGTTAATGTGTGATTTTGATAGACTACAGACAGCATACCATGAAAACATACAGATGATTGAACACAACTACAACTTGGCCACAAAAAGCAACTCTTTAATATACAAATACAAGAAAGAAATTCAACTACTGCGAGAGATGAAAAAATATCTTATAGATGACTCGGGTGAATTAGCCTGCAATGATTTAGCTTGCGAAACATTCGAAGGTCTTTGGACATAGGCCCCGCTATTGCACATAGGCCCCGCTATTAGGTATTGACCTATCTGAGGCCTTTAATTTTTCTTGCCTTGGATCTTCTAAGTGGATTGACTTTTTTTAGGATTTTGGTCACCGGAGAGGTTCTCATGGTACTTGCTCTTTTAACAGCGGCTTGGCCTCCTCTTTGTTTTCTAGTTCTTTTGGCATTTATCCTTCGTTGAATGTCGATAGGCTTGTTGCAAGTGGCTGGGTCTGCAACAACACGTCCTTTTCTAGGACCTGAAGTGCATCTAAATTTTCTTTTTATTTTTGTGGTATTGCCACCACGTCTATCACGTGCAAAAACACCTCTGGATGCTTCTTCAACATGATCAAATAATTCAAAAATCTTCATCAGTGCTATTTATAGGATGTCAGTACAGGCGTCAGTACACCTGTCAGTACACCTGTCAGTACACCTGTCAGTACACCTGTCAGTACACCTGTCAGTACACAAGAGTTGGATAGGTTGCAATCTGATGAAACAATATTGCCCAGATCAATATGGTCATCATGATGGTAAAAAATTCTTTCATAATTTTTGTTGGTATTTTGTTTGGTCACAAGTTACCACCATCTTCCAGCCTCCTTCACCAGATACATTTTCCGAGGCATGTCCATTCGTCTAGACGGCCTCTTGTTAAGATATTAAACTCAAGATAAAATACTGTCAACCATCCATGATCAACAGATGTTAGTGGGTTGACAGTTTTGGTAATGGACTTATTATAAGAGTATGAACAACGCACAAGGAGGTCAAATGTTGACATATAAAAACAAAAAGGCAGACGATAACTTGACTACATTTATTATGGGGTCAGACAATCCGGAATTTTCAGTTAGGTTTGAAAAGTTTATGCAGGCCGTGGAAATCCTCAACAACGAACACACACAGAGGTGGACTCATCTACACACAAGAAATCCTCGTGTTGAAGCAACCTGGGGCAAGAAGTACATTAAATTGACCTACAGAGAGTCAGGTCATGGTAGAGTGTATGGGTTTGTTGATATGACCAATGGTAACATTCTTTATCCTGCAGGCTATAACCAACCAACCAAAAAGAATCCAAGAGGTAATATTTGGAACGATGACTATGGCGTCAAATGTTTAGGTGACTATGGTGTTGGATATGCTGGACAAACTTTCCCAAATGATTGGATTGTGGAGATTGTAAATGGTGAGTAAAACTGTCTTTATAATAGGAGCCATGGCAGTGGGCATTATATTTGCCTCTTATACTTTGGATTTGAAAAAGTATAAGATTGAAACTGAGTATTGTTTCGGTGATGAATGTATGACCATGGTTCAAGAAGATTTTGTGATGTCTAAGAAAGAATGCGAAGAAGTAAGACAAGATCTTGAAGATGAATTTGCCGATCAGTCAATAGATGTGCGATGCGTCGCAGAGGTTGACACTCTTGGTAATGATCATACAATAGTATTAACAAACTAAAAAGGACTAGGAGGTCTAAACATGATACAGAAATACAACTTTAAAAGAGGGGAACTTATAGAAGCCATCCACTCAATGAGCAAAGATGATCTTGATTTGGTTATCGAAGCGGTGAAGCAGAGAAGAACTTATCTTCATAAACAGAATGCCAGAGAGATGCAGATAGGTGACTATGTGGAGTTTGATGGTAAAAATGGTCGTTCACTGAAAGGCAACGTGGTCAAGAAGGCAATCAAATACATCATTATTGATTGTGACAACGGTCAAAGTTGGAGAGTGCCAGCAGGTGCATTGAGGAAGGTGGCCTAAATGACAGTAATAGTTGAAATCAATCAAGACGATCTAGGCAAGAATGTCTATCGTAAGAAGGTATATTACACAGTGATGATTGAGCAAGAGGTCCTTGCTCAGTCACAAGATGAGGCAGACGAAATGTTCTTGAACAACGGTGGCATCAATCATGATGCCGTTGATGATGTAGCGACAGCACAGGATGGCGTTGAAACTCTGATTGTAGAAGCCACATATCACGACAGTGGTGACAGCATCTATCGTGGCAAGGTTGTTTATGAAGATGACGAATATGCTGAAGAAAATGGTACGGTCACAGTAGATGAATGTGCCCTTGAAAAGGAGACAGCATGATGCCAGATAACACAAAAGAAATCGACAACAAAAAGTCGAGCAATCCAATGGCTTCGATCATTGATGTAGAACGTAGATCCGGTGAAGCGGTGGATCAGTATCCAGAATTCTTCGGATCAGTAGAACACCAAAACACCATAGATGAAGTCAAGGCGATCGTAAAATCGTTCTTTCCATCCTACAAGGAACTCTATGTGAATCACAGAGTCAATCGAGGACACCCGATGACTGTGATCAAAGTGGCAGAGCCAAAATTTCCAAACACTCTGCCCACAAAGACCAAGGAGAGGGTGTACAAGGAACCTCTAGAGAGATTGGGTGTGGAGACCGTGTTCGCCAAAGGCACTAACTCATACCTGTACAGGATTAAACACAAGGAGACAGCATAATGACCACATACACAATCAAAGCCAACGAAACTTTCTTCAAAGAAGTCTCTGACTTCAATCCTAATCTGGCAACTAACTTAAAAAATAAGTATGGTTGGACAGATATATTAGTGAAAAGGAGGGATTATGGAAGTTTATCACAACGATCAGGACAACGTCAAAGAGTTAAAGAGACATCTTTTAATTCAAAAAATTAAGAAAATATTAAAATGGTTTTGTTTCTGGAGATAATAGGTGCCACTGCCTTAATAGGAACAATCATAGGATTGAATCTTATGGTGCTTCTTGATATAGGCAATAAAGAGGTCAAAGATAAAGATTAAAAATTTCATTAGACCTCCAATCAATGAAACTGAGGCTCGGACTTTATTGTTCGGGCCTCAGTCGTCTATTATAAATTGGGATTAAAAACGTATTCTTGCCAAGATTCAAAAAGAATTGATCCTGTTTCATGTATATTTTTGTCTGTATGAATTAGATTTTGATGAAGATGATCATAAAGTTTTTCCAACATTCTGAATTGAGACGATTTTTTTAATGGTATAATTTTATTGATTTGGGATCTAAATTGATCAAGATCATAAAAACACGAGAATGGTATTGGGTACCTATAGTTTTTATTTTTTTGAGACACTTCATTGGACAAAATTTTACCAAAAATTTTATTTTGATAAAACCATTTAAGTTTTTTCTTATTGTACATAGGATAAATGGACCTATTCATTGATATAAAATCATCTATCACACATCTAAGGCCTGGATGGTTTCTGCTGAGTTCAATAAAATTGTTTTCATAATCATTTATGTGATAATTTTTGTCACCTGTTCTGCAAAGTAATTGATGGAGCCACAATAATTCATTGTCTATAATAATACCAATATCGTCGAAAGTTTGTCCAGGAGTGGACGGATTAGAGAAAATATCCAAATTTTGATAATCAATGCTGTCAAATGTTTGACCTAGTACCTGATATGAATCATCATCTGAATACAAACAATTTAAAACAAGACTCAAAAAATTGCCATGAGATCCGGAAGGAAATGCTATTGCTCTTAATGACATATTCTAATTTATTAAAACCTACAGTATTTGTTCCAGACCTGTTCAAAAAATTCATAATCAAAATCTTCAATACAGGACCTGAATTGGTTTAGGTAAGACCTTTTGTAGTCATTGATAGGAACAACCTGTTGGTCAACAAATCTTCTAATCACTCTATCATGATCAATCCATTTAATCTGTAATTTCTTATTCACTAACACATTGGTTGTCGTGTCATCATGCACATAGGGATAGGTGTGTTGAACTTTTTGCACAATGTGTTCAACCACAAGATGTTGAGTGTCCAAAGACAAAGGTTTTAATTCTGAATAGGCAACACCGCCAAGATACTCAGTGATGATTTCGGCAACTTTGAATTTTGAATGCCATTTGAAGTCTACAATGTAATAGTTGAAAGATTGATTAACAAAATCAACTGCCTTTGTGAGTTGTTCATTCATGAATGTTTTATTTGATTGGTCAGATGTTTCAAATTGTAAAAACTTATGCCATCGATTGCGTTTGGTATCGTGTAGTCTTGGATACCCACCAAAAACTCTATATTGTGTTAGGTCTATAGTCTTAAAGAAGTCATAATTGAAGTTCTGATGGTGTCTTATCATATAAACTATAGTTATAATGGCAAGAGCAATCTACACCAATGATTATGACTACTATAAGCATTTTAAATCCAATGACCTCGGAGTCAAATACGAACTAGAATACACCAAGATCAAAGACTCAGTGTTGATCATGAAAGAACTGCCCGAAGACAATATGGAGTCTTCTAATACCTATATCGTGGCTGGTCCAAATGTAGGCAAACACTATTTGAAGCAATACAGACTGATGGAAGATGTTTCCAACTGTATATTTTTAGGTGATGCCGTGTTTGAAAGTGTGCCAGTACCATCAAATTATATTTCATCACCCATCAACTGGTATCTTTGGTACCACAATCTATATGAATATCAAACTCTGCAGGACAGAACTCATTGGTGGTGTTTTTTAGAAAAAAAAAGAAAAGAACGAGAAGTTTTAGCAGATGCCTTTGCAAGAAAACAGTCAATCTTTGAGCATGATCATTATTTTGTGTATGACGGCAATCATGCCCAACATGGTCTGTCTGACTATCATAACATCACCGATCAATCAATCACCAGAGCCGAATATGAGCATGAACCATTGGCTCCACATTTCAATTCTATTGTGGAACTAACCATAGAAACCATGGACAACTGTTTCTTTATGACTGAAAAAGTTCTAAGGCCAATTGTGTTTGGTGTTCCATTTATTGCTCTAGGATGCAGACATTACATGAGAAGAATAAGAGCAATGGGTTTCAAAACTTTTGAATCCTGCATCGATGAGTCCTATGATAACCACACAGACCTGCAGGACAGATGCAGTCATGCAATTGATTCCATGCAGAACTTTTTGTCTCAACCTATAGACTATGAAATTTTACAACGCACGGTTGAACACAATCAAACCAATCTCAAAAAAATACAAAAATTTTCCTATATGGATCGTCTTACCACAAGGATCAAAAGAGTTTTTAACACCAATCCTAAACTAACTTTTTAGACGTTTCGGTCTTCCAGCATCAAAAAACCTTATTAAACCATGGTTTTTTTGGTGTTTGACAGATGCGTGAACGATTGTACTATAGTGGTAAGCACAAAGACATAGGAGGTCGCAAATGGGCAAAGTAAAAGACTACGCAATGGATCTAGAAGATAGATTTTGGGAGATTGTTTATCAATCAGTAGACGGTTATAACAATTATTATGAATTTGAAAATGACATGATGGGGCACGGTGACCTATTAATGATCACAGACCTAGATACTCTTGAGACAACCAAGATGATGTTGAGAGAAATATATGAGTCAGATAAGACTTTAAATGGATGGGGGACACATGGCAATGCCTAATGATATTAGAGACAAGGCATTAGAACTTGTAGAAGACGGCATGGTATCCGCAGAGGATATGCTGATAATGGCTCTCAAGTATATGTCTACAGATGATGTAGAGGATATGCTGGACGTCAACGAACTTTCAGAACGATTCACAGAAGAGGAGACTGACTTTGCCCAACTGGTGTGAGAATCAAGTAGATTTCACAGGGCCAAAGGAAGAAATTGTAAAATTGCATCAAGCCGTTGAGACTGCTAATCTCAACAATTATGTTTCTCCTATTCCTATTGCTCTCACTGAAGTGAATGATGTTTCGGCAGATAACACTTCCAGACCTGATTTGGAAAAGATGATAAAGTTCGGTCACTCAGACTGGTACTCTTGGTGTGTGCAAAATTGGGGAACCAAATGGGAGATCTCAGATGCTCAGTGTCATGAAGATCCTTACCCCATAGATACTGAGGATGGTCCATGGACTTTCGTTGCATATTTTACATCAGCATGGTCACCCCCTACAGGTATCTATGAAACTCTGTATGAGAGAGGCATTGAGGTGTCTGCCACTTTCTTTGAACCCGGATGTGATTTCGTCGGAGGATTTAAAGGAGGCAAAGAAGAAACCTATGTGGCCAGTGAGTTTAGATCAGGTGGTGTACCAGAAAATCTTATTTCAGATTGGAATCTAGAAGAGTTCTTTGAAAAAGAATTAGATGAGGTGCAAGAGTGGTATCAAGATGGTGTGAATGACCTCAAGATAGGCGATGCGGTTGACACAAATTAGTTCCAACTGTAAAATACAACTGAATTAACTGTAGAGGATTCGAATCGAAACAAGTAGGACTGAATCTTTTACACTCAACGCCGAAAGTTAAGTAGGCAAGGAGAATAACAATGAACCAAAAAGAATATCTGGAGAAATTCAGATTCAAATTTGATATTACGCAGAAGGCAATTGATCTTCGCACGATGTCGAAAAACTATTCAACCGGAATTATTCCGTGCGAAGACATTCACCAAGGAATAAAAACACAATTAGGCCATCTGCCAGATTCTGTGCCTATTGATCCTTACGTGAACAAAATTATGAACCATGAAGATGACGAGGTGGCCACTCATTTTACCTATATAGATTGGAACAGTTTATATCTTTGTCCTCTATTTCAGAGAGATGTGGCTCCTAACCATGTTCGAAAAATCTACTTAGATTTTGAACCCACCGCAGTTTTGACAGCCTGTGCAATCAAAATAACAGTTGAAGACAAGGTTTATATGATCGTATGGGATGGTCATCATACTGTTCAAGTCTGCAGATTGAAAGGATACACAAAATTTCCTGTCAGTTATGTGGATATCGATAGAGTACCTGAAGAAACTATGATACAGGCAGGCTTCAACGATAGATGGCAATATGCTGTCTGGTTGGCAGGAAGTAATATGATCAAGATCAACTCAAAAAACAAAAGAAAACTTCACTCTTATGATGAGTTCATGATCAAACTGGAAACCAAGGATGCAGACACAGTAAGAATAAAAGCAATATTTGATAAGAATACCTGTGTGCCTAAAAGACACGACAACCAGCCTGGAGCAGTCACTGCCTTAAAAGTCAGTGAGGATATGTTCAAATTAGGATCCACTTCTAAAGATTATGAATTGGTCAAAGGCAGTTTTTTAGATAGGTCATTGGCTTTTCATCGTTCTGTTTGGCCAAAGTCGCCTATCGAATTAGAGATCTTTAGACCTATGTCGCTTCTGTATCACAGAGCATGGGCATCAGACATCAATCTTGATGCATCTTTCGATGATGATATGGGTAAACTGTTAAAAGAAACATATGGTGATCCTAGGACCTGTCAAATGAAGTTGAAGGAGTCATTTTATAATGCCCTTCACAATGGCAACGGCAACGGAGACTCGCCCACTGTAGATCAAGAGAGAGTGTATTGTGGTTTGATCAATCTTTGGAATGGCAGATTCTTAAATGTTAATATACCAGTGGCGGATTATAGATGGGTGATCTAATTTGACTGCTCAACTTCTCTATCTCATGCCAGACCCTCATGCTAAAAATTGGGTCAAAGCAGGAAAGTCCAAGTTGCCTACCTTTCAAATGAGGATAGGCAACTACCAGCAGGGCAATGGACCAAACTATAAGGTCACTTGGCCACATTGTTGGATAGGCGAGAAAACCGCGGTAGACAATCTTGAGAAAACTATCATGACCTTGTTTAAAGAACAAAGGCCTTTGCAGGGTCGTGGTTACACAGAATGGATTGAGAACGAAACTGTCGAATCGATGATTAGCAAAATAGATGAGATAGTACAAGGCTATGGATTCAAGGTTGAACCTGTTGAACAAGATCTTTTACCAATCACGGTGGACAATGTCAAACAGGTCCAGGACAGGTACATGAGTGAAAAAATCTAAATCCTATTATCTAGACCCTAACAGGAAATCAAATTGGTTCAAACCAGAGATAGTGCCTGCTAGAGAGTTGGCCAAGCAACGACAACAGAGATACGAAGACTTGGTTTTGAATGGATCAAATTCTTTCGAATCCATGGTTAGAGCACTCGAGATCACCACTAGAACTGTTGTAAAATAAGAGGTTTTGTCGGGGTTGACGAATTTGGTAATGGTTATATTATAATAGTATGGTAAACAAAAACAACGCATTCACACAAGATAACTTCTGCAACAATGGTGGTTATCTAACTTATCGACACGGTAACGAGAATCACTTTATTGGTAGATTCAAGTACGGTGGTTTAGGTCACTTCAAAAAGTTCTTAATGAAGAACTTCGAAGTTCAAGAATATCTTGATAGACTTGAAGCAGGCGAAACTCCTGGTAAGGTTTTAGAAACCAAAGGATATGTGAGCAAAAACTTATCCGACATGGCAATCAAGTATGGTTTTCCTGCCACTCAAGAAGGAGTGAAACAGGCACTTGAGGTCCAGATTGCAAAATACTATAAAAATAGGAAAACTGCCTAGTTGACAGTTTTCCAAAAGAAGGTAATATTAACTTATACACAAAGACATCGGAGGTCGTAAATGAGTATACAAACAAAAAGCAAAGAAACAAAAGAACAAAAAACAATCAACCAAGCAGTCAGATCAACATTTGATTACAAGATCGTTGAGTTAGAGTGGACCAGCGGTACTTTATATGTGGACGGAATCGATCACAGTTATGAAGTGGACTTGATCAAAGAAGCAATACAATCTGTGGTTGGGCAGTATGTGGTCAAGGATTCTTGTCTAAGAGGCACAGAAAAAGAAAGATGGGATCAGTGGGCATTTGATATCACTGATGAAGATATGCCACAGAAGGTTTACCTATAATGGATAAAGAACAAAAAATTAATTTTATAGTAAGACTAGAAAAGATGCATAATAATTCTTGGAAATGGATATTAAAAGCAGATACAAAAAATATAGACGAATTGTATGAATATTGGACACAAGAGGAGGTCGTGTATGAATAAAGAACCAGAACAGAAAGTATATGTGGATCCAGGAGAAGGATACTCATCAGAAAACAAGTGGGAAGTGGCCTATCAAATCCTGATGGATTACTTTGAGGATCTACCAGAAGAAACTCAACAGGAAGTGGACAAGAGATTGAAAGCGGTGGATCTATGAGTTATACATTGACAGACGGATTAACTCGTCAACAGATCATTGATCGTTTGGTAGCAGATGACATCAGACTGATGCATAAAGCATCCATAGAGAATGATTTTAGTTTTGTGGCATACAGATTTGAACACGGGTTTCCAGGATACTTCAATATGATTGACGACGATCTCGTTGCTGAATGGAAGGAGATCAAAGATGATTATGAGTATTTCGACCAGGTTTATGAGGTGAATTAAAGGTAACAGAGCAAAAACTATCACAGGCATTATGGGTTGAGGATTATGGCAACAAAATCAACCAGTTGACAGAAAACCATCAGACTTTATAATAAAAGTATGAACAACACAACAAGAGGTCAAACAATGGAAAAGAAACTAAGATCAATGATTGCCTACAGTGATCATGATATCTACGCAGTAAAACATCAATGGGAAAGCAATCCTAGAACATTTGGAAGATGGTTGGTTTCAGATCATCCTACTTTCGAAGATGCCAAAAAATTAGTAAATGGTGGCATCACAATGATAGAAGGTGATCAGAAGAGTTATGTGAGTGTGGATCAATTCGGTGAAGTGATCGACACAAGATTATCATATGATGACAGTAATCATGATCCAGAGATTGATTACACTTATCTGCATATGAAAGATCAATGGCACGTCTCAGACAATGGAATTGATTGGGATACTGTTGAAGATCAAATTACCTATGAAGATCAACAGGCTCTTAAAAAGACTGCCGAGTTGACAGATTACCAAAAGAAGGTAAAATTATATTAATAACAAAAAACACAAGGAGGTCGTTAATGTTAGACATTTTAGAAAAAAATAAAGAACTAGTTAGATTTAATGCAGAGGGCAAAGATCCAAAAGATATATGGATCGAGGCTTGTGAGGACGGAAAGACAGCGGTTGAAGAATTTCATGCTGAATTTGGCGAGCCACTCTACTGTGGATTTGCTTCGGTAATAATAAAACCGGCAAGCAGAAGTCTTTATCTTCCACTGGTGAAGTATTTCAAAAGTATGGGAATAGGTGGCGGAACAGGTTACGGAGGATGGAGAATATCCTACTATGATATTATGGGTCGTCACAAATTATCTTTCACTCAGTCAATGGATTTGAGGGAGATTGGTTGTCAAAGATTTGCCGATGTGTTGAAAAAATATGGCGTAGAATGCTATATGGAGAGCAGAGCAGACTAACAATTTTATCAACAAAGGGGCCTTAGGGCCCTTTGAAGAGTTCGGTTGACGATTTTGGTAATGGCATTAAAATAAAAACATAAACAAAGACACAGGAGGTCTATAAAATGGCAACAAGAGGCAGAATAGGAATTAAACAGAAAGACGGAACAATTATTTCCGCATATCAACATTGGGATTCATATCCAGGAGGACTAGGCTACAACCTATGTGAGAACTGGACTGATGCAAAAAAAGTCTTAGAAGCGGTCCAACTAGGTAATTCTTCTAAATGGGGCACAATCATAGGTGAGAAGATCAACTTTGATGACAGATCAAATCCCCTACACGATGTTCAGAATGTTTACTATAGCAGAGACAGAGGCGAGCAGGATCAAGGTCCTAGAACATTTAAAGATGAAGCAGACTATTTGAAAAATGGTTTTAACTCAGGTGAAGAATACATCTATTTGATGATGGACCAAGGCACTACAAACTTCATGGGCGAGCCGATAGGTACTTGGTGTTATGCTGGAGACATCTACACAAATGAAGGCAAGGCAACTCCGACCAGTTTCCAATCACTAGAAGAAGTGGCAATCAACGATCATATTGATATGTTGAAAAGACATTTGGAAACAATACAGAAGAAGGAGGTGGCATAATGCCAAGGAAGTTTTTAGTCACAGACACGTCAACAGAGATAATAACATATAACCAAGAGATTGAAATACCAGATGACAAGATCATCTATGATGAAGACGGTGAATATGATTCTAGTGCCACTAGAGCATTGGCCGAGGAGATGGCCTGTGATGCAGGTGATTGGGAAGAAGAAGCCACACGTGACTTCCTTGAGAACGATATAGAAGTCGAAGAACTTGACCCTGGGAAGCAGGAGGAT
>Ga0302126_10001835_pt1 | contig 12520 bp, 5 predicted proteins | sample CB4_20m_MG_FD_203108 | JGI IMG/M metagenome (GOLD analysis project Ga0302126, IMG submission 203108) | Marine microbial communities from Western Arctic Ocean, Canada - CB4_20m | ecosystem: Environmental > Aquatic > Marine > Oceanic | place: Canada: Western Arctic Ocean | collected 2017-09-24 | reverse complement strand
TTGTGGCAGGAGTTGAGCCTGCATTAACCCAACGCCGAGTTAGGCGCTTTACCGCTAAGCTACGTAAGTGTGTTCGTCCTAAACTTTACTTTGTTTTAACAAAGTTACATGGGAAGAATGTGGAGTATAGGCTGTTAAGGAGTAGCCTATCTGAATGCCTGTGACTATTAGTAGAGTTTTTGCACCTGAAATAGTTCACGCGCAATTATTTAAGGCGTTTAAGAACAAGTTTCGTGAGTGTCGAGTAGAATACAAGTACACGCTTAGGCGAAAGCATGTCCCAAAACCCTTTTACCGAGTCCGAGACTGTTAACAATGGGCGTATCGAGAAGGCCGCAAATACGGCATACATAAACAAATAATAAAAATCACCAGAATCTACTAATTCATACCCGAATTTTTCTGAAATTAGGAATCCGATAAACCCTGCCAGCAATGCTGCCGCACCACCAGAAACGATGTCGTAAGCAGGTGATCGCGAGTATTTTAGTTTCGTGTACAAGCGCTCTTTCCTTAAGAAATTTATATTTACGATCGATTCTCACGAATTTAATGACTGGTTAGTGATTGACATAGTTGAGTGTTGTTGTAAAATTAACCGTAAACGACGCTTAGTGTACTGCGAGTCGGTTAAGTGTTTATACATGTAAGCGTCACGACCTTTTGCACCCATTGAGTTTAAGAAATAGTTGAGTGTCTTAGGGTCGTTTACCTTAAGCGTGGGTTCAAACATCGACCCTAACGCCTCAGTCTCCCAAGATTTCAGTAGCTCTGCTGCATGCGTATGATTATTAAGTACGGTTGATTTAGCTGAATTAGCGAGAAGCTCTTCAGACGAGCGTACCAAGTTTTGATTTGTTGTAGTAAAGAAGGGCCTTTTCAGGTACTTTTTATATACACTCGTGTTTTCGAGAAATAAGGGAGTGTTTACAGAGTTAGCGTACTCTACAGCTCAATAGTGGGCTGAGTTTAGATTCTTACCGGATTCAAAGTCAAGGGTGAGGTTATTAGGACGTCTCATAAGTTAGGGGTTTGTTTATGTGAGAATAATGGGATTCGAACCCATAACCAATAGGTTAAAAGCCTACTGCTCTACCATTGAGCTATATTCTCGGTATTGGCTCGAAAGGTCCACGACACGACCTGTGAATAAACTATATGAATGTCTGCGCGCTGTTGGAAAGACGTAGGTCAGCGTTTAACGGTGTCAACGTAAACGTGCCTAGACCTTGCTGAAGTGCCGACGACGTTACCCTATCTAAAATACACAAGTTAAGGGACTTAAGCAGGTCAACATCACCCAAAGTTGCGTAATTTGTGCCTGCACGTAAATGAGAGAGTACGGGACTACCCGTGTTACTATTAACCAACCCCGAAACCGACAACACACTTAATTGAGTCGAGATGTCCTGATTGTTTAGGCTTGTAAAAACGTTTAGTGTAAATAAGGAACTACCACCGGCCCGGTCGCCCCCCATTGACGGGGAAGTACCCACATGAATCGTGTTGGATTGTAGCTGGTTTAAGAAAAAGTATTTTTTAGTAGTTCACATTCGGCTTGACTCAAAGAAGTTCAGAGAGTTAAGGTCGGACGATAAAGACGTTAGTAGTTGAGATACGTTACCTGAGACCGTGCCGCTGAAACCGGCCGTAAGCCCTTGCATAGAACCCAGGTGGGATAACTCGGAGTACTGAGCTAAGGATGACATCTTGGCAGAGCTTCATATATTTGACGAGGTTGATTTCGAATCTAAAACCGCGGTACCCAAAAGCTTTTTAGTTTGTGTGTAAGCATTTGCGTCTACTGAGCTGGAGTTCGCTAGTAACGAGTTACGTAATAACCACCTGTCCTGCTTTGATTGGCCTAGGTTTGTGTAAATGTTAAAGTTAGAGAGTGTCGCGCTAGTGTTAAAGGGGCCGGCCCTTTGAATCGTGTTTAAGTCTAGTGTATACGTTTTTAGATTAGAAAGTTTATGTAAACCAACCGCGTAACCTACAGGAGTCCCTGACCAATCAGTAACGGTGTTAGGTGCGAGTGTGTAACTGGTCGAATTATGCCCAAGTGAGTTGGGTCGCCAGTTTGTAGTTAGGGATGAGTAGCCTTCGACCGCTTCGGGTACTAAAGTACGTATATCGTTAAGAATCGGGTTATAGGACTTTAGAATATACAATGGGCGGGCGTCGGCACTGGCCGATACGATCGAACCTGTAGCGCGACTTAAGTGGTAACAAACCTCCGCTAGGCCTGCCGAACCCCCACTTGACTGCGGAGCTAGTACCCCACTAGCGCTTAATTTAGGTGATGTTAGTGTGGCAGTGGGTACTGTTAAGGTAGAGTAAGTGTTTGGTATACTAAGGGGCTGTTTACTAAAGTTTACGTAATTCATCAATGTGACTTTAAAGGCAAGTAATGTTAACCAGAGTTGAACTCATGCTAAGGAAACAGTTTGAACTAGCTGAACCCATAAGTAATGCCAAGTATCCAAGATATCGCTTACGAAAGACCACCCGAACAAGTAAGTTGACAAGGTAGACGTCCCGAAGAAAGATAAAAATATCATTAATGTACTGGCCAGTACGAACGTGAATGACAACCAGTTTGTTATCAGCGAGGTTTTGATGTTCTGAACTTTTAAGTCTGACCATTTTGAATTACGAAATACGTTACCTAATGAGGCAAACGTTGTCCGTATTTTGTTATTACGCTCAAAGAATACCCTTAAATAGGATACATAACTGGAATTGAATTTGGGGGAGTTAGTATAGTTCGAAACGAAGTAGTTTGTTAATTTTTCAAAGTATCGCAAGTACTCAAAGAGTATAGTTCCAAACCGGTAGACGTATTTGAGGCTTAAAAAGTTTTTGAGAATTCTCCTACTCAGGATGATTTATCGTACGAGACTAGCCTTATATGGTCAGTTAGCTGCCTATCTGTCATATTAAACGTATTGTCAATGCTTGAAAAGTGCATAAAATGGGTACATCATAAAAAGAATAGGTCTTTTTTCATAAAATAAACAATTATGGGCATCCAATGGTGGAATCGCCCACAAATCTCCATACATTGACCCCAAAATATCCCAGTTACTAAGAAAATTGTAATACGGTGGGACGAGTACCCAGGTACACAGTCAATTTTAATTCCGGCAGACGGAATCGATCAGGAATGAATAACATCCTTAGAGGACGCTAAAATATGGAGTCGTGTTTCGATGGGCATTGCAATTGCGCTTGTTGCGTGAAGACGTATCATGTTTGTAACACCTTTTTTCATCGGCCGGAACTGAGATTTATAAAGTGTTACATTCTTTGATAAATCTGAGGAGGTACTATCGGAGTTAAATAGGTAGAAGAATAAATAATTTGTGAGTAGGGAGAGATTCATACTAGAATCTTTTAGGTGCGAATTCGTGATATTTAATAAGTCTTTAAAAACTACAAACTTTAGGAAGTTAGTATTCGAATAAAAAAGCTCACGAGACAACTCGGAACTAAACGAGGTTGGATCAATTAGTGGGTAGGCGGCCTTGACTTCCTCTAACAAAGGGTTATTGGGTGAGGCTGTTAAGTACTTTGGTAAGTTAGTTACGTTGCCTTTGTTTGCGAAGTATTGCCTATACAAATATTCTCGTTTTGAGAGTATATCAACCAGTACGCTCGAGTTGTAGTAATAAGACTGTATCGAAGAACTTGGTCTTCAGGAAGACCGTACCGGGGTGTTCACGCCGGAAGATGAAGGAGTGGAGCTTGTCGAGGTAAATGCCTTAGCTGTTGCATCGGTCCAAAAAAGATGCGCTTGGGATAAAGATAACTTCGTGTTTTGTAACGATTGGTCCCCGAATAAGGACGTTAAGTTCGCAGGCACCTTATACCAATTGGAGACCCGCTCATAAAAATAAGGCGTACGGGCTCAGTTTGACATGTAATTTTTACGTGCACGAGAGAGTTTTATCAAATAATTTTCGCTATCATTGATCTCATCACCGGTACCAGTTGCGTACTCGAAAGATTTATTAGTGTAAGGTAAACCTAGGAGTGAGTAACGAGCCACGGACGAAGGTTGAATTTCGATCGACGACCACCTCGATTGTCAATCAAACCACAAGTACCTGGATGGATCGCTTTTCATGGAAAGTAGGAAGGGTATATCCGCGAAGTAAGTATTCATGGAGTTTCAAACAGCTAAATTGTCTGTAAAGTTATCAGTTAAGTATTGTTTATAGCTATTAACATTGAAAAAGCTATCTTTGTTTTTTGCTAACAAAGATTCATAAGGAGTTTTTTTTTCAGTTAGGAACGGATGTGTAACATAGGAGTTGGAAAGGTCTTGTAGGCGAGCATTAGACCTCCCTTCGTCAAATCGGGACTTGAAGACTTTTTGTATAGCATTGTATGTAACTATAGCACTACGGGTTGAGGCCCTAAGTTTCATGGGATTTGATACACGTAAGTCACTAGAAGTTGTCACGCCTAAAGTACTATCGTAGTCGACGTTTTCAGTGTCCATGTTATCTGTAAACCACGCGTTATCCTCGTAATCTGGGCGGAAGTTATCCAATATGTGGGTATATGAGATTGGTTGCATGTACGAACTACGAGCGTTTAGTAATGTTTTATAATTTAAGTAGTGTATGTGGTTAATGTATTTTATGCTTTCATACGAATCCTCTAGCGAATCGACTGCGACTTCGTTTGGGAAGTTAGCAAAGTCTTTCAACCCCAGTAACAAAGAATTAGGTAATGAGTCTTCGCTGAATATAGGGAGGGCGTGTAGGTTGGTAGTCGACCCCAAATCACGTAAGAAGGGCTTTGCGAGAATACTAGATTTAAATTTAGTATGCCTATCAGATACGTTGAATAATTCTTCTTGTTTTTTAAAGTATAGATGCTCGTTTGACTCCTGTAGGATGTTAAGATAGTCGTCGTGAGAAAAAGAGGAATACGTGGACTCCCAGAACGCGTCTTCTAACAACTCAAGGGCTTGTCAATTCCTAAAGTCATATTCTGCGTATTCGGAAAATGTAGGGAGGTACAACCGATTAAAGAGTTCCGTTACGGAAGTATTCATGTTATACCGGTGGGACTGATTTGAGTAGGCCCAGTAGGAAAGTCAGTAGGTGTTAAAGATGTGATTAGGTGCTGACTCTTCTTTACTTTTTAGGAGATTAGGAGTTAAGTCGTCTTCGCCGGCTTGAAACTTGTCGAACGAGAGCCCGTACTGTGTTGAATTAGTGTCTAATACTGGCGTGTGTAAGAACGGTGAGGCCGTTTTCGTAGTTGAGGCTCGGAGTAACGTGTCAGCGCTTGACCATTTGGCGGCGGCACTATTAAATAAGTTTTGCTGTAGTCCAGAAACTGAACCCGTAGTCCCGTTCTCAACTACTGCGTTTAAATTATTATCACTAGAGATTGCGTTTAATTGGGTTTTTCCGGATGCGAACTGGTCGACAAGCCGCGCGTTACGCTCACTAGTCAATAAGGAAGTGCCTGGCGACTTTAGGTCTTTGAACCGGAATGATAAACTTTCGTTGGAAAATTTAGTAGAAAACCGAGACATCGGTGACGGAGATAAGACTTCGCTAGTAGTAGTTAAGTCATTGGATCACGCAAGGTTCGTAAAGTTTTTTTTTGACCACTTATTGTTCAGCGCGAATTTAAAAGGATTTTTAAACTGCTTCGCGTCATTTTCGGCGGATAGTAGTGAATTCTTAGACGGGAAGTTGGCGTAATTACTTTGTAATACGTTTGAGCCGCCTGCGGTATTGTTTAAGATTTGAAAAGGGAGACGCCCCCCCTGCTCAGCACCAAAGCTTTCACCGCGAGAATGAAGCTTTGCGCCATTATTAGGAGTGCTACCACCTAAATTAGGCTTTACCCCTAAATTATAATCCATGAAAGTGTCTAAGCTTTTTGAGTCTAGTAAGGAGTTAAAGTTGTTAGTTGAGGATGAAAGTGAGGTGAAGTTGTGCTGTCTTAATGTACCGTAGGTGTTTGTTTGTGTGGGTTCCGAATCGTTTAAGTAAAGGTCGGCTAATTTTTTATAACGTAGGTTAAACTCGGAAACATTTCCATACAGTTGTTGCGGGTTCGTTTTTGAAAAATATTGTATTTTTTTAAAAGCCGTTGAGTCCTTCACATTATTAGTTCCTAAATCTGCAAACTTCATAAAGTTAATTATCTTTGCGTTATCGGTCGGTGAGAGTACTAAATGTGCTGGAGTCGACGTGGTTTTATTGTTGTTACGGTTTTGGTAGTACTTCCAAAGCGTATTTGAGCTTAGTGTGGTAGAGCTGGCAGTCGTGTATTTTAATGAGTTACCCACCATGGAGGAGTAGGAAGGGTTGACGTTGTAATTAAGGTCTATACCCTTTGGATAAAAATACTCTCAACCCCATTGGTAAGCTCTAATACCTATGACAATCTCGCCTGACCCGAAGCCATCATAATAGTCGGCGGCATCTACGCTTTCGGAAATAATAATAGAGGCTGCTCACGTCACGGGTACAGTCGCTGTGATTAGGTCAGCACACTTTGACCTACTAACCCCGCGCGTCTCCCTCTTCGGTTTAGACCGTAGGCTGCACCAACGTACAACATTGATGAACGTAATGAAATAAAACATAATAAGGGATATAAACATAAACCAAAGTCAGTGCTGATAATGTAAAATGTGAATGAACCACAAATCTTCGTGTACGAACGAGGGGGAAGCGATGAACGGTTCGGGGTAGTATAATTTGGTGTCAGGAGTAGATAAACCATCAACGACTGCAAAGTCGTCTGAAGACAAACCCAACTCGTAATCATTAATCATGTCGTGAAGGTTAGGGAAAAGGGAACGTAAATTTTCTAACTGGTAGGGGCGTACGACGGCGGCTAGTTCGATTTCATCGGCTAGAGCGGCTCCAACTTCCGCCAAGTTTGAATTGAGTAGATCACTGACTGAAAGGAAAGTCGAGTTATTAAAGATATTTAAATCTCAGGTTCCTAGAAGGGTTTGTGCTCCTGAGTCGGATAATACGTAAAGGTTATGAACCGAGTCCGATGTATTAACATCAAAATACTCCTGTAAACAAGAGATTAGGAAAGGGTTTTGGTTAATGTCGAAGAAGTCGATTAACCCTTCGACGGAGAAGGGATTTAATCCATATTTTGTGGGGTAGGCATTAGACGTGGCGAATGAGCTGTAATAGCTTTCTGGGGAGTTGGCAAGCAGTTTCGCTTTATCCATTGTACTTGCGGCAGGAGTCGAACCTGCATTAACCCAACGCTGAGTTAGGCGCTTTACCACTAAGCTACGTAAGTGTGTTCGTCCTAAACTTTACTTTGTTTTAACAAAGTTATATGAGAAGAGTGTGGAGTCTAGGCTGTTAAGGAGTAGCCTATCTAAATGCTTGTGGCTATTAGTAGAATTTCGCGTAAAGCGGTGGTTATGAAAACTTTTACGCTGTATAAACGACAGTCGACTTACCTCAAAAAGGTAAAAATTTAATCGCGTGTTAAATCGGCCCACTCCAAAATTATTTCGAATAGCCGGTTTAGCTTGCCTAATACTGTCATACATCATCATGAAAAACGAGAGTAGCGCCGCTACACTTAGTAAGTGCCCTGCTGAAGCAATACTATGTCAGCCGCCTAAGGATGAGGGATAGTCCAGAACTCTTCGAGGCATACCGCAATAACCTAACCAGAGCATAGGTATAACAGTTAGTAGTTGACCGAATAAGTAGTAAACGTAGTGTATATACGCAAAAATACGACTGTACTTAACTCCGTAGATAGCGGGGAAATAAAAATAAAACGCTCCGAATATACCGAGCATTGCCGCACCGGCGAACATCACATGAAAATGACCGATGACGTAAAACGTATCATGGAATAGAATATCCATCCCTGTGTGCGCAACGCACATCCCTGAAACACCACCAGAGACGAAAAAAAACACAAAAGTGAACGTAAACAGGAACGGTAATTCCATCACAAACGCGCTATTTACGATGGTTACACACCAATGCATAAGTTTAGTCGCGGCTGGAACCGAAATCATAACGGTTAAGGTACTAAATAGCATTCTGGTGGTATGTGAAAGACCTACCATATACATATGATGACCTCAAACAAAAAAACCTAAGAATGCGATCGTGTACATTGAATATAGCAGACTTGCTCGAGCCGAAACACGCTTACGTAGATAAAATGACATCATAGTATTGGTAAAGCCGAAGACTGGGAGCATTATGATATAGACTTCCGGGTGACCAAAGAACCAAAACATGTGCTGGAATAAGACCGTGTCACCACCACCTGAATAATCAAAAAACGAGGTTTGTCAATGACGATCTGAAAGCAGCATTAAAATTCCGATGGCAAGCATAGGATTAGCGGCAATCATCATCCATGACGCTGTGATAAGTCCTTCTGAAAAAAATGAGCGCGCATCACGCATTTTTCTATTATTTAAAGTCGATAGGTACCTATAAGTGACTAAGAAGTTTGCGGAACTGACTATTGAAGCATTGATTGCTAGGAATACTCCCATAAGTCCTACATCGACTTTTCCGATAGCGGTGAACCTTGTTCGTGCGGAGAACGGTGTTACCATGGCTCATCCGGGCAGCAGGTCTTTTGCATTACGTTCAATAGAATAAACAAGTCCGTCTTCGCCAGTAAAACGGCGGTATAATGTATTTTGATGGCGAGCCGCTAGTAGTTTACACCTTCAAGCTTCACGAGAAAACTTTAATTGCCTTCAGTTAGCTAAAACTCTCTGTTGAGTGGAGCTGGAATCGAACATTTTGTAAAATTTTTGATCCATAGCGTTTAATGAGACCCACCTCACATTAATAAAGGTGGGGTTATTTTTTAGTAAGTATGAAATGTTGAAAAAATTGTCTACGGGTGCTACGTGTGAAGAGTACCAATTGTCAACGTCAGCAAGCTTTAGGTTTGACTGCGTCGTAAACTTCTTAATGAAGTTTTGGTGATTGTTGGTTAAAAGTTCGGTAAATTGGTCTGAGTAAAACCAAGGTGCCTTACGGATGCCACGCGCTACCTCAATATAGGATGTCATTAACGAGGGGTAAAGTTGATCTCAGATGCCTAAGTAGTGACCACACTTATAATCGTAACTAATAAGTGCGTTCGAAAAGCGGTTAAACCTGTACCCGGCTGAGTTTTCTGACATTGAATTTAGTGACAGATCTTGAGATGACGTATTTGTTAGGTTTTCGGAGCTAAAATGTACGTCCGTGGTCGCATGGGCGGAGGCACTGAAATACGTACCGTAGTTTGTACTTCGAGGGAGTACATTTAAGTTATACGAAGTGGTAGTTAGTGATACTAATACGCTTCCGGGTAAAGATAGGATAGACTGGAAATTAAGGGAGGTTATAATTTGTAGAAAGCCACTTAAATAGGCTTGGGCAGCTTCAAAGATAGTGCCTAATAAAGGTAGTAGTGTATAACTAAAATTGTTGGAGGAGTTGTAGGTAGTAGAGTAGGTGTTAAAGTACGAATTCAAGAAAGATTGACTCTTTGCTTTAGGTGTGTTCGTAGTTCCAAAATTATAAAAATTTATCATGTCGGGATTGATAGCCAGTGTGTTATTAGACTTGAAGCGGAGGCCTACCATAGATTGATTTAAAAATTCCCGGTGATCATTCGAGTTAACTAAGTCCGTGAAGAATTTTCTTTTGAGAGTACCTTGAAGTTCGCGTATATTAAAGCAGTTCATCCGTTGATAGCGCCTATCAACGCAAACTAGCTGCATGAGCATAATTAAACCTCCGGGTAAGAACCAAAAAGCTGCGCTGTTTAGTCGTGGAAAAGCTACATCGTGGACTCCGAGCTGTGTGGGTAAGAGAAAGTTTCCGAATGCCCCGAAAACCGAAGGCATGATCATAAAGAAGACCATAATCACACCGTGTGCAGTAGCAATACTTAGGTATTGTAAACTGTCACCTGCTAAAATGCCTACACCGGGGTAGGCGAACTCGAGCCTAATAATTGAGGCCAAGCTCATACCAGCAGTCCCGGCTACTAATACGAAGATAAAATAATTGATTGCGATTCTTTTGTGATTAGTCGTATAAATCCAACTGTTAGTTGTATACGAAGAACGTGCTTTGCCTCACCTTAGTGTAGTAGTAGACCATAAAAACGTGTATAAACGTTCGGACGGAGTGCCGCCGGCGTTGTTGAAAAATTTTTGATTGAGGAATAGTACCGCACTAAAGGGGCTTCAGTTTTGGGACCCGATAGGGGAAAATAGTACCGATTTGGGCGCCATTAAGCGGCTAAGTAGCAATAAGACAATAATGCTTGTCCATGAAAGATTTTCAAACGAGTTACTAATTAGAGTAAATAAGTCCATGATTTATGTTTAATAAAGTTTGTGAGAGATGTTATTCACTTTACGCGAAAATCGGAGTGAGAATTTTAAGGAGTTGCCGCTTATGTCGTTTAAGCTTATTGACCTCATTATAATATGCTGTACAAGCATTATGATAAGGCCTAACCCAAACTCTACAGCGGAAAGGATAAGAAAAAAGAAGGTTAGTGATAGTATATTTAAATTATCAAATACTAGCCCTAGAATTAAAACGATAACGTATAAAGTTATCCAAAGCAGCTCTGCGGTTAGTAAAAGGTGTAATGCGGTGTTTATGTTTAGTGCGATGCTCGCGAACATGACGAAGAATAATAATAATACAAAATTTAAGTCTCCGAGTACCAAGAATTATATATAGCGTCTTTACGCCTTCTTAGTATCCATGAACGTGTCTTCACGATACGAACAGTTAACGGCGTGTACTTCAAAAATAATTAAGTAAAAGATGTAGAACGCTAGCCCTAAACGAGCTGCTAACTCTGCAATAAAGAAAACAAATAGGTAAAGTTTACCTCAAAGTACAAAGTAGGTGTAAAATAAATCGTTTGAAAAGTCATTTTCATCTTCTAATAAGAACGAGCGGTCATCGTTATTATCTAATGTGAAGAGAATCGTACCGTGGATTGAGAGGAATAACTCGTTGAGGTACTCGTCGTCGTCGAAGTCACCTACGAAAATATAGTATGAATCGAAAAAGTCATCTAAATTGTCATAAACATTCATCCTAAACAACAACGTATAAAACCTTAGCATCAACGAAAAAGTAGCAATAAAATCAGACACAAACTGGCTTGCAATGAATTTTACTGATCGTGTTTCCGTTTTTGACGCTTCGAGGAAGGCAAAATAGTGTATAGAGTGTTTGAAACATAGGTAGGCTATGATAAATGAGAAGAAGTAGAAAAAGCCTGTGTCGATAAACTCAATTACTTCCTCCTGGTCATCATCGAAAGCCATTAAAACCATCGCCCAATAAAGAAGAATAAACACTAGCGTTTGCATTACGGCCTCGAATTGGACTCTGGTTTCACGAGACATTGAAAAGAAGTAGTAGTATCACCTTACGAAATGAGCATTCACAGGTGTGGACCATTTAAGAGAGAGTACTAATGTAAAAAAGTAGACTAGAAACCACACGTAAAACCCAAATAGCATAAAACTTATCATACCTTCACCTGGGAAATAGTTTAGGTTATTGGTGTAAGAGTCAAATGCCGCTGTCGGTAAGTTATTGAAGGTTGCTGAAAGTCAGTATGTCGAAATATAGTCCCTTAAAACCATGGAGAGTTCGGGTGCAACTAGTAATGTTGTACTGAACGTCTCTTGGTATTCTGACTGTAGGAGTGAGGACAAAGGAAAAAACACACTGTTTGTTTGTAGCGTAATATCACCCATGAGAGTGTCGAATAGTGAAGTATTGGCTCCGCCGGTTGAGCTACTATTAATCAACATGACGTCTAAATACGACGTTTTGGAAATTGAATCCACTAGGACGTGTTGATTAGTAAAGGATGATTGGAAGATAAAGGATATCAAAGATCAATCAGCTGCGACTAAAGACGATGTTTTCTCCCAGTTTAAAGAATCGGACAGTCATGCTTGGTCCGTTGACTTGTAAGTTTGTGTTCAGCTAGATTCTAAGAAGGAGTTGAGTGATCTCATAATTTATTTTTGGCCCTAGTAAAATAATCACACACTAAAGCCCATTACGCCGGTAAACGTGTTAATCGTCGTAAACTCAGATAACACGCGGAGAGATGTTTGTGAATGCGAGGTTTTACCGATTCGGTAGAGAATTGTACGCTTACGCGAGTTACCCGCAGCACTTATCTTACCTTTAAGGCGGATTTTTAGGCCTTTTATGTTTATATCCGGAAACACATGTCTAAAATAATTATGGAACAGGTACTTAAGGAATCGGAAAATAGAACGCGTTTTCCAAAAACTGATACGAAGGATCATTGCCTTTAGTCATGTTGCGATAATTTTCGGGTCGCGTAGCATAAAACTCAAGTGCATGATATGTAAAGCTTCTTCTAAGAAGAAACGGTGTCCTAAATTCCGCTCGTACGATGCCATTCGGGGGAGCCACCGTCTATAACGAGCGACGAAGTCGGCGGTCATTTCTTG
>Ga0302126_10001833_pt1 | contig 12529 bp, 8 predicted proteins | sample CB4_20m_MG_FD_203108 | JGI IMG/M metagenome (GOLD analysis project Ga0302126, IMG submission 203108) | Marine microbial communities from Western Arctic Ocean, Canada - CB4_20m | ecosystem: Environmental > Aquatic > Marine > Oceanic | place: Canada: Western Arctic Ocean | collected 2017-09-24 | reverse complement strand
TCAATACACCAAGTGGCTTCAAGCGACAAAAAACAATGCCGATCAACTGCGGCATGTGCTAATGGCAGAACCAGAATTTATTGAACGTCACGGCTACCACAATCCGGATGGTCTACAACTGTTTCGCCAGAAGCTTTGGCTCGAAGCTATTTCGCGCAGCTTTAACGACTTGAGCGACGAGTTAACCCGTTGGCCAGGTGCCGCGGATCTGTATAAAGGTGCATGGGCTGTGATTAAGTTATAGCCACACGCCTAATAGTGAGCCCTATAGTCCCACATCTAAATTTATTTCGACCACAGACACATTTAAACTTTTCCAATGAACTCTCAATCTTATCCCCCTATGAATATTAAACGATCTGCATTTACTCTAATTGAATTACTTTCTGTAATCGCTGTGATTGGGGTTTTAGCGGCAATTCTAATCCCCGTGGTGGGCAAGGTGCGCAAGAGTTCATATGACGCGACCTGCACCTCTAATTTACGCCAGGTGAGTGCCGCCTATTTGTTGATGATTGCCGACAATAAAAATATTTTGATACCTGCTATAAAAGCAGAGGGCAAAGGTTCCGCTCAAGATTCTAAGTGGTTTAATAGCAAAAATAATACGAATCTGACATGGAACATTTCCTTGGCAAGTTTCATGCAAAATAGCAAACGATGGAATCGCTTGAATGATTTGAACTGCCCCGAAGCATTGAATGCAATCGGCACAGCCTCGGAGCGTTCGTCTTACGGCTTTAATCATTTTGTCGGCAAAACCAATGCAAGTGATGGAGGCAAGAGAGGCGCCATGCGCATGGAACAGTTGTCCTCTCCTAGCCAAACAATCATGTTTGGGGATACTAAAACTAATAACAATGGCAACAACACTTTGCAGAATCTCGATCATACGACCCTCTACGCATGGCATGGAGACTCTGCCAAAATCTCATATTTCGACGGTAGTGTCAGCAGTATTACTGTCGAGGAAGCTCAAGCAAAGCCACCTGGTTCTGATGAGGGTTACCTTTTTTGGCGCGGCGTTGAAAAACCCCAATAGGGGTTGCGAGGAGGTGAGTATTCACACATTAAAAAATGACTTACCGTTAATGGGTATTTTCACAGTTCCTCGCTGAATATTTTCTCAGTAATTTTCCAGAATTTTCCCTGCTTGCGAGCGATCACAAAGGATGGCATACGCAGCTGTGCTCGTAGTTTGACTGCGTCGCTCGCCGCGCTGATGTCGACCTTTAGTTCAGGCTTTCGCAGGTGCGATCTCAGGAAGTTGATCGAGAACTTCTTCAGGCTGGTTGGATTGTTGAGCTAGTGCATTTCAGCGACGAACTGGGCGGCGGAATCCTTGAATTTAAAATGGGTTCAGAGCCAAGCCAATGGGGGCGCGATTCCGCTTGCTAGCGGTAGTCGAAATCAATAGGCCTACACCACTGCAATTAGTCATTTTCACATGGAATACAGGAACGTTCGAGAACAGGTTACCGATCAAATACGAGCTGAGCTCCTTTTAGGGAAGTTTAAGGCGGGCGAAGCGATGCGGGAGATCCCATTGGCTGAGCGTTTTAATGTCAGTCGTGGCCCGATTCGCGATGCGCTCTTACAGTTGTCTCAAGAAGGCTTGCTGGAATTTACGCCAAACCGCGGCTCTCGTGTCGGCAAGGAGTGGGATGGGAAATTGATGCCGGTGATGGCAGATCTGCGCTATAAGATGGAGAGTTTCGCTATGAGCGAAATCATCGCTAATCCTGCCGAAGCCTTCATCTCGAAAATCCGTAAGAATTTACGCGTCTTCAAACTCGCTTGTGAAGACGCTGATATGGCTGCGGTTGTGCAGCTGGATCTTGAGTTTCACCGTTTGTTCCTGCGTCACTGTGGACATCGTGGCTTGGAGTCTGTTTGGTTGCCGATGATGGGCGGCGTGCGTCTGCCATATTCTAGGCATGAAATGCTGACGGATAGCTATGAAGAGCATAAGCAAATCGTTGCTGCAGTTGAGGCGGGAGACCGTAAAGCGGCTTTAAAGGCTTTGAAGACCAATATTCTTAAGCCTTTTAAGGCAGAATAGTTTCACCATGAATGAAGCTGTCGTTTCTATTTGCACTTAAAGTTGTTAACAATATACATAATTTCGTTTAACTATGAACATTCCTAAAACACCCAAGAGATTCGATCTATGGATCGATGGCACTTTTACACCGTCCACCAGTGCGAGCTATATGACGCGCAAGAGTCCCGCGCACGACTGTCCAGTCACCGAAACCGCTGAAGGCACGGCTGCCGATGTAGACCGAGCGGTTGCCTCTGCGCTGCAGACGTTCGAGTCAGGTGTGTGGGCGAATACCTCTGGTGCTGAGCGTTCTGCGATCTTGTATGCAGTGGCGGATCGGCTCATTGAGCGCAAGCAAGAGCTCGCTCTGTTGGAAACCTTGGAAAGTGGTAAGCCACTTACGCAGGCTGACTCTGAAGTCGAATGGGCCGCCGGGATCTGGAAGCATGCTGCGGCGCTGTGTCGCCATCTCTATGGACAGAGCTGTAATACTTTAGGCGCAAGCACCGTATCAATGACATTACGCGAACCAATCGGTGTCGTTGGATTAATTACACCGTGGAATTTCCCTTTATTGATCGCGAGTCAGAAGGTGCCTTATGCCCTCGCTGCGGGCTGCTCGGCGGTGATCAAACCGTCCGAATTGACTTCTGCGACCACGCTGATCCTCGCCGAAATCCTAAAAGAATGTGGGCTGCCGGATGGCGTGCTCAATGTGGTGACTGGTTATGGCGATCCGGTTGGCCAAGCCTTGTGCGAGCATAAGGACATCGAGATGATTTCTTTCACTGGATCGACCCATGTCGGTAAAGCGATTGCCGCGACTGCCGCATGTAATTTGAAAAAGGTCTGCTTGGAGCTCGGCGGTAAGAATGCGATGATCGTGATGGATGACGCGGACTTAGATGCCGTGGTCGATGCCGCTCGCTTGGGCGCATTTTTCAACATGGGTGAATGTTGTAATGCGAGTAGCCGTATCTTAGTGCACGAAGGTATTGCCGATCAATTTGTCGAACGCCTGACGGCCTTTGCCAAAGCACTATCAGTGTGTGATCCACTCGATGAGACCTCAAAGTTGGGTGCGATTATTAATGAGACGCAGGAGCAAAAGATCTTAGGCTATATCGCCGCAGGTCAAAATGATGGCGCCACTATTTGTTTGGGCGGCGGTAAGGTTGAGACTGAGAAGGGACGTTACCTCGAAGCCACGATTCTCGATCATGTGCCTGCGGACTCCGCGACTGCCACTGAAGAAGTCTTTGGGCCAGTGCTTTCAATCGTTCGAATTAAGACACTCGACGAAGCGATCTCGATTGCCAATCGCACCGCTTACGGTTTGTCCGCCGGTATCTTTACTAATGATTACAATCAAGCGATGAAGGCATCGCGCGCACTTCGTGCTGGCACTGTGTGGGTCAATACATGGCTGGAAGGTCATCCTGAGTTGTCCTTTGGAGGCTACAAACAGAGCGGACTCGGCCGTGAATTGGGCAGTAAGGCAGTCGAAGAATACACTGAAGAAAAGACCGTCCTCTTCAGTCTTGGTAAGCGTCAACCGTGGTGGTGATTAAGTATGGAAGCCACTAAAGTCAGTTGCAGCACAAATGCCGGGATTGCGATTCTACTGCTAGAGCCTCCGGTGGGTAAGCCGCCTACAATCGATGGCAAGGTCCTCGCCGGTTTGGAGCAAGCGTTAGTCGATTTAAACGCTGATGAGTCACTTCGTGTTGTCATCGTTCGTAGTACTTCCGAGCGTTATTTTTGTGTGGGTGCTAATATCAATGTACTGAAACAGATTAACGAAGAGACCATCGGCCCGTGGGTCACAGAGGGCCACCGAATATTCAATCTATTGGAAGATCTCCCTGTGCCAGTTGTTGCACGGGTGGATGGCTATGCGATGGGAGGTGGTCTAGAGCTCGCGCTGGCCTGCGACCTGATTTTTTCCTCCGATACGGCTAAGCTGGCACAGTCCGAAGCAGGCTTGGGCTTCATTCCCGGATGGGGCGGAACCCGCCGCTTGGCGAATCGGATCGGTGTCGCTAAAGCCAAGCATTGTTTTTACACGGGGCAAATAATTGATGCGCCGGATGCCCTTGCGATGGGACTGGTCGATTTTTCCGGCAATACTACTGAGTTGGAAGATGCGATTGATGATTTTTGCACCGCTGTGCGCGCCACCAATAAAAACGCACTCACACAGTTTAAAAGCATTGTGAATGAACAGCATCAAACCGCTCGCAAGGCCAACCTAGAGGCTGAAGCTTTTCGCTCAATTAGTTGTTTGCAAGACGCTGATGCTAAGCAGCGGTTGAGCGACTTTCTCAACAAAAAGGGTAGCAAATAATATGATAACTCAAGAAGCATTAGGCGGTATCCGTATTCTAGATTTTAGCCACGTGTATCAGGGGCCAGTAGGCACTCAGCTCTTGGCTGACTATGGCGCGGATGTGATTAAGGTGGAGCGTCCGGGCAGTGGTGATTGGAGCCGTTCATGGGGACCTTTCGTCAAAGACGTTTCGCTGCCATTCGCTAATTTGAATCGCAACAAACGTTCGATCACTGTGGACATGAAGCAAGAGGCGGGGAAGGAAGTGATCCGCAAACTGGTTAAAGAGTCCGACGTGGTCGTGCATAACTTTCGTCAGGGCGTGATGACTAAACTTGGCTTTGGTTACAAAGAGCTGAAGAAGATTAATCCATCCCTCATTTACGCGACTTCGAATGGTTGGGGCGATACAGGTCCCTATGCCGATCGCGGGCGCGCGGGGCATGATATGATGGCGCGTGCCGAAGGCGGGTGGTTTGTTTCGTATGACGAGTCGAAGCCGCCAATACCCGGTGGTATCAGTATCGACTATGCCGCAGGGCTGAATCTGGTAGTCGGTATTCTGACCGCCTTGGTGCACCGCCTGAAGACAGGTGCAGGGCAGTATGTTTCAACGGACCTGCTAAGTGTTGCCTTTCATGGGCATGCTTGGGATGCGGCATCACGGCTAAATGCGGAGCGCATTGATCGTCCGGCGACAGTTGGTGGCACAGAGGCGGCTATTAATAAAGCTTTTCAAACTGCAGACGGGTTTATCGAGATCTCTCCAGTCTTTTCGGATAATGCGCTACGCGACATTTCGACTGCATTGGGTTTGGGCGATCTGTCTATAACGCCCGAATTTAGCACAGAAATGCTCCAAGTTGAGAACAAGAATACTTTGAATGCAGCGCTCGCGACAGCCTTTTTGACTAAGACGACCGATGTTTGGATGCTTGAGCTGGAACAGCAGGGAGTTTTGTGCGCACGGGTAAATAGCTTTGAGCAAGCGGCACGTGATCCTCAAGTCTTGCACAACAATATGATCGTCTCGATGGAGGATCCAGTTGCGGGTAAACTTAAGCTGTTGGGTAATCCAATACGTCTACAGGGCACACCTCCAAAGCTGGAGAGGTTTCCGCCGACACTGGGTCAGCATAATTTGGAAGTGGCGCGTGAGCTTGGCTACTCCGAGGCGGCAATTACAGAGATGTTCGATCAGGGATCTTTGGGTGGAAGTTAATTAAATGAACAGAGCCATTTTTTTTTTACTAGCTAACTTATTATTGCAGTCGCCTGTACTGTTGGCGCAGTCATCAATCGGTTTCCCGAGCGGAGACGCAGAGCTTGATGAACTTCGGCTGCAAGTTCAGCAAACATCGACGACGCACGAGACGTTCAAACTGAGAGCGATCAAAATGAAATTGTGGGCCGTGACGCTTCAGCAATTAGGTGTACGGCTCGACGATTACGTCGAAGTCGATCCGCTCGACTTGCACAACGAGCGCTGGCTTTCATTGATCTTAACCAAGCTCTCAGATATTCAGGCTGCGCCGACGGATTGGCCAGATGCACACGTTTTTAATCAACAGCTGTTGAACGCACTTCAGAATTAAGCACTTACCATTTTCAATCAATATGAAGACTTCCCTATCTTTCCTCCCCTTACTATTTATTTCGATCACTCTGACGAGTCAGGCTGAATTCATTTCCAGCGGTAGTGTCGATATTGATCGTGCGCGCAAGGCGGTGCAGGTAGATCCGACTACAGCCGAGAATTACCGCGAGCGCTCTCTATTACTGTTTGTTTGGCTCGGTAGCTTGCAGCAGCAAAGTGCGAATACGCATTCCTTTTTTGACGTTGACCAAGACTACTATAGCCTCGAGGCACAGGTTAACCGCGGCACAGGTGCAGCCAAAGACAAGGCACTCAAAGAGATGGGGCAGGTCGTCGATGCAGGCTATGCGGAAATGGAGCGTATTCAGCAGCAATTAATCGAACAAGGGCCGTTCTTTGAGCCGTTCAAAGGTGATCCAACCACTTTCCCTGAGGGCGGGGACATGAATGCCGATTGGCCAATGTTTCAGGGTAATAAGCACAACACTGGTTACACCAAGGCGCCTGGCCCGAAGACTGGTGAACTCGCTTGGAAATTTCCCGTCGGTCTCGGCTGGTATGCACGTCCTCAAGTCGAAGACGGTCGTGTCTACGCTGCGTCGCCTGGTATGCACACTACCAGCTTGTGTCTCGATTTGGAAACGGGTGAAGATATCTGGAAGTCAACTCAAACGCATCCGCTATTTGGTATCTACAAATACCCTGCATTGATGTCCACTCCAGTGATTCTTGAAGATAAATTGATCTATCGTGAGGTCAACAGTCATGGTGGCAACCAAGGTCAGGCGCGAAATCTAGTCTATGTCGATAAGCAGACTGGCAAGACACTGGCTCGAAAGTTTGCGGGGCATATCGATTATCGCACTCAGGTCGCGCCGGTAGTCAGCAATGGTAAATTCACGGTCTATCCGTTCGGTGTGCATGACATCTATAGCCAGCCAGCGGTTTGCCAAAATTTGAATCGTTTGATCTGTGCGGATGTGGATAACGATCGTAAGTTGTGGGATTTAAATGTCGGCGATATTGATGCACTCGCGGAACCAGTATTGACTGACTATTTGGTGTTTCAAGGCACCTCTGAAGGTTACCTCTATGCAATCAACCTGAGTGGGGAACGAAGCCCTTTAGTGGATCCTAATTGGGACCATGGGGGAGCTCGGCGTGTCGCATGGAAGTTTAAGGCGAACGGTTCTGTGAACACGGCAGTAACGATCGTGAATGGCATTGTGTATTTCGGGTCCAATGGCGGATCGATCTACGCGTTGAGCGAACAACAAGGTTCCGTTGTTTGGGAGACGCAGATCAAGTCGCCTGAGTCCGGCGCGCGTAAGCAGTTCAGCGTCCCTCTGTATCTGGAAGGTAAGCTCTATGTCGGCGGCGCAAACAAGAAGGTTTATTGCCTCGATGCCAAAACTGGAAAAATCGACTGGCAGACAGAGTTGACTGACTGGGTTCGTTCCAAGCCTGCGATGACTTCTGAGGGACTGTTGGTGGCAACGGTTGATGGTAAGATCGCTTGTGTGAGCAAGCAGAAGGGGAGAGTGAAGTGGACCAAGCAGGTTTCGACACATCAGATCTATGCGGATCTGGTGGTCGCCGATGACTCAGTCTTAGTCAATGATAGCGACTTGTGGTTGCGACGTATCGATGCTTCCGGCGAGTTGATCTGGAAGCGTAGTTTGCTCAACGCCTTTGAAAATAAGGAGGGCGAGCGCATCTTCACTGATGTGTTATCCGGCGGCACGTATTACCAATCCAAGCCGACTGCTGCCGATGGGCAGGTCTATTTCGGCAACGCCGCGGGCTTCCTCTTCAGCGTCGATGCTGACACGGGTGAGGAAATTTGGAAATTCGAAATGGGCGGTGCGATCTCGGTCGGCCCCGCCATCGGTGAGGGCAAAGTGTTTGCTGGGCAACAAGGCGGTGAACGTTTCTTCTATGCGGTCAACGCCAAGACCGGGAAGCTTGCATGGAAACAAACTGTGCCAGGTGGCTGGGTTTGGGGGTCGGCAGCGTATGATGATGGCATGGTCTATATCCCAACTGTTGACGGTCACTGCGTCTGCATCGACGCGAAGACAGGCCATATCGTCTGGATGTATCCGACCGCGAAGTCAGTGCCGGCGGAACCCGCGATCGACGGCGATCTCGTTTACTTTGGTTCATGGAGCGGATCGCTCTACGCCTTCGATAAGAAGACCGGCGAGATCGTATGGAAGGAAAACGGCATTGGCTTAGATTCAGGCACGCTGATCGCCTATGAGGGCAGCATTTACCTGCCGCACCATAGCAGTGTGTTCAATTATTTTGATGCGAAGACTGGGGAGATCCTAAGTTTGGGTAATACCAATCCCGCGCATACGGGGAACTTCTCCAACTTCAATGCGACGCCTGCGTTCTTCCAAGACCGTGCTTACTACACTGCTCGGGTCGGAGTCGGCCTGCGGGGTGTGCCAACCGCGTCTCGTATCTACTGTGTGGATTCGGTCACGGCTAAGATCCATTGGACCTTTGATGATGGTGGCGGTCTCTCTGCGCCAGCCATCGCGAGTGACCGCGTGTATATCGGCTCGGGCAATACGCCGTTGTTCTACTGCCTCGATGCCTTTAGTGGAGAGCCGCTCTGGGCCTACAAGCTCGGCCAACGCGTCGAGGAAGCCACACTTTGTATTTATCGCGATAAGGTCTACGTGCTCGCTGGCGATGGTTATGTGCATGCGATCAAGTAGCCGGCTCAGTTAATAGTATTTCTGTTCTCATTTAGTGGGGGTTCAACTTTAGGATCTACCTTGCTTGCCAATGACTTATGAAAAAAACAGCACAATCAGGCGGATTTGTCGCCATCCCGCCGGTGATTCTAGACCGATTGACACGATTTGATATGCCCGCAGTGCGCGGGATTGATGCGTCCGAGCAAACCATGCAAGTCGCGGGTGTGACTGTGCCGGTGTATACTTGTGAAGCACTTGTGCTCGGTAGTGGTGCGGCTGGGATGCGTGCGACGGTCGAGTTGCACCGTCGTGGTGTCGATGTGTTGGTCGCCAGCACGGGCTTATTTGCCGGAACATCTGCTTGCTCGGGGTCGGATAAGCAGACGCTCTACACCGCGAGCACCGATTACAAGGGCGACAATTTTATCAAATATGCACAGAGCCTCTGCGGTGGTGGTGCAATGGATTTCTCGACGGCGTATATTGAAGCAGTTGGCTCGAATGATGCGATCGGTGGTCTGCAATACATGGGCATGCCGTTGCCGCACGATGACAACGGAGCGATTTTACGTTATCAAACCGATCATGATGAAGCAGGGCGTGCGACGAGCTGTGGTCCGCGCACCTCGAAGCTGATGGTCAAGGTGTTGTTTGAAGAAGCGCTCACACTCGGCGTCCGAATCCTGCCGAGTTGCAGCGGCATCCAAATCGTTAAAGAAACCGTCGATGGGGAGGAGCGCGTCTGCGGCGTGATTGCGCTGCACCGTGAGGAGAAGCGCAATGCCTACGGCCTCGTCTTTATCCGTTGTGAAGATCTGATCATCGCAACAGGAGGCCCCGGCGAGCTGTATCGGGATAGCGTGTATCCACATCATTGTCATGGTGGTCTAGGGCTCGCACTCGAAGCGGGCGTCAAGCTGTGCAATATCACTGAGAGTCAGTTTGGTATTGGCACGCCGCGCACGAAATTTCCATGGAATCTTTCGGGGACTTATGTGCAGGTCATGCCGCGGGTTTATTCCGTCGATGCCGAGGGCAATGAGATCCATTTCCTCAAGCGCTACTACCGCACCACGCGTGAGATGGTTTCCAATACTTTCCGCAAGGGCTACCAGTGGCCGTTTCATTCCACCCGGATGCTGGACTATGGCTCCAGCCTGTTTGATTTGGCTGTCTTTGTGGAGCAGCAAGCCGGGCGTAAGGTCTATCTAGACTTCCTCCGCAATCCAGATCCCGTCAACGACGACGAGGCATTTTCGCTCGACGATCTCGATCCGGATGTGCGTGCGTATCTTGAAAATAACGAAGCGTTGCAGGAGCTCCCCATTGATCGTCTACTCCGTATGAATCCACTCGCCATCGAGCTTTACCGCATGCACGGCACCGATGTGGCTGCCGAGCCACTCGAATGTGCGATGAACAATCAGCACATGAACGGCGGCATTTTAATCAACGATTGGGGCCAGACGAGTCTCGCAGGGTGTTATGCAATTGGTGAAGCCGCCGGCAGTCATGGCGTGACACGTCCCGGCGGTGCGGCGCTCAACTCCGGGCAAGTCTTTGGTAAGCGCGTGGCGATTGCAATTAAGCGCGATCGCCTGGATCGAGACGAGTCCACTGCGGATGCCAAGAATATCGCGTCGGCGCTTCAGGACTGTCTCGCGGCAGCCGATCGTTTTGTCGGCAGCTCATCAGGCCAGACGACTAAGGATATTAAGGCCGAAATTCAGGCACGCATGAGCGACTATGCCGGAATTATTTGCACCGCATCCGAGGTGCACTCTGCATTGGAATCTGCTCGTGCATTGCGCCATAAAATCGACGCCGAAGGAATTCGCGTGAGCTCACCCGCGTTGGTTGGCACTGCCTTTCGCTGGCGTCAAATGGCTTGGGTTTCAGAGGCAGTTTTGACCGCACTGGATCACTACATTCAACAGGGTGGCGGCAGTCGTGGGGCCAGAGCGATTTGCTCAGAGGCCGGCACGCGTTGCCCCGAGTCGAATGGTGAAGACCTGAGTCGCTTCCGCTTCGTCGAAGAGCAAGCGAAGGATCGAAATGAAAAACTGATCGTGAGTCGTGTAGATGATGGCATTGCAATCAGTGCCGTCTCAGTCGATCTCACTCCAGAAGTGAGGCGCGAGTTCTTTGAGAAAGGCTGGGGTTCTTATTTGATCAAGGAGGGGTAGCCCTGAACGCAGTAAGTCAAGTGCATCGCAATCCCGTAGGCCGAGCCTCTAAACATGCGATCAAATAGCCGGCTCAGTTAATAGTATCTCTATTCTCATTTAGTGGGGGTTCAACTTTAGGATCTATCTTGCTTGCCAATGACTTATGAATTTAAGAAAAATACGCATTGAAGACGCAATTAACCATATTGTCTTCGAGTGTCGGCTTCGCCTCGGTATTAGCCGCGCTGGCGGGCTGTTGAGTTACTATTATCTAGAAAATGAAAAGGAGGTGTGATGAATCGCGCAAGAAAAACGGTTTGTCAGCCATCTCGGTAGGCCGTCCATCCTCATCCTTGTCTTGAACGAGTGAATGTTAGAATTCGTGAGATGTTAGTCACCATTGGTATCAATTAAAATAGTGACTCAGCAGTTTACTGGCCCGTTGGCTGATCGAGTCTGAGAGTGTTTGCACGATCGGGTGTGATAGACCTTGTTGGCGTAGGTCATCCGCAATGATAGGTGCCCGCGTCTCTAGTCGTTTGGTCATGTCATGCAGTCGTTCGATGAGCGCTGCAGCTGGAAGGCGCAGTTGCTTTGCGCAGGCTTGCCAGTGGCGTGGTTCGATTTTTTTGATGTGATAGGCGCTTCCTATCTTCATTGCCAATTTAGCTTTGTGCGGGGAGATTTGAAGCGGGTAAGGCAATGCACTGGCGATGTCGTAAAGTGGTGCGAGGCGCACTTGATTGTTGCTTGCCAAGAGCAATGAAAAATTCTTGGCGTGGGCATCGGTTCCGTAAATTAGAAAGTTCAACAGTAGGGCGTCGGCAAAGCTGCGAATGTCGGTCAGGGCATCACTGGAGACATCCCAAATCGTGTTGGCAATCGCTTCGACCGAAGGGCCGCCGTCGCTTTGATATTTGAGATCTGGGTAGACTGCCCGAGCTTGACAAAAATCTTCCTGATGAATGCGCACGTATTGAGAGCCCGTGCTATGGCGGTCGTAGCGTGTGACGACAATGACTGGAATGTCGCCGGCATGGATCACATTCGAATGGGCAGTGGTGATGTCGAGTGCCGCCGCGAGCGATAAGCAATAATGTTCGTTTTCAACAAAGCCCGGGAAACTCGGGGGAGCGGGTTTGAGAATGTGTGTGGTCGGCGTCATGCCGCGTGGGATACCCCAAGCTCCAGTGACTTTAGATTGGTAGAGGGCGATCTTTGCTTGAGCACCAGCCAGGCTGAATTGGCCGATGTCATTGGAGAGCCGCTGGCTGGCATGATTGTCGAGCACTAAGCGAATGCGTTGATTCAGTTCGCTGTCACTGAGCCACTGGACTTGCTCGCTGTAAGGTTGATTGAGTAGCGTGTGCTCGTTTGCTTCCGAGATAAATTGAATGGCACCTGCACAGTCTTCGCCTACCTGCTCGATTAATCGAAATACATTTCGTGAGGAGACCTGGAACTGTTTGCCCCATTGACCGATCACGGCTTGATTGTCTGGTAAGAGTCCCCATAGAAACGCTTCAATCGTTTCATGTGAATGCTCATTACGTGTGAGTGACATCGAGAGCGAGAGAGGGTAGGCAGCGTTGGAGGTTTGCCACTCCGGTGCATAAGCAAAGCTCAGTCGGTTCTTGCGGTAAGTGACTGTGCCGAGCTTTTGCTGATTCGCAATGACGC
>Ga0302126_10001829_pt1 | contig 12565 bp, 8 predicted proteins | sample CB4_20m_MG_FD_203108 | JGI IMG/M metagenome (GOLD analysis project Ga0302126, IMG submission 203108) | Marine microbial communities from Western Arctic Ocean, Canada - CB4_20m | ecosystem: Environmental > Aquatic > Marine > Oceanic | place: Canada: Western Arctic Ocean | collected 2017-09-24 | reverse complement strand
GTAGATAACATAAGAGGGTACGTCAAAGTGCCTGGAGTGTAGAAATAACGAGCAAGATACCATGCAGAAATTTTATAGCGGTACATATCATTTGTAACGTCATCGTTAACGAGACCAACAAACGCTGCAAACTCCTCGGTTTCATCTCCATCACGGCGTCGTTCATTCGTCCAACTCACCCACTTTTTATCGTCGTTCGGATCTTTACGTAAGTGCGAAATGATACTCTCCAAATCGGCACGTTCATTAGTTGATTTCTTTTTCGAATGACCTCTTTCGCTTTTAGGTGATTTCATCGAATCTGCTCCAAACGAAGAACGCGGAGGTGCAGATACTGTTTTCCCACCTACCATGCTCTTTCGTTTTCTACCTCCCAAAACATGTGTATCTACGAAGTCTCCTCTTGATGAACCCGTCTGCTTTGGAGCCCGAGGATTGAACGTAGTACGGGGTTTTTTAGGAACAACTTTCATCACTATATCCTTGTAATCGCACGAGTACTCATTTAGAATACCTAGATCTCCATCAGCATATATCTCAAGTTCTCTGTCTATCCATCGAGCGAATAAGACATGTCCGCATTGCGTCTTACGACAATAGTCCAAGCAATTACACTCCCACCCCATTTCTTCAACAATTTTACACAAAGCGGGCGGCATCGAACCTACTTTACTCCCCATCGGAACCCGTGTAACCATACAATACGGCGCAAGCTCTTCTATGACTTCCGTCGTTGAATTGTACTCTTTGCGTTCATGACCAGCACGTAATGCATTGTAATAAGCCGTCGCATTTTCAGCAGTAAGTTTGCCGCGTTTCAACTTATATTCGCGGCGACGTTCCTCACTAGTACTTTCTTCTTCAACAAAAAAACCATCAAAACCATCGTCGCGTCTAGCCGTAATACCTAGCATAATATATTTTTCGGTTTCCCCGCACTCATCTTTCGACATAATGTACGCCCTCGTATCTACATTCTCCAATGTTATTCCATCCTGAAGCACTTTCAGACCCATATTGCAATGACTATCGCGTCTATCCGATCCCGTGTAAACATCTCGACACTTACCGTCATCGCCTACTAATCTTTGTCCCAGCTTACTTGTTATGTCAGGAAGTGCAAGTGTAAGCCCTCTCAAGTCATACTTGAGCGGCTCGTTGGTATTACCTCCTCCTACTAACAATCTTATTTGGTTCATCACAGATTCAATAGATTGATTGTCGCACGTGTGCCCCGGCATCCCGGCTTTTGTGGTAAAAAATGGTACATCTTCGCATTGTACCAAATAATCGATACATGATTTAATACTGTGGTCACCAGGTGCTGCTTTATATTTGCGCTGCCAAATATCAATAAATTGCGTACGCTCCCATTCAAACATATGAGAAGAACCAGATTCTCTCATTAAGAATAGTTGTGCAATAAGTTCATCTACGCAATTTCCAAACTTCTTTATACCTGCATTACCGGAGACGTATCTCAATCTGTGTATCGTACAAGGCAAAATTTTCATATTGTTTTCAAAAAGAACTTTCTGAACAGTATCAAATGATTTATGAGAGTCCGAGTTCCATAGAAGAGGTGTCGGGAATTCGCTTATTAGCTTTATGACTTTGGTTATATAGTTTCGAATAGCTACGTATATAGCAATTGGTGCAATAGCGGATTCTGATTCGTACCGCATCAAACCCCACAAACGGAACTCTTGTTGTATTATCTTCCTTCTATCATTAAACCTGTTCGACTTGGAACCAAGCGCGCATATCATTGATGACTTTCCCTGTTTCTTAGCGTTTTGTTTTTGAAGGAGATTCCAAAGTCCATCTGCACCAATCGGGATATGTTCACCCCACGCGGTAACCGCCTTCAAAACATCTAGTACGAACGCCTTTGACGAAGATTTTTTTTAGACACTACTGTAGTACAAAAGGATAAAACACTAGTACCAAAGGAGGCCTCCCTCTAAAGGAGAACCGGTTGAGCAGAAGACGTACGAAGATGAACAAGATAAAGAAAAACTTCAAAAAATAAAGCAGGAAAGAGAAGAAGAAGAAGAAGAAGTAGAGGAAGAAGAGGATATAATAGATGATATAGTTGAGCAACGCATCCGCTCTCTTTGACCATATCATCCAATGTTCTTCGACCGTTGGTAAAGAACATCATCGCGTTAGCAGCGCGTGTTCATTCTTCGTTTGAATCTGTGTAAAAAAGTGATATAAAATTCAATTCGAAACGTTGTTCGGTCAAGGCAAAATATTTGAATTATATGTGAAGAATTTCAAGAAGCGGGCAATAATAAATGGGGGATAAATAGCAAAGGCAACCAAAAACTTTTTCTTTTTTAAGTCCCCAGAAAATAATGTCCTCGTCGACAATCTTATCGCGTGCCTCAATCGCTCGCACTTCATCTAAAGCATCATCATCTGCTCCATCTTCATCTAAGGCGGTTCATTTTTCGAGACATGTGCTATTACGTACGACGAGACCGTCTACACGATCAAAATCAAACGCACAAAATGTGACCACTTTATCCAATGATGACACGAAGGAATTAGTAACAACGACGACGACGATGACTACTAATATTGATGATAATAATAATAATAATAATAATACGAACATGGTGGACATTCCATCCTCGTATTGGGTAGCCGAATCACAAACGCAATTCATTGCAGAAACGAACTTACCAACGGATAAAGGATTCTATCGCCTGCGTGGGTATCGCCACAGAGGTCCAAAGACACACGTTATTACTGAACCGACTTGCATGATTTTCGGGCAGGTCGAGGGTCTAGAGAACGTCCCCGTTCGCGTTCACGACGCGTGCTTCACTTCAGAAGTCCTCGGCTCGTTAAAGTGCGATTGTAAACAACAGCTAGACCTCGCGCTCGATTTCATTCGAGATAACGAATTAGGAGTCGTCATTTATTTAGAGCAAGAGGGGAGAGGGATCGGTTTAGCGAACAAAATCGCGGCGTATAAAGTGCAAGAATCTGGCGTAGATACAGTCGACGCGAATAGACAATTAGGTTTACCGGACGATATTAGAGAGTATTCTGCGGTCAGGAACATTATTGATGATTTGAAAATCAAATCTGTCGCTTTAATGACGAACAACCCGAGAAAGATAAACGAGTTAGAGAAAGAGGGCGTAAGAGTGACGTCAAGGATTCCATGTGTAACTAAATCGAATTTGTTCTCGGAAAAATACTTAGAAGCGAAAGAGAGAAGGATGTCGCACGTTTTAAGCGAAGCGTGGCAATTTGTAGACAACGCGGGAAAAGTGTTTGAATCAAAAGACGAAGCCGATGAAAAGGGAGATTTTTCTGATTATTCAGCGACTTGGGATGAAGACGATTTAGGCAACGTCGTTGGAAAAGGCATTCATTAATTTGTAATAATTCTAACACGCATGATCTCATTTCATAGTTTTCGTAGTCTTCTCGCATGAAGACGATATATTAGGCAACGTCTTTGGAAAAAGCATTCATTAATTTATAACAATTCTAACACGCACGATCTCATTTCACAGTTTTCGTAGTCTCTGCGCATATATTCCTCAAACGCATCATCGTCTACGTATTCAACGACTTTCACGTTGTTTGTTTTATCTACTCTATCATCGAACGTTTGCTCCGAGCCACCCATGTGGTAATCGAATTTATCTTGACCATGGCCAAAGTTAAACATACATCGCAAAAACGCCGAATGCGAGCTTACTACGATCTCTTCATCTTCTTCTTTTGATTCTAAACTATTTTCATTTATTGCGCGATTTGCTACAAACGCAAAAAAGGCGCGAGCGCGATCGGCTACTTTATACAAAGAAGCCGATTCCCGATGTTGTTGATGCTCCTTCTCTGACCCACATCTATTTAACCAATAAAGCCAATACGGATCTTCTTCGTTATGCTCGATGTTCTTAAAACAAGCGAAACCGCCAAACTCGCTCTTCAACTCGGACGTCTTCCTTCGTACGTCGCATTGATAATTCACGGTCTCGCGTAATTCCTCGAGCGCAATCATATTACTACTTCCATTACTATTATTTTCATTTGTTACGTGTTCATTGAACACTAATTGAGCCGTTTGTAAACATCTCGTCATCGGAGAAGTTAAAATAGTCACGTTCTTCTTCCCTTTACACGGCTGCGATTTGGCTAAAGTTTCGCACTGTTCTCTCCCGCGTTCGGTTAACCTCGCATCTAAATGTTTCGGATCGTTATATTCTTTATAAACGTTATGCGTGCCTTCCGCGTGCCTCACGAAGTGTATTTTGACATATCTCGCCTTCTCGTTCTCGTTTATTTTATCCATTGGACGTAACCTATACGTGCGTAGTCTGTTTCGCGCCTCTTCCTCTTCTTCCTCTTCTTGTTTATTCATTTTTGTCGCTAAGGAAGAGCTGGAACAGGGAACGAACGGTTTCGTGCTCTGCTTTTTCGACCTCGCGATGAACGATTCGATCGATTTCGTTAAAACTATCGATCGAGGACGTCTCACGTGCATTCGCAAAATGAAGTTTCCAAAATTCGTTATTAGACTTCCCCAACATCTGAACATGTCCATCCGATCGGAAAAAAAGTAAACAAAACGAAAACTCTGTTTTTACGGCGACCGACGTGCGAAACAAAAGTACTCTCCGACGATGATGATGCCTATTCAACGAACGGAACTACTTTCGATCGATTTTTTAGCACCGAACGTCTCGCGAAAGATATACATCGAGAACGCGACGACTTTAAGACGTCGCGATCGAGGTCAAAGTTCACAAAAACGGGCTAATAATTAGCAAAAACTGAAAAGACAGAGTAAAATGTAAAAAAGAGGAAAAAGCCCTCTTATCTCTGAAAAGCACGCATTTACCACATAAATAAGAATCACACCGCTTTTGAATAAGAAAAAATGGCACCGAAGAACACGGCGAAAGGGGGTTCAAAGAAAGAATCTAAAACCGGCGCAGCCGTTCGCGTCTTGGACGACGACGACGAGGACAAGATCCAAGTACGTTTTTTACGTATCGTTTCATAGATATTATATATATATCAGAGTTTTCGTGTTTTTCCATCCCGTGATTTTATCGTTTTTTTCTGGAATGGCGGCTGATGGAATAAACTTCTTTTTAGTGAGAGAGAGAGATATGATGATGTTTCGATGATGATGTTTACTTTTATAACATATTGACCGCGCGATGTGATCACGTTTTCTCGTCATCAAATTTAATCAATGAACAGGTCGCACCAGAGCAAAGAAAGCTCGCGTTAGAACATAAGGCGACTGGTAACGCGGCGTTCACGAAGAAGAAGTTCTACGAAGCCGCTTCAGAGTTCACAAAGGCGATTGATCAAGACCCGTATGACCACGTGTTCTATTCGAATAGATCGGCGTGTTATGCGGCACTGGATCAACACTCGAAAGCGTGCGCGGATGCGCGCAGATGCGTTGAATTAAAGCCAGATTTCGTGAAAGGGTATTCACGTTTAGGTTTCGCCTTGTTCAAGTCTGGCTTTTTCCACGATTCGATTCAAGCGTATAACCAAGGTTTGGTCTTGGATCCGAAGAACTTGGCTTTGATGGAGGGCATGGGTGAAGCAAAGTTGGCGCAAAAGAAGAAGATTGAGGAAGCGAAGTTAGCGGCGAAGATGAATAACGCGACTCTGGATGAATACGTCATCGGTATCGATTTAGGTACGACGTATTCGTGCGTCTCTGTCTGGAAAGATGGCGAAGCGCACGTTTTGGCAAACGCCGAAGGCGATCGTACGACTGCGTCGTGGGTTTCGTTCACCGAAGCTGGCCGTGTTGTCGGTGATGCAGCGAAGAGACAAGCTGCTATTAACCCGAAAGGGACGTTGTTTAACATTAAGAGAATTATCGGAAGACAGTTTTCAGAGTGTTCGAAAGATCTCGCCGATATGCCCTTTGAAGTCAAGGAAGGTCCGGGCGGGAAGCCGATCATTTGCGTCGAAGACCCGACGAGGAACAACGAAAAACTTGAGTTTGCACCAGAGCAAATCTCCGCGATGGTTTTACAAAAAATGAAAGCCACCGCTGAAGGACAGTTGGGTTGCGTGATCACGAAGGCCGTGATCACCGTCCCGGCGTATTTCAACGACGCGCAAAGACGTCAAACGAAAGATGCTGGTGCAATTGCCGGTTTGGAAGTTTTGAGAATCATCAACGAACCGACTGCGGCTGCGTTAGCCTATGGTTTGGACAAGCGTGAAGGCGAAGATGGTGAATCTATTAAAGATCAAACCGTATTGGTCTTCGATTTGGGCGGGGGCACGTTCGATGTTTCTTTGTTGCACTTGCAAGACGGCGTGTTTGAAGTCTTAGGTACGTCCGGTGATACTCACTTGGGAGGTGAAGATTTCGATGCCGATTTTGTAAAATATGTCTTGAGCAAGTACCCAGACGCGGATAAGATTTTCAACGACGACAAGTCGAAGAGAAAATTAAGAACCGCTTGCGAAAAAGCAAAGAGAGAATTGTCAATCTCGCAAAGCACAAAGTTGGAGTGCTTCATTGGCGAACACGAAGTCAACATGAGCATCACCAGAGACGAATTCAACAAGGTGAACGAAGTCACTTTCCAACGATGCTTGGAAGCGGTCAAGCAAGTTCTCAAAGATACTGGAAAAGACAAGTCCGCCGTGAACGAGATCGTCTTAGTCGGCGGTTCCACTCGCGTCCCGCGCGTTCAAGAAATCTTGACAGAATACTTTGACGGCAAGCCGTTGAACAAATCTGTGCACCCGGATGAAGCCGTTGCGTATGGTGCCGCCGTGCAAGGTGCGATCTTGGCCGGAGTTCGCGACAAGCAAACGTCCAAGGTTTTGTTGATGGATGTCGTGCCGTTATCTTTGGGCGTCGAATGCGAAGGGAGACATTTCGCAAAAGTTGTCAACAGAAACACTTCGATTCCGTGCAAGAAAAAGTCCGAATTCACTACTGTTTATGACAACCAAACGGAAATCGACGTTCGTATCTTTGAAGGCGAACGCATGTCCACCGACGGTAACCACTTGTTAGGCGAATTCCAAGTCACTGGCTTGGAAAAAGCGGATCAAGGCGTTCCAAAAGTTGATGTCACTTTCGAGGTTAACACGAACGGTTTGTTAACCGTCACCGCGCGCGATCGCGTCACTGGTGCCGAAGCGAACGTTTCCTTACAACACGACAGAGGACGCTTAACTCCGGAAGAGATTGAACGAATGTGCGCCGAAGCCGAAGCCATGCGCGAGGAAGATGAAATGTTGCAAAAGCAACGTGAAATCGATGGCGTCATGGATTAAGATTTATTACATCATACAAGTTTTATAGCGTACCTTACTGATAGCTACGGTATATATCATTAACACACATATAACTAGCGATATTATTGCGTTTTTAATAAAGAAAGAAGAAGAGATTTACAACTTATCGTGATAAAAACTGGCCGCGCGCTGTACTGACCGTCCCTTCTTTTCCTACAGCGAGCTCTTTTTCTACTCTTCATAATAAGTAACAGAAGAGATATAAAACAGATAAAGAGGAAGAGGAAGAGGAACACGGGAGGAGGAGCACATGGGCGATCAAAAAAATTCACCCGCTAAAACTGCCAGTTTTTTCGGTCTCTTTGGAGGCGTAAGTAGTCTTTTCATGTCTTTCATTCCGATCAAGCGTTCGTTTTTATTTTAAGAAAAGGACGTTCGTTTTGGATTTTGGACGTTTGATTTTCGATCTCGGTTTTGTTTTCACGCGCTTGTTTAATAGAAGAAGAAGAATTGATGTTAGTAATCGAGATTATTAATTAATCGTACTCATCGATGTTATTATTATTATTATTATCATTCTACTGCTATGTAACAGGGAGAACCGAGGAAGAAAGTAACGAAAGCGAAGCTCGGGAATAACTCTGAATTTTATTACGACGAGAGCTTAAAGGCCTGGGTCGATGGGTCGAACCCGAAAGGGAAAGAACTGGCGAGACAACAGACGCAGTTAGCGCCACCGCCGATGATGATTAATAATAGTAATAATGGTAATGGTAGTAGTATGCAGATACCGCAACAATCACAACAACCATTACAACAACAACAACAACAACACGTGTTTCGGGATGGCGATACTAATCAGTTTAATGCGAATGGAACCGTAGGCGACTTTTCGCAACGACAACAACAACAACAACAACAACAACAACCGGCAATGATGATGCAATATCATAATAATAATACGGATAGTGGTAATAGTAACAACATGAGTAGCAACGACGATTATGGTAGAAATTTTGAACAACAACAACAACAATTAGGAGGAGGAGGATTAAACACAACAAATGCAGCGGAAGCGAGTACGAGTAGTAGCGCTTCTTCTTTGAATAACGCGCCTTTGGGAATGCCACCAAGAGCAAGTATTTTCGTTACGAGACAGAGCGATGTGAGAAGTAGATATGTTGATGTTTTTAACCCAACCGGTGTCTCGGAAAGTGGTGACGGTATTAGTACTTTATCTGGAAGCGCGGCAGATATAGCGGCGTTTTTACCGCCTCCAATTGCGGTGGTCAAGCCGCAAAAGTTTTTCGTACCAGGGCCGAGCGCCGCTGATGAAGGAAATGAATCGAAGCGGGACAAGATAGAAAGCGAATCGCCGCATTACGTGGATAACCAGCAAGTCCTCTCACCCATGAAGCGGGATGATTCTCCTAGTAATAATTCAAACAGACATTCTCAGCACCTCAATCAGTTTCAGCAGGGAAGTCCGTCGGTGCCAGAGGAAGATGAAATGCTTCCTCAAGAGCAACAAAATTATCAGCAGCAACAACAACAACATTTCAATGAAGACCAACAACATCAATATCAAAGCGATCAAAAAGAATATCAACAAGATGGAATAGTAAATAGCGAACAACAACAACAACAACTATATGATGATGAGCCGCCGCAGCACCAACAAATGTACGACCAGTGGGGGAATCTCATCGAGCAGCAACTGCAGCAGCAGATGCATCAGCAGCAACAACAACAACATGTATCTTCGCAACCTCCATCTGCGAGATCTATCGGTGAACACGAATCGACGAGCCAATTCGATGCTTACGCTAACGATCAATATCAACAACAACAATACCCGCCCACGTTTGATCAACAACATCATCAAGAGCAATATCAACAATACGAATACGAACACGAACACGAAAAAGAACAACAATACGAACATGAACCGCCAAATACAATGTACGATCAATATGATGCGCAACAAGACAACTTTCCAGCACCACCACCACAACCACCACAGACTACGACTGGTCATGATCATCCACAACAAAATTTATTCGTAGAAGAAGAAACAAACAACAACACGATATTAGCTGCAGATGAGATTGAGTACGATGGCGATGACGATTACTTGCGTCCTCCTCAGATAGAAGCTCCAAAGAATTACAACGATGGGTATGATTTTGCTCCGCGCTCACCTCGCATTGGCGAAGATGGTACTCAAAGCGTCGGTGCTTTCAGCGGCAATGATTACGATTACGGCAATGTTGAAATGCCACCAAATCCGGTCCCAAAAGATGATGCAACTAACGACGATGACGAAACAGAAGATGACGATGGCGACGATGGTCAAGATGCACCGCCATTCAATCCGGATGATTATCCTGGATGGGTGCTAGATGAAGCATCTGGGGCGTGGTATTTCGCCGGCGATGGCGCCGAGGAAGAATTTTTAGTAGAAGAAGGAGCCGCCGTGGTTTACGAAGAAGGAGTAGAAGAGTACGAGTACGATACGACTGGTTGGATCGAACGCGAGGTTTACGACGATATAGCTGCTAAACTCGCAAACGCTGAAGTTGCAATTAGCGATAAAAATGTTGAAATTGATGCCGCGAAGAACGAGAATGAGAATCTCAAGTTGAAGAACGCAGACATAGCGAGTGAATTAGAGCAAGCAGAGAGAGAGCTTGCAGAATTAAAGCTCAAAGTCGATCAATTACAGAGCGAACACGATTTATCAGAGTTGATAAAAGAAGCTGAAGCAAAAGGGTATCAGCAAGGATACGACGAAGCAACGAAGTATTTTGAGGAAGAGATGAACGATTTATTGATGTGTTTAGGTCAAAGCGAACGGGCGTGCGATAAATTGAAAGAAAAATTAGCCGAAGCTGGTGCAGACGTCGATGCAATACTTGAAGAGCTCGAAGCAGAAGAAGACGAAGAATTGAACAGATTGTTCGCTCAAGCGACCACTGTTAATGAGGAAATTATTAACGGCGGTGATGATGCTTTTATGGTGGAAAAAGAAGCTTATAAACGAGAGGAAGGAGAAGAACAAACTACTCCGATTCAAAGTCCTCAAAAGAAATCAAATTACATTCTGGGCGATCTTGACTTTCCAGACGCGCCCGATTCTCCGTATATTGATGAAAATACCAGTAGCGCTATCGATGAGAGCAACGCCGAAGCAGATGAAGAGGAAGAAGATGGCGGCATTCCATTAGCACCCGCTGGTGTAGCTCCAGCCGATATCTCTGCATTTTTTCACGATTTTCATTTGCCCACACCTCCAAGAGGTCAAGGTGTTCATAATAATAATAATAACAATGAAAACAACACGCAAAGTGCGAATTATAACGGGTATAATAATAACGCTCCGCCGCAGCAACCAAATTTTGAAGACGCGAATGATGACATCGATAGAAGAGAGGAGGAGGAAGGCGATTTTACTGAAGTTCCTTTGTAGTGGAGTAAATTAATATTACTAGTATGTAATATTATATATATATATGAGTAGGTAAAAGTTTAAAACAGAATCGGTTCTCGCGGGTCTCGTCCCCCGACGAGCGACTTCTTTTCTTCCTCATTCATTCGCTCATAATCCGCCATCGCTTCTTCTCGATGCTTCTGCATCAATTCTTCCACTTCTTCAGTAGTTAAATCGTAACAATATTCATGCATCGTTCTCAAAGGAGAAACTGTCCCTATATATATATAAATAATCAATTAATATGCGTACTAAACAATACAACGTAACGCTCTATACCTCTCGCTCCGATATCCAAATTCCTTTCAATCGCTTCAATTCTCATCAACTTAACCGTCTCGAACTGCTTCGCCTGTAAAGCGAAATCTACTGGAGCCTTACTCCAAACATCTCTCACCTCTAACCTCGCCCCGCGCTTTAACAATAACCTCGTACACGCAACTCTCCCGAACCCGGCCGCGAAATGTAGAGCCGTTCTCCCAGCCTTGTCCAGCACATCCACGTCTTTAGTTTCGTCGATCAGTCGTTCGAGCTCGCGAAGATCTCCGCACCTCGCGGCTTTATGTATATCTTCTTCTTCGAACAGTTGGTGCGCTATGGCGCCATCGATCGAGCCCCGGCATCGACCATCGATCGTCTTCGTTGACCATTTCGTCATCTTAAATCTGATCCGCGGCGCGCGTTTTTATTTGCAAACTTAATTATTATTAGTATTAAAAATATATGCGTTTTTTCGGTCAAACTTTTTTTTATAAAAATAATAGAAATGTAGGAAAAGACAGAGTTATTCGTTATTATTTAGGGAATACCCATCGCGATGAAATAACGATGATGATGATGATGATCGCGACGACGCCAGCGCCGAAAATGACTAATTCTTCCTCTCGCGCTCATTCGCGCGGTAGAAAGAACGAGCTAATCAGTAATAGATTCCAAAAAGAGCGAAAGAGCGCGATGGAGAAGATGATGAAGATGGTCGGTGCCGCAGATGGGAAGAACGATGCACCGCAAGTATACGTTCCAGCCGAGGCTTTTGGGGGAATAAAATCACCGGAGAGAAAAGCTGCGGATGTTTTACATCAATTACTGACGTATACCGCCGCGTGGGTCGTCGTTGGGCAATTAGAGAGTATTAATTGTAAGATTTCAATAGAAACGAAAGACGATGCAGAGGAGTCATCAGATGGGCAAAGAGAAGTGAGAAGGGTAAAAAATCAGTACGAATTTTTACTAGACTATCTAGAAAAGAATGCAATCAAGACCAGTAATACGGAGGAATGGCTCGAGAAGTTAAGTGAACACGATCAATCTTTGGCGCAGAGGATAATGACCGTGAGGATGCATTACGCGAAAGACGATTTCGAGTGGTCGAACGTTCGAACGCTAGCGGAAGAGGATATAGAGCGAGGGAATAAACGTTTAACGCTTAAGATGTTGAGTTCGATGATGTAACGTTATATATTATATTACCTATGTTATACTAGATTTTCCTGCGAGCCTCTATTTCAGCGTCATTGAGTGAAACCGCGAAATCGAGCGCATCGGATAGACTGTTCGGATAGTACTTTTTAACGAAATCTTCAACGTTTGTGTCGTCGTCCATCCTTTGTTGTTGTTGTTGTTGTTGTTGTTGTTGTTGTTCTTTTAATAAGTTGTTCTCCCATTCATTAGTTAAATAAAGATCGCTATCTTTAGCATCGATAGCGGTAGTAGTAAAAAAATACTTACGAATTGCTGAAAAAGTCGCCAACGCTCGTTCGGAATCTTTCTTCATGGTACCGTTCACGCACGATTCGTATACTGCTTTTAAGA
>Ga0302126_10001828_pt1 | contig 12580 bp, 7 predicted proteins | sample CB4_20m_MG_FD_203108 | JGI IMG/M metagenome (GOLD analysis project Ga0302126, IMG submission 203108) | Marine microbial communities from Western Arctic Ocean, Canada - CB4_20m | ecosystem: Environmental > Aquatic > Marine > Oceanic | place: Canada: Western Arctic Ocean | collected 2017-09-24 | reverse complement strand
GTCTACTTGTTATTCATTCTTGACCATGAGCTTCATAAAAAATATCGACATCAATTTTATGTCATCGTCATCATCATCGCCTACTCAAACGCATTGGCGAATCGAAGGTAACCATGGCAGTACTCCTACTACCTCATCGGCATCGGCATCGCAAGCATCGGTATCGTCTTTGAGGCGTTTAGTACACATCAAAAATCAACTCTTCGACGTCTCAAGAACAACCGATGAAGACGAAGATAAACAAACGCAGAAGAAGAAGAAGAAGAAGAATAAGAAACAATCGGAGTACTTTAGAGTAGTCAAGGTCACCGGTGATGGTCGATGCATGTTTAGGTCGTTAGCGATAGGATTAGCGCACGTGAGGAATGAGAACATAGGCGCCAAGGAAGAACGAGAGGAGGCAGATCGTTTGAGAGAGGCCGTGTTAGAGCAAATGTGTAAGAGCGATTTGAAGAGAAACGCGCATCCAGAGGCTTCGATGGCCATAAAGTACGAGAACGGTGGAATAGGGGAGTACTGTAAGAGAATACAGAGGGAGGATTTTTGGGGCGGCGAAACGGAGTTGTTAGTGATCGCGAAATTAATACAAAGGCCGATCATGGTCTATTTACCGGCCAGGATAGCGAAGAACGCGAGTAGTAGTTCGGGATACGTATGCATACAGACGTACGGCGAAGAGTTTAGAGAACGGAAGAGCAAGAAGACGGGAAAAATGATTGAAAGAGCTCCTGTGCGATTATTATATAACGGCGAAACGCATTACGATTTGTTAATTTAAAACATATACCGCTCTAACGTTTACGTCTATTCTTTGAACGTTTCGCTAAACTTTCTAAAGCGTCCACGCCTTCAATCGCTTGAACGCTCGATAAATACGACCCTCCCGATAATCGCTCTCCAATTGTCGCGCAAGTACCGAATTCTGCGTGTTCTTCCGGTAACTGTTCTTGTATTTTATCTACTCTTCTAATGGTTCGTTTTTCCATTCTATCGGTGTATAGAACTCCGTTCAAGTGATCGATTTCATGTTGTGCTATCCTCGCCGGCCATCCACTTAATTCTACGTCTATCTCTTTCCCGTCAGGCGCTACACCTCTTAACCGAATCCTTAAATGTCTCCTCACCAGAGCTCTGTACCCTTGCACGCTTAAACACCCTTCGAAGAACGCAGCCGACGCGTCTCCAATCGCAGTTATCTCCGGGTTAATTATCGCCTTAGCCAAAAAAGGTTGCCTCTTCTTCTTCTGTAAATCCTCCTTCGTCTCGTCGCTCATCCCCTCTACCGTGTCTTCCATGACAAACACGCGTAAATTAACGCCAATTTGAGGCGCGGCTAATCCGACGCCTCTTCCTTTCACGATATTCATCATCTCCTCCACTAAATCTTGCACTACGGTGGAATCGATTTCTTCCCTCGAGACCTCTCTGGATACTTTAATCAAAGCTCTATCGCCCGCTTGTACGATCTCTCGTTGATTTCCTCGTTTCGCTATTGATATTAATTGATTAAACGCGTTCGCATTCGATTGTATCCACGTCCCATCTTTCTTAGATTCCCCATAGGAAGAACGAGTAAGTGCTACGCAGCTTCTTCTTCCCCTTCTTCTTCTTCCAAAGCGCGATAGCGTTGGCGCATCTTTATCGTTAGATATGAGTCCGTTATGATTAGAACTTCGCGAAACGTTTCGTGTTTGGGTTATTTGAATCATCGAAGTCATTCTCTCAAGGCTGTTCGTTGCGCGTTGCTTTGTGAGGCTATTGAGGCAAGCCTCTTACTACCTATAGTTACTACTATTACGCTAAAAGATATGCGAGTACGTATCTGCGACTAAGGCGACTTTGACTTCGGCTTTGAAGTACGGACGACTGAGTTGTTCGGATGCACGTGAGTCGTGTGCAAGTGCGTGCATAAACCGACCAAAAGTAATCCAACGACTTGCTCCGTTCGTAACATTTCGCCGTTTACGAAGGACTCGATGACTCCGGTGAGAATTAAACCGAGCGAAATAGCGAACCCTTTGGCGACGGAGCCGAGGTTCTTTGTGACTAGGCCGACACATATGCCGCCGATTGCTGAGGTGAAGATTGGGATGAACGTGAGGGCTGTGAAGTTGTCGAAGATTGAGGACCATTCCGTGTAGCCAGAGTATAAGAATCGTTGGATGATGGATTCTGAGACGAGCTTTTCACCAACCGTTGGTTCTGTCATCGCATTCGCGTCTCCGAATGCAATTTTAGAGACATGTACGAAATAAACGATCGGAATCGATGCGATGGCCATTTCAATCGTTAGAACTTGCGCCGGTCTTTTCAACGCTTGCAAAGATATTTGCGTTGACGTCGAGGCTAGGCCGGATAAACAACTGGCCATAGTCACTGCTAAAATTCCTAAATATCTCGCATAACCTTCCTCTGCGATTTTCATCGCGTCAACCGCCGGCGGTTCTATCATGACTTCTTTTATTTTAAGCAAAGGCAAAATGACCGAAGCTAAAACTAGACCTAATAACGATAAGCATTGAACGAAAGTTTGCTTCGTCCCAAAAACGACGTATACGAACAACGCGGTCCAAATAATTTTCGTTTGGTTCAAGCAATTAAACGACACCGCATCGACTGAATGATAGCCGTACTGCATTAACATGTTTTGAATCGAATATACAGTCGCCGGGAACACCGAAAGCGCGAATACGCTCAACTTTACTTCCCTAAAATGCTTCAAAATAACATCCATTCCATCCGATACAAACATCGATATCAAACAAACTACGATCTTCATCATCTCAGTCGCAGCGACGACACCTAACGACGACGTATTTCTATTTATAAACTTCTTCGTTAACAAAGGCTGCGCTCCGTATTGTAACGCTAAACACACAAACGGCGCTACGTTCTGCATGATTTTCCTCCACGATACATGCCTTTTCTTACCCGTCGTCGTCTTACTTCTTCTCGTCGTCGTCGTCGTCGTCGCCGTATCAACGCTGGTTCCTCCAGAATACAAAATATTCCCCCACGCGTGATTCCTACCCCTCTCGCTGCGATCGAATCTCTCTCTCCGCATCGCGCGACGCTCCATACCCGGTCTCGCTTGTTTTCTATCGTTCGTTTCATGTGCGCGTCCCGGTCTTTCATCGTAAACAAAATCATCCGCCCCTCTTTCCGCTCGCAGTAATCGAGACGATCGTCTCCTAGCTGCGGCCATCGTAAACCTACTACTGGTACTGATACTACTTCTACTACTGCACTCTGTGTTTCCTTTTTTATATTCGTCCTTCGCTCTGCTATTATTATTATAAATATATTATTCGTCTGTGTGTGTGTGTTTACGATTTATTACGTTGTAAAAAACGAGTTTGAGGAAATCAATGTATTCCCTATAAAGGGAGTTTTTGTACTGATACTACTGCTATAACTACTTCGTCTACACTCTGTGTTTCCTCAGTTTTTCGCTCTGTTATTATTATTATTATTATTATATTATATGTTATATTATTCGTCTGTGTGTGTGTGTGTTTACGATAATAGTACGGAGTTTGGGAAAAGGAAGTTTTGGAAATGGGAGTTTTCATAGTTTAGGGTGTGGGATGTACTTTAGCCAAAATCCAGCACAGAATAACGTTTCGTTCTTCAATAGTTCTTCGCATAATAAATGAGTAGTATAAATTAAATATTAAACCGATGACTGTTCGTTGTTGCTACCGTACCTCTTCTTTGCGTTATCACCGCGATCGTTGTCTAATAACGGTTCAGTTCTCTCGTCCGCTTCGGCGAGAGCGTCTTCTTCGTCGTCGTCGTCCGCAAAGTTACAACAGCACGCGCAAGATTCGCATAAACAGCAATACGCTCTGCGTCTTTGACCGGAACATAAGGCTACGTTTGCGATGTCTTGAGAGCCTGGGTAACCGTTTCTGTTCAAGTCGTGTTCGAGTTGTGAGCCTTCGCGAACGAGGTGGATCCATGACGTTAAGATGACGAAGGTGCCGATGGCCATGACGATGAACCAAGAGACGTACGGGTTCGATACGGATGGTTTTAACGCGACTCGTAACTGATCGGCGGACATCAAGACAAAGTCGAAGACGCCGTGATAGAGCCATGAATGCGAGATACATTTGATTGGATCGATGAAGAAACCGTTCGTGGCTTGAATAATCCAATGCGCGCGAACGTATCGCATGCCCGATAGACCGACCCAAATCGCGTGCATTGGCATGAAACCTCTCGTAACTGTAACCATGACCGCCGTTGCACCCCTTTCTTCGTCATAAAGAGGCCGCCCTTCCATTGATTGCACAGTGCAGTTGATCGCGGTGTCGTTCCAAGCAGTAATTGCAACTTGTGTATCGTTCCCGTCCGGATTTGCAAAGCCGTACCTCGTCAGCGCTCGAACGACGATGGTTTCTCTTTGCTTTGGATCATCGCCTATAGAACCTAGTTTACCGCCCGAGCAAACTCCAGAAAGAGTTTGCTTACTGAGTGCATTTCCTTGTTTACTCTTATTACTATCATTCGATTTTTGTTGTTGTTGTTGTTGTTGTTGTTGTGAAACTTTGTTGTTATTATTCTCGCCTCCGACGTCGCCATCGCCCATATTAACTACCGACGACGACGTCGGTTCTTCTAAGTTTATGATTTGATCACTTTTCGTGCTCGGTGATAGTTCCAACATATCATTCGCACTCGATGGTTCTAACAATCCTTTCGTGATGTACGAATGCATCCCATCCGTCGCTTTCTTCACCGCGTGATTTGTTTGTACGAAACCTTCGTAAATCCCTTGGAAGATTTGACTCTTAAACTCCCAAATTATTGCGCTGTCGTCATTTACTGGACGAAGCTGACGACTGTTATTATCTCCTCTCTTGATTCTATCTTTCATTTTACCAAGGAATGGAATCCATCCCGAATCGGTTGACATAAAAAATGCCAATTTATTATTACTCGTCTTTTGTTGTTCCTGTTCCCGCCTTGCTAAAGCGGCTTGCGGGTTACCACCGCTTTGAGAAGATGATGAAGAAGAATGATCGGTGTATGTGATTCGTGCTGGAATTAGCACTGAATTATCTCCTTCTCTGTTCAAATGTGCTTGTAAACTATTAGATTGCTGTTGTTCTTGTTGCACGTTTGGTTTTTCCAACACGCCAGATAAGACGACAATTTTCGGATGTAACGGATCGCTACACAAGACCGTGATATCAGCCTTCGTGGCCTCCATTAAAAGCTGCGTATTAACCATTTGTTCGTACGTTCGTACACCATATTGTACGTTTTCAATCCACGAGAACCCGAGTCCGACAACCATTGCTAACAAAACAACTTTTCTAGGCGATCTCGTACGCTTCGACCACCCGATTGCGTACGAACAGCCTCCCATATCTTCCTCCAAATCGGCTTTGCTTCCGAAATCATCTTTAGCCCTAACCCATCTGCTCGCAACAAAAAACTTTGCAGTTTCCTCTGAAAACCCGGCCAATATAAACGCCAACCACGCCGTAGCCAAAACGGTCTCAATGTTCACAGTCGAATCTGGCTCGCCTTGCGGCTCCGCCGAAAACGCCATCGCGGAGTACCCCAACAACGCCGTCACGATCCCAGCCGCAAACGCTCTGACCGTATACACCGCAATCGGTGCAACGATAGCACCTAACCAAAACGTCTGCGCTAAAACCCCAAACGATAAGTGTTCCCGAAACTGCTCACCGTGCCCTCTTTTACTCATAAACACGAAGAACACGGCCCATAAACAACACGGAATAAGCGCGGATAACAACACTATAATCGCACTCTCCCAATCCCCATCGCACTCTAACGTCGTTATAACCCCTTTCGCTAAGAACAACGTCAACGTCACGAATAACCAAAAGAACGACGAGTCATCGGACCATAGCTGTAAACATTGTACGTACCACCCTTTCTTCGCCTCGAACAGTTCGACCTTCATCCTCGTCCTTGGACTGCGTGGATTTTTCTGCCCAATCTCGTCCTTCATCATCCGATGCTGTTTCGGTGGTAAAGCCATTGTCCTCAATAATCACAATCGATCGACCAAAATCGATGCTAAACCGCTTCTTCTGTTCTCTTCTCTTCTATATCTTAACCACGTTATATACCAACGCGTAAAAGCTCGAATTGGATATCTCTTTTTTCTGCGCGTCCTCTTTGCTTTTGAAGAACTTTCCCCACGCGTGTTTATCTGATTGAAACGAGCAAAGGCGCGCTTTCTATATCACAGATATACACACACAGTACGAATAAATCGAACACAGTCGTTGTTACCAGAGCGTTTGATCGATTAATTATCTGATTTATATATATCGTGCCGATGGGCAGTTTATGTGCAGGGATGAGATTTTGGAGCCGCGTGCACTTTTTCTCTCGTTTACAAGTAGTATTTAGGGTTTAGGGTTTAAGTATAGGGTTTAGTAGTACACACAGAAAGGCCTCCCCGTAAAAAGTAAAGAGAGTGCAGACAGCAAAGCAGGCTTTAAAAATTTCGAGAGCGTCCAGTTTATGAAAACTATAATCCTGACAAGTAGAAGAGAGAAACGACGCACTTTAAAGAGAGAGAGAGAGGGAGAGAGAGAGCATGTTCACATGAATAGTGAGCTCGCGAGGTCCGATTGAACCGCGAGTGTGAAGTCGAAATCTGACTAAAATTGGCGCGCGAAAGCGCGAGCGCGTGTGCTATGAACTACGTCGAAGGTTTCTTCTTGCGAAGTTCGACTATTTTCGGGGGCGATTGATGCAGTCGTTGTTGTTCGCGCGTTACTTCTTCTTCGGAACTTCTTAGCGTAAGGTCAGGGTGTTGCAGTTGTTGTTGTTGCGAAGAAACAGCGGAAGAAGACTTTTGCTCGGCGTATTTAACCTTGAACTGACCTTTGATACCGCCGCCGATTATGCCAGACGCTTTTTTTAACGATGCAGGGTTTTTGAAGTGCGCGATGTATATAGCGTCGTCGTCGTCATCGTCCGCGATTTCAATCGCGTATTGGCCCCTCCACGGTTTTAACATTTGTAAAAACTGAGATTTCGTGGCGCCTTCGTAGAATTGCGCGGTTAAACGTTCGTATGCTCCTAGAGACCAGTACGAAGTGAATCCTTCGAAGTAATCGTCTTCTTTTGCATCTTCTGGAGGTTCTCTAATATTATTATTACTACTACCGCCGCCGCCGTGCGCATTCGCTGCCGCTTTTTGTTCTTTTTCTTCGCTTTGCTTCTTAATTTCGTCGTGCGCTAATATTGCCTCGCGCAAATTAATCGTAGGTTTCTTACACGCAATCGTCCGAAACACGTCTACTCTTCGATTTGGTTCGTTTCCATAGCTTTGTGAAGTGAAGCCCCATAATTCGGCGTACTCGTGTACGACGCCTCTGAGAAATTTCGTCATCGGCGGAAAAGTCGCTCGGCGATTGTTCGCATCTCTAAACATATCCTCAAACTTTTGCTCTATTTGCGCACATAAGCGCGGGTTAGCTTTTGCAGCTTTCAAATGCTCGGTTTTAAACGCAGCTTTGGCGCCAGATATAGCAAACGCGGAAACGTGCGAATCTGGATTTGAAATACCAAACGCGTTCGCAAGTTGAGCACGTCTTTGCTCGTCAGCGTTAACGGTCTCGTTTGGAAGCAAAGCCTGAAACGAATCTCGATTATTAAAGTTATTATTTTCTTCTCTCCTATTGTTTGTTGTTGTCGTTGTCGTCGTCGTTGTCGGTGGGACGACGCGAGGTCGGCGAACATTAGTAGCAGTAGTATCATTTACGCTCAAACTCGAAGCCCTGTGTGCCATTTCACTCCATCCTCCGCTCCCAATATTATTATTACTACGTTGTGGCGCGCCCGCTTGCGCTGACGACATATTACTACTACTACCGAGACTCGGAAAATTCTCAGCGCTCGATAGAGGTAAATTTCTGCTATTATTGTTATGTCCACGAATTGCGGATGGATTCGACCATCCAGAAAAAGAACTTTGCGCCGCTCTTAAAGTCTGACCTCGGGACATTGCAATATCATCGTCAACCATAGCAAACGCGCCAAACGCTCTGAATGCATTTTCTTGCTGCTCCACTGACGTTTGAAGTTCGGCCGCTAAATTATGTTGCTCTCTATCTGCTATTGCGTTACTTATCAATCCGTTGCGAGCGCTAGTAGAAGTACTGTTAAAACCATTACGTGACGATGGTCTATCGTTTTGTTGTGATGTCGTTGACGCCGTCATGTTTCTTCTGCTATTATTATTATTATTATTATCATTATGTTGATGTTGTCTCCGCTCTCGAATAGTCGTAAACATCGACGATGCTAAAGTCCTCCTTAAATCTTCTCTCTCCCTTTGCATCATCGCTCGTTGCTCTTCAGTCCTTCGCTCTGCGTTTTCAGCTAAATCTTTTTTCTCCTTTTGCAAGTTCACGAACGCTTTATGGACCTTGAATTGCTTTAAAGAAAACTTCCTCAAATGTTCGTCCAACCTTTGACAGTCCGAACTCTCTAAAGGCTCTCTAGTTAAAGGATTCTCGAACGTTTTCGCGTTCACGACGTACTCGGCTAAAGCCTCTGGGTCAAACAAATGCTTTATAGCCTGTTCTTTTTGTTCTCCATTATCATTCCTATCGTTATCATCAGTAGTACTAAAAACATCACCCGCGGTGCTCGCCCGCGTCGCGCCTACCGTCGAAGCGCATTCCTCTAAACTCGCCTCTGACATTGTCCTCCGACTACTCACGAACTTCCTCCCGCATAGCTCAAACGGTGCGTAAACTTGTTCACAGAACGGCTCTAACGTAATCGGATCGCACTTCTCTTGATCTAAACTTCGCCACCATTTGCTCGGCTGTTTCGTCGTCCGCGTCTCTCCCTTCGCTTCATCCGCCTTTATCTTCTTCTTCTTCTTCTCGTTCTTATTCGCGAGTACGCGTTCTAGAGACCCTAACTGTTTCGGTCTCGGAATCTTCTCTGCATTTTCTGTCGCAGCGCAAAGGAAACCATTATTCATACTATTCGCATTATCTTCTTCATCTTCTTTATCATCGTTTTCGTTACTCCTGTTACCCTCGACCGCATCGATTGCTAAGGCGAACAAGTCGTTCCCATAACTCGGTCTCGGTGCCCCTCTTTGACTCGTTCTCTTCTCCCTCTTATTCATTTACGTACCACCACAGTATACGTATTGAATTATGCATATATATATTCGAGAACTCGTGGCCCTGCTTCTTTATTTCTTCTTTGTCGTCGTCGTCTTTCTCTTCTTCTTCTTCTTCTTCTTCCTCTTCTTCTTCTTCTTCTTCTTTAAAATGAATGGAAACCTTTTGTTTCTTAACGCTCACTATTACTACTATACTCTTTATATGCAATACAGTATACACAATATAGTACACACAATACTACTAGTGTATGTATATGTATCCTCTGATTCTCTCTTCTTCTTCTTCTTCTTCTTCTTCTTCTTCTTCTTCTTCTTTTTCTTCTTCTTCTTCTTCTAAATGAATGGAAAACTATTTGTTTCTTCCAACGCGTTTTGGATTTCCACAAAATCAAACAATCAATTGATTGTGCGAATTCGTCACAAAAACGAGTCGCAAAAGAACGAAGAACAAAGAAGAAGAACAACGAAGAAGAACTCGCAGAAATCAAAAACAAAAGTGTTCGCGCGCGCGTTTGCACGACGCGTAGATACTCGAGCTCTCTTCTCAAGCACGCGTCTGCGGCATAAAACACATCAGTTCAAAGCTCGAAAACGAAAGAGAATAAGAGACTCTTAAAGCACAACAGAAGAAGAAGAAGAAGAAGAAGAAGAAGAAGAGGAAGAATCCAGGAGTTCGTTTATATACGAAAAGGAACACGAAAAGGTTTACGCGAGGGCCAAGCGAGTTTACGACCAAAAACAGGGAGCAGTCGAGAGACGAGACCGACGGACCGACAGACCTTGGCATAGGCGAAGGAGTTTGAGAGAGTAGGGAACTCCTTGTGAGAACATAAAACGAGATAATGGGGCCACCGAGGCGAGAGAGCGACGAGAAATTCGGTAGTGCGAAGAACGATGAAGTACGCAAGGTACAACAACAACAAGAAGAAGAAGAAGAAAGAATCGCGGCGGTGAAAGAGACGCCGAGTTTAGCGCAGTTATTAACCGCCGCGGGAGTTTCGGTGGACCCGCGAGTTCCTACTATTCCTCTTAATCAACCGTTTTTGCAACAAATGCAACAACAACAACAACAACTACAACAACAACAACAGAAACAAACATTCTCTGGCGGTGGATTGACGAATTTGAAAATTTTCAACGGTGCCGGAGGCGGCGGCGGTGCGAATAGTCAACAACCTCCGAGTCCCTCGTTTTGGAATCAGTTTTACGCGCAGCAAGCTTTAGTTGGGAATTTATACGGTCAAAATCAACAGCAGCAACAGATGTTAGTGCATCAAGCGTTGTCGAATGGTGGTGGTGGAATGAACATTAACGACAGATTAAGTTTTTTGTCCAATTTTTCAACCGGTTTATTAGGTCAGCCGACGCAGTCGCAACGCACGCAAAGCTCGGGCGGAGGGTTTTTTGATAACGAAGATTTGAAAGAATTTTTTAGAACCGCTGTGAGGAACACTGCAAACGCAGGAGAAATCACGAGTGTGAAGCCTCGCGGATTGAAAAATGTCCTGACGACGACTGAGCGCGGTAATGGTCGAGGTGACGGACAACAACAACAACAACAACAACAACTACAACAACAAAACATGAACAACAATAAGAAAAATAACAACAACAACAACAATAGGAGACAGTCACAACCGAATTCGGCACAACAGCCCGGATCGAGAGGAAACTCTGCGTTTTCACCTTTCGCTAATTCCAATGGCGATGGTGGGAATAACATCTTTACCACGAGCGACTTGAGAAAGGTCGCGAGTTTACAACAGAAGAAGAAAGATCCAAACGCTAAAGCGACGAGCGGCGAGAAGAAAATAACAAAAGCAAAAGGAGGAAAAGGAAAAGAACAACAATCAAAGGGTAAAATAGTTTTGAACAATAATAGCAATATATCGGCGTCGTTACAGAATCAACAAATTGTACAGTTAGCACCCGCGGCGGTAGCCTCCGTCGGCGGCAATGAAGTCGACGCGAACGTTTTAGCAATAGAGGTTTCGAAATTACAGCAACAAAAAAATGAAACACCTGAAGAGCGAGAAATTAGAGAGAAGAAAGATGCGGCGTTTAAAATGAAACAACTGAGTACTCGCGGCCATACAACGCGCGCCTATGAAAGGGATGAGTTATACAAGTCAATCGTCGATACGGATGGGAATATGTTACTAACAGAGGTAATCGATCGCTTTGAAGCAAACGCGAATAAAATGACGCAATTAAATAAAGAGTACGAGGATCAAAAGAACGAATCGCAAGGAGGAAAAAAGAAAATTCAAGATATTTCCAACATCGTACAAGCTGCCGCGCAGAAAATCACGGGCGCTTCAGACGACGTCATGGCAAAAGTGCGTGGAATTTTGGAAGAAGAGCTTTCAGACGCGGAGATGGATATTGCCGAAGGCGACGAAACCGGCGCGGATATCGTCGTTGAAAACGACTTATTAAGGAAGGAACGCGGTGCAAACAATGATAATGATAAGATAAATCCAAAGAGCGATGTTGATGTTGTTGGCGCTGAATCGATTATTGATCCCGATGAAACCGATATCAAAGTTCGCTCGCGTGCGTGGACAATAGAGGAGGATGAACTCGTTCAGTTATTAGTCTCTCAAGTCGGTCCAAAAAAATGGGCTTTGATCGCAGGTCAACTCCAAGGTAAAACGCAAAAGCAAGCGTATGCGAGATGGCGAGATTACCTTCAACCAGGTTTAACCGCTCGCCCTTGGACTAAGTGGGAAGAAATACACTTATTAGATTGTCAACGGCACATTGGGAACCAATGGGCGGTACTCGCCCGATTCATGCCAGGGCGCTCCCCAAACGCGATAAAAAATCGCTTCCACGCTACAAAGCGGAAACAAGAACGAACCGAAAAGTCCACGGCAAAAGCCACTTCTCCAGTAGACGGAACAACAAAAACAACGACGACGACGACAAGAAAAGAACTTCCTTCGCTTCCGAGGCCGCCGCAACGTAAGAAAAGCGCCACGCCGCCGCCGCTCGAGTCCGCTCCCTCGCATCAACCGCTGCAACATCAAACGAAAAAACGCAAAACGGAACAAACCACAACAACTACTACTACTACTACAACAGAACATCCTAGCACTATCGATAAGCCTCCTGAACCTGCACTATCGACCAGGAACACGAGACCGCGGAAATAAAATATCGCAAACATCTTTCTCAACGCGACGAGCAAAAACTAAACGCATAACGGAACAAACCACATCAACAACTACTACTACTGCAACAGAGTATCCTAGCACTATCGACCAGGAACACGAGACCGCGGAAATTAAATCACGCGTTTGCTTCGTCGACGCGACGAACAAAATCTTCCCTCTTTTATAAATTGTAATTCTACAATATATAACTGCTTGTTGACGCATAGGCTGCGGGTCACTGGTCAACGCTTGGTTCTTAAGGAAATTATACATATAT